>Ga0315909_10003467_pt1 | contig 19181 bp, 26 predicted proteins | sample LakEriMetagenome_11_FD_203527 | JGI IMG/M metagenome (GOLD analysis project Ga0315909, IMG submission 203527) | Freshwater fungal communities from buoy surface, Lake Erie, Ohio, United States - Buoy 2 MA125 | ecosystem: Environmental > Aquatic > Freshwater > Lake | place: USA: Lake Erie, Ohio... | reverse complement strand
GAGCAGCTCTTTGAGCAGTTGTGCGCGTGAAATTGCCATGATTTACTCCTTACAGGCCAACGGCGTTGGTGTAGCTGTGGTAGCCGGGGTTGATTTTGACCAGCAAATCGGTGTAAGCATCGCCCACGGTCGAGAAGCCTTGGATGTTTGCAAAACCAACAACGCGGAAAGCAGCAGTTGTAGTGACGGCAGAAGCGCCTGCAACCACGGAAGCGGTGGAGTTACCAGTAGTTGTGTTACCGGTGGCCACAGCGCCAGTGGAGAAGAACACGTTCGAACCCAAAGCAGCTTGTGTCACCGTGCCAGCGGACTGGACTTGGAACACGACATCAGGATCATCAACCACAGTAGCAGTAATCACGCCGGTCACGCCGGTGGGGTAGTACTGCGAGAAGATTTGCTGACCTTGAGCATTGACGTACGAGCAGCCGGTGAACACACCAACGATACCGGTGTTGGCAGTGCCAACAGGGAAACCGTTTGTGGTTGCATCAGCGCCAGTGGCAGTAGCCACAGCCAGATAGCCGTTGGCGTTCACGTACACGGGCGAGCCGTTGTAAATGTTAGCCGCTGTGCCAGCGGGGTCGATCAAGAAAGTGCGGGTGCTTCCAGCGTATGGAAGACCGCCGATCTCGTTCACGGCACGCAGGCCGTAGGGAGAAGCAGTAGATGCCATTTAAGGACTCCTTGTTACTTTGAACCTGAACCAAAACCTGCGCCACGACTGGAAGAGGACTTGCGGTCCGCAAACAGAGGCATGCGCGGGTCGTTGTTTCGCATGAAGTGGTTGTCCACCGATTCCATCTGGGTCTGAGCTTGGCTGTTGTAGTAGTCGTCACGGGCTTGCGCCTGTTCTTTGGGCATCTCGCAGAGCATGAGCCCGCCGATTTCGACGTTGCCGGATTTATCACCCATCAGCATCAATTCAGGATGGTCCGCCGCCTTCACTGGCACCCAGCCTTCACGCATCTTTCGGGACACGTTTGTCGGGTCAGCTTGACCGAGGATGTGCGTAGCAACCCATCGGTAAACCATCCCGGGCTTGGGGATTGGATCGGGCAAAGCGCTCGTTGGTTGGTAGACATAACGAGTTGTTTTTTCGCGTGACTTCAGGTCACGGGGGTTCCGGTCAAGGGTTTCAGCCATTTGATTTCTCCAATTTAAGAACTTCTGCAGCGTATTGTTGCGGGGTCAATCCATACTTTGATGCCAAAGCAATTTGCCGAGGGGTAAGCTGGATTTTCTTCGCGCCAGTCGAGCGAGCGGCTGGGGCAACTACCGTAGAAGGCTTTCTGGAGCCATCACCGGACTTTGGCTTGTCTTCGCCGCCGAAAAATTCGGGGAACGTAGACTTCATGCGAGAGTCGATTCTCTCGAAATACTCTTCCGAGCGCGGGTCAATGCCCGAGTTCACTAGCTTTTGGTGCAGCCCCAGTGAAAAGCTGGTCATTTCTTCGTAACCGGATGCCCCAAACCACTGGTTTCTTGCCTGCCAGCGCAGTGTTTTGTCATCGACTTGGGGCGTCTGTGGTGCCGATTGAGGGATTTGTACCGTATCTTCGTCCACTTGTAAAGGGGTGTGTCGAAAATTCCTTGCTGCTTCTGCACGCATTTTGGCATCGGTCATCGCTTCCTGCGCGGCAACCAACGCATCAGCGTCACCAGACTCGTACGCCGCCTTGTAGTTGCGTTTGGCCTCATCCAGCGCATTTTCGGCCAATTGCTTGACCGATACTGCGTAATGCTCAGAGCCGTTGTTCACGTACTGTTTGAGCTTTTTGTTCTCTTCCATCATGTGCTGGGCGATACGCTCCAGCTCCTGCTTCTCACGCAGGAGGTTTTCTTTGGCGCGTCGCTCATCGTGGCGGGCGTGGGTCAGCTCTTTGATCCGCTTCTTCACACCTTCCGTGTAATTGTCCATCTCGTCATCGGATGGGTCCGACACCTCGCGGTCCAGCGGCTTGCGGCCACGGTCCTGTTCCGGGGTGTCATCGACGATTTCGACCTCGAATTCGTCGGCCTTGTCCGCCTTTTGGGCGGATTGTTTTTCCTCGATCTCGTCGGGAAACTCAAATTTGTCTTCCATGTTGCTTCCTTATGCGCGGGTGATCCCACGGGGGTCTTCAATTACACACTCCACCTGATCGTCGTTGATCATGCGGAACTCTTTGCCGAAAATCTTGAACCGGGTGCCGGAGTAGGTGCGCACCAGAACAAAATCGCCTTCTTTGCACCAAGCGCCCGATGGGAACTTGGCGGTGTCTTTGTATGCATCAGGTCCCACACGCAATACAAACAGCACCGTGGTGGCGTGTTCTTCTTGGCGCATGGTGGCAGCGTCTCTGACCAGATCAAGGGTTGTGCCCGCGATCTTTTCATCAACCTCTGGAACGACACACAGAATCTTCCAACCTGTGGGGGTCGGGAGCGAGCTGGCTTTTGTGGCGTTGTCGGCATCCGCGTCGGGCTGTTCGATCGGCTGGATGTGTTTAGGCAGGGAGATGCCGGGTGGCAGAATGATTTCACTCATCTGATTGCTCTACTTTCTTCGCAAGGTCTAGGAGATGACGCTCTGCGGTCGCAAGACCTTGAATGATTCCGCAGAGTTTTTGGTATTCGTCAAAGTTGCGGCATGCCCCACCCGCCAAGTCATCGGCGTAGTTGTTCATGTCGGTGCGTATTTGTTCGCGCAATACGCGTGCGAAGTCTTGGATCATTGTTTAGGTGTTCCGGTTGGTTTTTGTGTTTGGGCCAGCAACTGCGCAGCACGCAACTGTTGGTCCGCTTTGCTCTTGGCGATGTCAGCGCCAATCTTCAACCCGGCTTGCTTTTGAGCATCATCGGATTTCGTCTTGCTCTCTTGAATCTGAGCGCCCACACGCATGGCATCCAGCTCCAGTTGCCCGGACACCTTCTGCTGTTCGAGCTCTTGCTTGTCGGCTTCGGCCGCAGCGTCGATGGCCATCTTCTGCTGGCGCATCTGCAGGTCTTGCTGAGCCATCTGAATCTTGGCCTGCTCGATCTGCATCTTCATCTGGAGCTCTTGCTGCTTCAACTGCAGCTCTTGCATCTGCATCTGGATCACTGGGTCCTGTGCTTGCTGCTGAGCTTGTTGCTGCTGCGCCTTCATCTGTGCCTGCTGCGAAACCTGCTGCGCGGCTTGGGCCATCATGGCCGACAGAGCCACTTCCACCTCGGGTGGCAGCTTCTCGTCTTCGGGCGGCAGGGGCATACCCAGTTGTGCTTCCACCTTGTTGCGCATCATGAACCCGGCGTGCTCAGCGATGTGCGCTGTGGCCTCGGCCATGATCTGCTGCGCCTTGGGGTTCTGGCCAATCAGCGCCATGATCTCGGGGTCCTGCATCATGGCTTGGTGCACCGCGATGTGCGCCTGATGGTCTTGGTACAGGAACGCCTTGACGGGCGACAGCTTCAGGATGCTCTGGTTTTCCGACACAGGGTCCTTGGGCTTCATGTCGTCTTCGATCGGCACGAGCTTCTCGGCGTTCTTGATACCCAACACGTCCAGCATGCCACGGTGCAAGGCGGGCATGTCGTAGATGTCCGGTGCCATCTGGGCCATCTGGATCACAGCTTGGTACTGCACAACACGCTGGCTGAGCGTGGCGGCGTTCGGGTCGCTGACAGGCAGGATGTCCACGTGACGGTAATCCGAAGCCTTGGCCTTGGGGCCCTCTTCGCCATCGGGCTCGTAGGTGTACTCGTCGTCTGTGTAGTCGCGGATGATCGAGGCCAGCAACTGCAGCTCTTCCTTCAGGGCGTAGTGCACGCGGGCCTGAACAGCCGTCATCACTTTAAGCTGGCGCTCAAGGATAGCCAGTGTGGAGCCCACAGGAGCGTTGGCCCCCATGTCCGCCACTTTCATGTCGGCCGTCGCGGCGAAGCGGCGACCTTCGTCGACCACTGTGCCCAAGAGCTGGAACAACGTCTGGCTTGGCTCCTTGTATGGCAGCGGCATGATGTTGTCACGGATCGCGCCCGAGCCAACGTCCACGTCACGGAACTCACCCGGAGCGATCGGGGTGTCATCACCCTTGATGCGCAAGCCGCGTGTCTTCAGACCACCGGGCAAGTTGGACAGCGTACCGGCGTCGATCAACTGACGCATCAAGCTGGTGGCCGACTTGGCAAAGCCGCCGATCAGGTGGAACAGACCGAAGCCGTAGGCACCGAAGCCGGGGATGTATTGGTAGTGCACGAAGTGCTGGCGCTTCAAGTGCAGGTCATCGTCTTCACGCCAGTTGCGGCGCACGGACAAGATGGTGTTGGTGCCACGGATCATGGTGACCACGTACGGCAGCGCGATCTCTGCATCGTCTTCGCACAGCGGGTCGCCCTTGAGGTACAGGTCCACGTGGGACTCGTACAAGGTGAAGCGGTCGTCGTTCAGATCGCTGAAGCCGGTCTCTTTGTCCTTGGCTTTGTTGATCTCGCTGATGGCTTTGTCTGGGTCACCGATCTCCACGTCACGGTAGAAGCCAGCTTCTTGCAACTTCAGAATCTCGTTCTTCGTCTTGCGCATTTGGTGCGTCAGGCGGTAGCAAGTCTGAATGTTGGAGGTGCCGTAGGGCAGGAGGATGTCTTCGGCCGGAATGAAGATCGACACTTGGCGGTCAAGGCTTGGGTCGAAATAGACCTTCTTGAACGCGGAGCCTGTGGCAGGCAGTGACCACAGCATGCGCTCGTGCTCAGCGCGGAACTCCTTCATAACTTCTGTGAGCTGGAAGTTCATGTCGTCCTCGACACGCTTGGCTGCTTCCTTCTTGTCCAAGGTCTCTTTGCCGATGATCTTGGTGCGCACCGGGCCCGCTGCAGGGAACGTCTCGGTGATCGTTTCTGACTGGAACCTGACCACAGCTTCTGTGATCATGGGGTGGAACACGCCACTGGCACCGTTCCACGGCTCCGTGCGCTCCTCCATGTTCAGGCCCAAGAGCTTGAGGCCCTCGGTGTACGCCTTCTCCCAGTCCTTGCGGCTGTTGCGGTCGTTGTCGATGTCGCCAGCCAGATCGCCTGCAAGGGTCTGCAGCTCGCCGTCATCAAGGAACTCGGCCAAGTTGGCATCGAAGTCATCAATGCTGGGCTCACCCGGCTCGATGTCGATCTCCATTTCGCCGAGCTTGATCTTCACTTCTTCGGGATCAACGATCTCGATCTCCAGCGGTTCTTGCCCAGCGGCGAGGGCGTCCAAACCCATTGGGGCTTGGGTCAGCGATTTGTCAAAGTTGGTGGCCATGTGTTCAATCCTTAATAGTACGCAGCTTTGCGCTGATATCCGTACAGGTCATCTTTTTCGTCGCTGTCCAAGTTGATGAACCCCCCGCTCCTGAAGCGGTGCAAGGCCATGCTTGTGCAGTCAACCATGTCGTCGTTTTCGGACGCCGGGAAAGCTGCGACTTGTTCAACCACCGCCTCGGCCCACCGTCTTCCGGCAGGATACCAGACCATGCCCGATCTGAAAATATCTGAAACGGCGTTCAAGCGGGCAACTTTGTCCCCCGTGCCCCGGTGGGGGGTGAATTCTTGGACCGGGATGCCCATGCGCCGCAGCTCTTGGTACAGCGGGGTCCCGTTGGACTTCTTCTCCACGATAAACGCTTCTGGCTCCCACTCGCGGTACTCCCGCAACGCCAATTCCTTGAGTTCAAAGAACTCGACCCGGGTGTTGATCGCGTTCATCAGGATGATGTTGGGCTTGCCGTCGGTCAGGCGCGGGTGACTGAACACCCCCCATGTCAGGAGCGCGGTGAAGTCGGCCCGGTTGTTCTTCTCGGCCGCAGCGTCCAGCGTCATGATGACAAACTCCAGCTCGGGCGGGTCTTCCTCTTCCCAGAGCTTCCACCACTCGCGCTTGACCATCGCCCCTTCTTCGGACGTGGGGTTCTGCTGGTACTGGGCGTTCCACTGGAACGTCGGCATCGACGCCCGGGTCCGTTTCAGAGCGTCCAGATCAAAAAACTCTGGCCACAGCGCCCGCTCGTCATCAGTTCCTTCATTGAAGATTGCGGGGAACTCGAAGAACTCGTACTGATCCGTGTCGTCGTTGCGGGCCATGTCCTTGGCCATCATCCCGATCAGGTCGTTGGGGTGCCAGCGGGTGTGCACGATCGCAACCCGACCTCCCGGCATCAGTCGCGTGCGGGCACCGAATGTGAACCACTCGTACGCCTTGGTGAACACCTCGTAGTTGCCATTCAAGATGTCCTGTTCGGAGAACGGATCGTCCACAATCAGGAAGTCAGCACCCCGGCCAGCCAGCGCGGAGCCCACACCGCAGGCGAAATACTCTCCACCCTCGTTGGTGTTCCATCGACCGGCACTCTTGGAGTCCGCAGCCAGCACGACGGTGGGGAAAATGTCCTTGTACGCGGGCTGATCCACCAGATTTCGCACCTTTCGGCCGAAATCCACCGCCAGATCGGTGGTGTGGGAGACCATCAGCACCTTCTTATTAGGGAAGTTGCCCAGAAACCATGCCGGAAAGTAGATTGACACGAGCTGTGACTTGCCATGCCGGGGTGGAATCGACACTGCGATCCGGTCTTTGCGGTTGTGGGCCATGTCTTCCAGCAACTTGGCCAGCCGCTTGTGGTGTTTGCCCACCTTGTAGTCCGGGCTCATGCGTTTGCAGAACTCGATCAGGCTGTCACGGGCCAGCTTGGCAGCTTCCCGGCGTTCCAACTCTTCCAGCGCGGCGTCAAATGCTTCCAAGTCCTCGGCATCCATCTTGGCCAAGTCCAGCTTGAGCAGTTCCTCGATGGTGAAGTTGGAAAAATCAATCATCCGCGTCTTCCCGCAGGAGTTCTGCAGCCGCAGCCTTGGGGTTGGGCTCTTTGGGGTCCACGTCAACAATCTCTTCCGCCTTGCTGCGCATCTCCAGCAGTTTGGCAATCCGGCCCTTGATCGAATCTTCCAGCTCAACGGTGGTCTTGTGGCGCACCGTGACTTCGGACCGCTCAACAAACAGGCCCACGTCGCCCACTTTACCCAGCAGCTCCAAGGCTCGCATCCGAATCCGGGCGTCTGGGTGGGTGGTCTCTTCCAGCAGCTTGTTGGTGACGTAGGTGCGAATCTGCACGGCCGACTTGACCACGATCTCGTCGTACTCGCTCAGCACGGCCTTGAGGTGCCGGGCAGCGGCGCTGGTTTTGATCGCTTCGGTCTTGGCCAAAGGCAGGGGGTTGCCCTGTGTGGTGTCGATGGACTCGTGGAACGCAGCGCGTGCGGCCACTTGATCTTCCTCTGAAGGCTCGACCGGCACCCCGAAGGCTGTCAGGAACTCGGCAGTGTTGAACAGGGCCTCTGTCTTTTCATGCAACAGCAGCATCCCCTCCCGCCCAGCAGGCAGCGGTACGGTCAACTCTGGTGTCAGTGTGATCATGGCTGCATGATACATCATAAAACGAGACCATGTATAGCGTGTTCTGGAACAGGAACGCAAAAAATTTTTGCAATAAAAATTTTTGCAAGGGGTGTTTTTTGGAAAGGGGGGCCTGTTCTGGAACGCGGGGGTGGGGGTCGGAGATTCTGGAAACATCATCCCATAAACATCATTCTCAGAAAAAATGGACTCTGTTTGTGGGGAATACAATGTAAGTGCAGACGCGGCGGCTTGCCCAAAAAGGCTTGGTGGGGGGCCGGTGGGGTCGCGGGGAACTGGTTGCTCAGGGGGTAGACGATTGGCGCGGGGAAATTCCTACCGGTAGGGAAAAGGGCGAAACATAACATGACATAAAGAAACCGTATATAATAGACACATCGGCAAACGGTAATCCTACCGCCCGATATAACCGAAACGGGTTTACATCATGACAATCGAAACATTCGACACAATCGCAGCATTCAAAAGCATCGCAGCGGCCCACAATGCCGGGTTGACTGCCCTTGACGTTATCAAGGGTCAAATTGAGGCTTTGCGCAAAGCAAAGGTGACATTCGGGAAATCTAAGGCGACTTGCAACTATCGCATTCAATGCCTCGATGCTTACAAAGTGGCATTCCCCGGAAAGTCAAAAAAGACATTGGACAACTATGTAACCGCCCTTGTCGCGGCCGTGAATGACGGGGTTGAATTCTCATTCTCAGCATCAAAAGGCAAAGCCAAGACAAAGGGCAAAGCAAAGGCGACAACCGAAAAGGACGACACAATTTTCCCTTTGCTTGCAAAGTTGTTCAGTCATGAGGATTTCAAAGCCACAATGGCGGAAATCCAAAAAGCATACGCTGACGACAAAGGCACCCTTGTGGCGATTGTGCGCGACATGCTTGAGGCTGATGGATACGAAATCACCGAATAATTCCTACCGGTAGGAAAAACCAAGCCCGCGAAAGCGGGCTTTTTTACGCCCCGACACCGGGGCTTTTTTGCGTCTGTACATCTTGGTACTCTTTCCACGTTTGGACGTATTCTCTTTTGGCCTCACTTCTCCCCTGCGCACAGGGAACTGGTGGCCTCTTAGCAGCCACGCAGCCACGCAGCAGCCACGCAATGTGCGTACCTACGCAGACGTTTTAATTTTGTACGTAGTCTCCAAAGTACTCAGTTGCTACGGCGCGTTCCAAATGTTCCAGAAATCCAGCGCGTTCTAGAGACGTTCTGAGAACATGTTGGAACATCATGTCCTGTTATGTTTAGCAATGTCTTGCACGGATTATCGGCAGGATTTTTTTCTTTTTTCTTTATATATATACTACTTACTACTACTACTACTACTACGTTCCAAGAACCCAGCAGGTAAATTACAAAAATCCCAAATGATTACAAAGTAAAGGTTCCTACCGGTAGGAAGTTTCTGGTTGTCCGGAAACAAGCCAAAAGACGGTGAAACAAAGCGCCAAACACAGTAAAGGTCGTTTTTTCCCTTTTCGACCCCTTTTGTCTCTGGAACACACTGGATTTTTGCCCACTTTTTAAGCATCATCTCCAACGTAACATCACCATTCGGCATCACCACACACAACATCCCTTGTGTTCCACGTTCTGTTCCAGTACAATTTATGCTCTTGGAACACACTGAATCTTTTGGAACTTTGGAACGCCGCATGAAAATCACCCTCGATCTCCCCGTTGACCCTGCCCTGCAGCAGACCTTTGCCCATCAAGTCACCCTTGAGGCCACCACACGAACCGCTGCAGACCTCCACCGCCTCAACCTCAAGCGCCAAGCCCCACGCAAGCCCACACTCAGGGACACCCGCGAACAGCGTGCACACGATGCGCTGCACAAGACCTTGCCTCCTGATGCCGATGTGCTGACCCACATGCGCCGCCTTGCCGTTGGCAATTACTTTGTCGTGCCAGCTTCGCAGGCCGTTGCCGTGCGCAACATGACCCACCGTGAGCTCAAGGAACGCGGCATCAAGTACACCACCACCAAGTTCATCTATGGCCGCAACCACTTCATCAAGGTGCAGAGGCACAACCCCATCAACGACTGACGCTTTGCGTTCTGGAACAGATGGTATGTACTCACGTTTGATGATGTTCTGACTTGACAAGTACTGTCTGACCCTATATAATGGAGGCTATGTAAGGGATATCACGCCCTGCATTGGCCACAGACCTACGACACTTTTTCCTACTGGTAGGAAACCTCGGCCAACTTGTTCATTAACATCTTATCAAGCAAGTCTGTCTGACAAACAGACTATGAACCGCCGCTGCGTACATCGCAGAAACCGGCACATGGGCCACAACAAAACCACAAATCAGTCCCATCAATGCTCGGTGAATAGGCGTGCCGTAGCCAGTCGGCCGTGCACCGCACTCAGGTGCACGAAGCAATCGAAGCAAACCAACCAAAGAGTAACCCCTATTCAGGGTGGACACACACCCTGCACATGCCCCTCACGGGGCCGGAAATTTCCGCTGCCAGCCCATGCGCACGGTACGCCGTGGCATGCCGCGCATGACATGCGTGGGCTGTCGGATGCGATTTCCGCATCACAACCAATCGAAACTGAAAGGAAAGATATGAACATACTTGACTCAATATTTTTCGCCGCTGCTGGCGGTGCGTGCATCGGCGTTGTCATGTGCGAGGACGACATTGATGGGGTGCAATACTTTATTGGGCCAGCCATCGGCCGTGACCAGACTGTGGATGAGGTGTGGATTGCCGAGAACGGGGACAGGTTCCCTGACCTTGCTGGCATGGCGCTGTTCCACAAATGAGCATCCTCGCCGCAGTCAACTCGGTGTCAGCACACGTGACCATCAACAAGGGTGACATGGCTGCACAGTTTTACGTCAACCGTGACGGGCTCATGCCGCCCGTGTACGTGTATTCAGGTGGCATCGGATACCAACTCCGTGCCACACCCCCGAGTCTTGATGACATCCCCGCTGCGCTGCGTGAAGACGTAGACAAAGCGATCAGGAAGTATCAGGCAAAGTTCCTACTGGTAGGAAGCAGAGGATAACTCTGCTGATCGTAGGAAAGTCATAAACCAACCAACCGCGAAAGAAGATATGGAAACTACATATAACCCCGAGCAAATCGAGACCAACATGCGTGTGGCTGCGGCCATCCTGAATTACGGGCGCTGGAAAGAAGACTACACATTGGTGAGGGTATGCGAGCCCCGCATGTGGCACCGCCGTGAGCAAGAACGCTACCCCATGCACAGCGCCGTGGTCAAAGCGATCAAGCTGGCACGACCCGATGACTGGCAGCGGCTGCTGCTGGAGTGGCCACATGTGCCCACCACAATCGATGCCAACAACAAGGCGCGGGTTGCCTACACCCAGAGCGAGGACAAGGGTGAGCGTGACTTGCAGACTGTCACGTCATTGGGCAAGTACCTGCGTTCGCACTTCACACTGCTGCCCGACCACGCCATCCGCGACTTGGTTGCAAGCGCCTCCACATCAGGCATGAAGTTCGTGCACACCACAGCCGAGATGATCTACCACCTGCACCGTGGGCCCGGCTCGTGCATGGTGTGGGGCAGCTCCGATGTGGACGACCACCCGTACCGCACGTATGACCCCAAGTTCGGCTGGCACATGTGTGTGCACACCGATGGCGATGACACCATCGGCCGTGCCCTGTGCTACCAAAGCGGTGACGAGAAGTTCTATGTGCGCACCTACCGCAAGACCTCGGGCTCGTCATCACGTGACGAGAACATGGAAGCGTGGCTGCATGAGCAGGGGTATGTGCGCCGTGATGGTTGGCATGGCTGCTACCTTGCACGCTTGCCCGGTATCGGTTGCTGCGACTTCCTTGCACCATACCTCGATGGCGATGCGCAGCATGTGGACACCACACACCTGAATGGCGACCGCTGCTTGGTCATCACCGATGGTGGCGAGTACGAATGCTGCAACACCGATGGTACGTATGACGATGCGAACACCCACACATGCGAGTCATGCAGCGACCGGGTACGTGAGGGCGATGGGTATTGGGTTGGCCGTCATGAAGACGCACTGGTGTGCGAGTACTGCTGCAATGAGTACTACCGCTACGGGTATGGTCGTGGTGGGCGTCAATACTACATACACCAAGACGATACGGTGTATGTCGAGTCACAGGATGAGTGGTATCACGACAGCTATCTGAGTGACAACAACATCATCGAGCTTGAGAACGGTGAGTATGAGCACGAGGACAACGCCGTTGAGATCGATGGCGAGTGGTATCACCTCGAACACCCGGACATTGTGCTGCTTGAGAGCGGTGACTATGCCATGCGTGACAACGCATACGAATGCGCTGGCGATGGCAAGTGGTACAGCATCGATGAAGCCGAGCCTGTTGAAGTGGATGGCGTGTCTTACCACCCCGACTACGCCCCTGAACAAGACGAAACAACTTAATTCCTACAAGTAGGAAAAACCAATGAGAAACATCATGCACAAAAACTCTATCCTTCACAAAACCCTCGCCCGTGCTCTGTCCATTGCACGCCCACACGACACCAAGGCCACGCTGTTCTTCACACAGTGGCTGCAAGACGCATTGCCCAAGCACCTGCAAGAGGGCGCATGGCGTGACGTATGTGGCAACCTGCATGTGGATGCACGCTCAAGCACCAAGCACCGCACGCTGTTCGTTGCACACGTTGACACTGTGCACAAGGAAGTCGCACCCAACAAGATTCGCAAGACCGACACACACTGGCACGCTGACGGTGCACCCCTCGGTGCCGATGACGGTGCTGGCTGCGCGATGCTCATGCACATGCTGCACAAGAATGTGCCGGGGTACTACGTGTTCACACAGGGCGAGGAGAAGGGCGGTATCGGTGCGACACACCTTGCAGATCACTACCCACTGCTGCTTGCTGAGTTCGACCGTGCCATTGCATTCGACCGCCGTGGTATCGACAGCGTTATCACACACCAAGGGTATGGGCGCTGCTGCTCTGACACATTCGCACAGCACTTGGCTGACGAGCTCAATGCAACCAACGACAACCTGATGTACCTGCCCGATGACACCGGTGTATATACAGACACGGCCGAGTTCACAGCCATCATCCCCGAGTGCACCAACATCAGTGTGGGCTATGACCACGAGCACAGCGACCGTGAGTCCCTTGACATCCTGCACTTCAAGCAACTGTCCGAGGCCGTGACCCGTGTGCGTTGGGACATGCTCCCTGCCGAGCGTGAGCCGGGAGTAGACGATATGGAGTATGGGATGGCGAGCTACAAGGACTTTGGGTTCCCCACGTATGACGAGCACCAGCCCATCACCGCACACTTCCTGACAACTGAGGATGCGCTGATATCAGCGTTCCGTGGTGTGACTGCACCGCTGGTGTTCCTCATGTGTGAGAGCGTGTACCCCGAAGACCCTGAGATGGCAGCACGGTATATCAACACCAACAAGCTGACCGATGAGGTGCTGGAGCAGATGGAAGACATGCTGTACAGCACCGACCCCGACACCATGCTGGCAACAGCGTATGACATTTGCTACAAAGGAGCATGACATGAACACAGTGACAACGATAAACCGCAACGCCAAGATCGGCGTACCAACAAGCTACCGTGGATGCATCATCGTGCCCGTGGGCACAGGCTTTGATGTGGTGGACAAGGCGTCAGGCCGGTGGATGCACGTGCCCAACCAGCGCACAGCCAAGTGGAACGCCACCGTGTGGACACGACTGCGTGATGAGTTCGACACAGGCACACCGCTGGCCAAGCTGCCTACCATCGAGGCCGAGGTTGTGGTGCGGAAGGTGGTGACAGTATGAAGTACCGTGGCCCCGCCAAACCAATCCCAACACACATCGAGCTCATCACCGACAAGGGTGAGCGTGTGATCTTTTTATTGCTGGCCATCTTCATGGCCGTGTTTCTTTACTTGGAGTGAACTATGAAAACATCTGAACTGACAGGCAACGCCCTCAACTGGGCCGTGGCGAAGTGTGAAGGCCATCTTGAGCCTACGAGGGAGTTGCGAGGCAAGATGATTCCCCGCGTCGTCCTTGACCCGGAGTGGTACGGGTACGACAACAAGCCGATGTTGCGCTTCAATCCTGCACCGGATGTGTACTACCGCCCGGACTATGCGCCGTCCACGGATTGGGAGACAGGTGGGCCGATCATTGAGCGTGAGGGGCTGCAACTGCGCAAACGCAACGACTTCCATTTTCCTGCCCCCTTTTGGCAAGCGGGGCAATGGTCAGACATCACGCTTATGCCCGGCCCCACACCCTTGATCGCTGCCATGCGCTGCTACGTGGCGTCCAAGCTGGGCGATGACGTGGACATTCCCCAAGAGTTGCTTTAACCCTGTGTTGACACAACCCCCAATCTCCTTTATAATGTAATCTTCACTTTGTAAACCACCGAAAGGAAACTTGAAATGAGTATCATCGAACAAACCGCGCAAAGCGCTATCCGCCTGCTCAAGGCTACCAAGGCCAAATACATCATCGTCATGCCCGATGGCACGACATTCAGCGAGGGCGACTTGCAGCTTGCAGTGGTCAAGCCCCGCCTGCGCAAAGCTGGCCCCCTGCCTATCGGCACATACGCTCAGATGTGCAGACCCTACGACAACATGGCCGTGGGTGATGTGGTCGAGTTTGACATTCCACCGGGCGGCACAGGCAAGAGCCTGCATAGCGGCATCACTGCGCACTTCATCCACCTGTGGGGTAAGGGTGCCATGAAGTCCTGCTTCAACAAGAAGACCAACAAGGTCGAGGTGCTGCGTATCAGCTAAGGAACTGGTAGCTTTTGTGGGGTTCGCCCCACCCCTTTTTCCTACGCGTAGGAATTTCCCCAACCAACCGAAAGACATCATGGCAATCAAATCACTTTCATCATCGGCAATGCTGCTCGACCTTCACATGTCCGTGTACACCGGGCGCAAGCAAGACAAGGCCACCGCTGCAGAGATCAGCATCTCAAAGAACACACGCTCGGCCAAGGCCGCATCCGTGTACAAGTCACTGTTCACCGAGGACAAAGACCTCGAAGCCATCGCATCCTATGCAGGGCGCGTGCGCACTTGGATGTACAGCGTGACGCTGCCGTGGGCAGACTCGGGCACACGCCTTGTGCCAACCAAGAGCTTCTTCGAGATCACACACGAGTTGAACGAGCACGAGAAGGAATTCAACCGCCTTGTCGATGTGTTCATCAACAACTATGGCGTGAAGGTGTCATCGCAAGCGTTCAAGCTGGGCAAGCTGTTCGACCCCAAAGAGTTCCCCGATGTGGCAGAGCTGGTGTACAAGTTCGGGTTCAACTACGTGTTCACACCCGTGCCCTCATCGGGCGACTTCCGTGTGGATATCCCTGCAGCAGCTACACAGCAGGTCATTGCACAGTTCGAGCGTGAGCACAACAAGCGTATGCAAGAAGCCATGCGTGAGCCGTGGGAGCGCCTGTACCAAGAGATCAAGCACATCAAGGACAAGATGATCGACAAGGAAGATGGCAAGCCTCAGAAGCTGTATCAGTCCATGCTCGACAACGCGCTGGGCCTGTGCCAGACGCTCACATCCTTGAACCTGCTGGATGACCCCGACCTCGAAGCTGCACGCCGTAGCCTTGAGCAATCCCTGACCGACATTGATATTGTGTCTTTGCGCAAGTCACCCGAAGTGCGTGAAGCCATCAAGATCAAGATGCAAGACCTGACCGACAAATTCTCCCTCGAAATCTAAACCACGAAAGACCATCATGAAATCCTCAATGACATTCAACGAAACTGCTGACTTCATCTGCGCTATTGGTAGCGAGGTGACAACCATTGTTGAGGGCCACATTGGCTCGGGCAAGTCGTCACTGATTGACGTTATCCACGCACGGTTCCCAACGCACCGCAAGATGTACCTTGACATGACCGTCATGCACGAGGGTGACTTCCGTGTGCCAGCCGTGAACCATGACAGCAAGTCCTCCGAGTTCTACCCCAACGCATCGCTGGGTATGCACGACAACACGCCTGTCGTCCTCATGCTGGATGAGATGGGCAAGGCCACCAAGCCTGTCAAGGATGCATCGCTGCCCCTGCTGGTCGAGCGCCGCTTGGGTACGCAGTACCTGCACCCTGACTCCATCGTGTTTGCAACAACCAACCTTGGCGCTGAGTCTGTGGGCGATACGTTCCAAGCACACCACCGCAACCGCATGTCGTTCGTGCAGATGAAGAAGCCCACGGCGCAAGAGTGGGTGGACAACTGGGCACGCTACAACGATGTGGCCCCTGAGATCATCATGTGGGTGGGTGAGCGCCCCGATGTGCTGCACTCGTTCGAGGACTACAAAGAGCCCAACGACAACCCGTTCATCTTTCATCCACGGGCACAGCGCACAGCGTTCGTGACGCACCGGTCATTGGCACAGGCCAGCAAGATCGTGAACAAGCGCCACCTGTACAGCGTCAACGCTCTGGAGACTGCCTTGGTGGGTACGGTGGGTGCACCTGCCGCGCTGGACATGCAGGCATGGATCGCTATGGGTGACAGCCTGCCCAAACGCACAGAGATCATCAACGACCCGGAGAACGCACGCATGCCCAAGGAAGTGGCAGGCAAGCTGATGCTGGCATACCAAGCGCTCAACTGGGTAGAGGAAGACACCCTCGACTCGTGGATGGATTACATGGCACGCATGCCACGTGAGATGCAGGCTTTGTTCTGCACATCCATCGTCAAGAAGCAGGCCAAGCAGTTCGCGCTGGAGAACGACAAGTTCACCACGTTCGCTATCTCCAACCAATACATGTTTGCGTGAGGTCAAGATGAGTACACAAGCAGCAGACGCATGGCTGATCCTCAATGACGCCGATGTCGTTGAACAGAAGATGCTGGCCACGATGAACAAAGTGTTTGGTGACCGCTCCAACCGCGAGATGTTCATGAGCCAGTTGGCCAACACGAGCACCTTCCACAATGCGGTGATGAACATGAGCATGCAGGGGTCAATGACGGACAGCATAAACAAGGTAATTCGGCACACGCTTGAGTCGGCGGAAGTCATGATTCAAGACGACTTCAGGACAAACCTGCCACGCATTGCGGTGCGTTTCCAGCTCCCGCTAGGGGGGACATTTGTTATCCAACCAAAGGTGACCCGATGACACCCAAAGAGCAACGCGCAGCGGATGCACAAATGCTGCTGGAAGACCAGCCAGTGGTTGTGTCCCGCATCGTTAACGTGATCAACGAATTGTTTAGCGTGGACAAAAATTCACAGCGTAATTTGCGGTGGCTGTCCAGCCAGTTGATTGAAGCTGAAGTTAAGACAAGGACTACCTACTCAGGCACTGGCAGTGTACACCCCGAACCACTGGCGAACTATCTCCGGCACCTCATCAAGCAAGAGATAAACGACATGGTGCTTGTAGCAGTTGAGAAACACGTGCAATCAATAGATAGCCGCATCCGCGAGCTACACAAACTCGAAAAGAAAGGATGGTTCCGGCCATGAAAATGACACCACTGCAGCGCATTGAACGTGCGCACGTTTCCCTGATTCGTGACAACGAATTCATGTGGTTGTCCGGCGTCATCGTCATGGGCAACAACACTGTGACAACCGAGCCGGGCATCACTGCCCGCACCGATGGGGCCAACGTCGAGTACGGCGAGGACTTCATTGCCAACCTGACAGATGCAGAGCTCATGGGCCTTGTGCTGCACGAGAAGCTGCACTGTGCGTTCAAGCACCTGACCACATGGCGCACGCTGTATGACGACAACCCTGTGCTGGCCAACATGGCGTGTGACTTTGTGATCAACCTCATGATCGCGGATCGCACGGCCAAGGATGGCTTTGTGCGCTTGCCTGCCGGGGGTTGCGTTGACGAGCAGTACCGTGGCATGGACTCGGGCCAAGTGTTCAAGCTGCTCAAGAAGCAGTACCCCAACGGTGCACCCACCACGGGCACAGGGTTCGACCAGCATGACTGGGATGCGGCCAGCGAGCTGACCCCCGAGCAGGTGGAGGAGCTTGGCAAGACCATCGACCAAGCCCTGCGCCAAGGCAACATCCTTGCAAGCAAGGCGGGGGCCAACGTGGACCGGTCAGTGACTGAGATGCTGCAACCCAAGGTGGACTGGCGCGATGCGCTGCGTGAGTTCGTGGTCAACACCAAACCCGGTGACGACTACACCACATACCGCCGCATCAACCGCAGGTTCCAGAGCCAAGACCTGATGCTGCCCACAAGTTATTCAGACACCATCCACAGGGTTGTGCTGGCTGTGGATACATCGGGCTCGATCGGCAACCGTGAGATGTCGGAGTTCCTTGCGGAAGCCCAATCGGTGTGCGAGTCTGTTAAGCCCGAACTTGTGGATTTGCTGTATTGGGGGCATGATGTAGCTGCACACGAAAAATACGAAGCAGATGCTGTAAGCACTTTGCGCGAGAGCACCAAGCCGAAGGGAGGCGGGGGCACAGCGCCGAGTTGCGTGACAGAGTATCTGCGCGACCATAACATCCGGCCTGACTGTGTTGTCGTGCTCACCGATGGTGATGTGTTCGGTGACTGGGGTGGGGATTGGCCCGCACCTGTGCTGTGGTGTATCAACAATAAACGTACCAGTGCACCGCATGGTGTCACGGTACATATGTAAGGAACGTAATGCTTCGCAAACCAAACTGCCAGTACAGGATTGTCATTCGGGACAACCGTTGGCACGTGTCCTCTTTTCAAGGCAACGTCATGCTCGGGCCCACGATGGATTTTTCTGACGAGTCCGTGCCTGACTGGATTCGCAAAGAGGTCGCACTCCTGAGCCTTGTTGACCCCTTGAGTGAGCTCAAGAACATCGGGCATCGGATTGGCGAAGCGTTTTGGTTATCACCTAAAGAAGGAGAATCACATGAACACGACATTACTGAGTAAGGTGCGGGCGTTGTATCCGCAGAGCCGTCACTTGCAGCGCCAGTGGATCAAGAGCATCCGCCATCTGGGTGACCGCTGGCTGGTGGCACAGCCGCAGGCCAAGGACAAGCTGCGTGAGCAGGCAGCGGGGAGATGGGCATGAGCAAAGAAGCAATGAAGCTAGCGCTGGAGGCGTTGGAAGATATTGGCGATGAGTGGGGGTTCACATCACAGAGAACTGTACCCAAACGAAAAGAAGCCATCACCGCCCTGAGAGAAGCACTGGCAGAGCAGCCAGCGCAAAAATGCAGTTACCCATACTGCGGTTGCAGCAGCAAAGCATGGTGCAAAGTTGAGCGCAACGAAGCCCTCGACAAGATGGCAGAGAACGCCCGTGAGCTGGGGCTGGACTATGAGCCAGAGCAAGAGCCTGTGGCGTGGGAAGGTGGAGAAGGATGGGAATCATTGGCGTGGGAATTGTGCGCTAACGAAAACGGAGAGGATTCCTGCAACGAACTAATTTGGGAAGGCGGACCAATTCCCGAGCCTTGGGGTGACCGTTGGATGAAATATGAGGAAGAAGCAAAACGATTGATTGCACTTGTCCAGAAGCACACCACCCCACCACAGCGCACATGGGTTGGGCTGACTCCGGAAGAATTGGACGAGATGTTCAGCAAGACACTCAAAGGCAAGAAGTTGGTGAATTGGGTTGCCCGAGCCATTGAAGCCAAACTCAAGGAGAAGAACAATGGATGACGGCTATTACTGCGTTATCTGTGGGCGGTACATCGAGGCCGTTGATGGTGTGGTGGTGCATGACAACGTGCCGCACCCAGACATGGCATTTGA
>Ga0315909_10003464_pt1 | contig 19188 bp, 19 predicted proteins | sample LakEriMetagenome_11_FD_203527 | JGI IMG/M metagenome (GOLD analysis project Ga0315909, IMG submission 203527) | Freshwater fungal communities from buoy surface, Lake Erie, Ohio, United States - Buoy 2 MA125 | ecosystem: Environmental > Aquatic > Freshwater > Lake | place: USA: Lake Erie, Ohio... | reverse complement strand
GTCGAAGACTTTGATCTGACCTGGTTCGAGGAACCTGTGACCGGCGATGACCATCGCGGCCTGGCCGAGGTGCGGGCATCGACTACCGTGCCGATTGCCGTGGGCGAGAGCGAGTTCACGCGCCACGACTTTCTGGATATTGCCCAGCGCGGCGGTGCAGACTTTTTCCAACCCGACCTGGCGATATGCGGCGGCATCAGTGAGGCGATGCGGATCGGGGCGATTGCCTCGGCCTACAACCTGCGTTTAGCCCCGCACCTGTGGACCGGCGCACTCGCTTTTGCGGCAGGCTTGCATGTCAGTGCGGCTTCGCCCGCCGGCTGGATTCTGGAGTACTCGTTGGGGGCCAACCCGCTGCTGCACGAGATGGCGCTTGAAAAGTTCACTGTCAAGGACGGGATGATCGAAATACCCGATCGACCTGGCCTGGGCGTGACGATCGACGAGGGTTTCGTGCAGCGCCACGCGGTGGCCACGCCCTAAGTCCTCCTGTTCCCGGAAAAAGAAAGGCCCGCATGAGCGGGCCTTCAGCAAGTCGAGCGACCCGCGCCAAGGCGGGTCGCGTGTGCAGGGCTCAGTCCAGCTTCACGCCCAGCGCATCGGCTTCGCGGATCCACAACGGGGCCTGTTCGCGCCACAGGCGCAGCGCGTCAGCTCGCCCCTTGGTGGCAGTGGGAATCGCAAAGTTTTCCCGCAGACCTTTGGCTCTCGGCGACTCGTTGTTGTCCACGGCCACTTTAGAGAGCAGCTCGAGAATCTCAACGGGCGTGCCACTGCGCGCGGTGAGCGCCAGACCGCCATCAAGCGTGGCCAACTCATTTTTCATACCCTGTTCCATCAGGGTGGGCACATCCGGCAACTTCGGGCAGCGCACCGCCGTGGTGGCGGCGATCGCGCGTGCACCCTTGCCTGAAACGGTATTGAAGGCCTGGTAGCTGCCAATGGCGATTTGCTGTGCACCGGTGACAAATTCGACCCACATCGGGCCTTCGCCTTTGTAGTGCACGGTCTCGACCTTGCCGCCTTGCTTGTTGAGCATTTCGGCAAACATGTGCGGATAGGAAGCCGGCGCATACGAGCCCATGATCATCGGGTTCTTGCGGGCGTAATCAAGCAGCTCCGTGTAGTTGCGGATCGGCAGCTTGTCCTGGACCGCCACAACCAGCGGCCCCGACGGAAAGACCGTGATCGGATCAATGTCCTTGGCCAGATCGAAGGGCAGCTTGCGATACAGCACCCGGTTCTGCCAGACCGCGCCGGTGGTCGTGGCCAACAAGGTGTAGCCGTCTGCGGGGGACTTGACCACGGCATCGATGGCGATATTGGCGCCCGCACCGGGGCGGTTTTCCACCACGCAGGGCACCTTGAAGCGCTCGGTGAAGGCTTCAGCGAACAGGCGCGCGTAAGCGTCTGTGAGGCCGCCTGGCGCGAAGCCCACGATGATCTTCACCGGACGGTTGGGATAGGGCCCGGTCTGTGCAAAGGCCTGGCCCGAGGAGGCAGCCAGGCCGGCTGTGGCCAGCAGCAACGAACGGCGGGTGGTATCGGTCATCAGTCAATCTCCGTTGGGGGTGTGGCGGATCCTGCAGTCGGATCCGCTCGATGGTGAGGGTGCAATCGGAATCTGCGTGCTTCAGTCGAGGGTCACCCCGAGTGAGGCCACTTCCTTGATCCAGACCGGGGCATCTTCACGCCACAGGCGTAGTGCTTCAGGCCGGCCTTTGGTGGCGTTGGGAATAGCGAAATTTTCGCGCAGAGCCTTGGCACGAGGCGTGTCGTTGCCTTCAACCGCCACCCTTGAGAGCATCTCCAGGATTTCGACCGGCACAGACGAATGCGTGGTGAGCGCCAGCCCACCCTCCAGCCGTGCAATGGGCGCCTTCAGCCCCTGCTCGGTGAGCAAGGGCAGATCGGGCAGCTTGGGGCTACGGATGGGGCCGGTGGTGGCGATCGGGCGCACGCCCTTGCTGGCTACAGTGTTGAAGGCCTGGTAACTGCCGACGCACATCTGCAGTTGGCCTGCACCCATCTCGACCCACATCGGGCCTTCGCCTTTGTACTGGATCGCCTGAAATTTGCAGCCGAACTGCTTGTTGAGCGTTTCGGCCAGCACGTGCGGGTAGGAGGCCGGGGCGTACGAGCCGCTGGAACACTCGTTCTTGCGTGCATATTCGATCAGCTCGTCGAGGTTCTTCACGCCCATCTTCTCCTGCACGGCAACAATGAGCGGGCCAGACGGAAACACTGCGATCGGAGCGATGTCCTTGGCCAGGTCGAAGGGCAACTTCTTGTACATCACCCGCGTCTGCCAAAGCTGCCCTGTCGTGGTCGACAGCAAGGTGTAGCCATCGGGCGGGGATTTGACCATGGTGTCGATGGCGATGATGCCGCCCGCGCCAGCCTTGTTTTCCACGACACAGGGGATATTGAACTTGGCGGTGAACTGCTCGGCGAACAGGCGCGCATAGGCATCGCTCAGCCCCCCGGTTTGCGCACCCACGACGATCTTGACCTGGCGGTTCGGATAACCGCTGGCTTGAGCGTAGGCAGTTGGCGCGACGAGGCCGGAGCCGGCTGCGGCGCCAGCCAGAAGAAGGTTGCGACGGGCTGAGTCGGTCATTGGAAGCGTCTCCGTGGTGTGATGCGCAGTGCGCACGTCTTAGTTGGAACTTGAATCTCGGATTGTGGCCAGATGCACGGTAGCCCGATCGGCTTAACCCTGCACATCCTGTGACTTCATGTAGAGCTTTTGCATGCCGCCCAACCAGCGGTCGTAGTCCGAGGTCTTGCGCCGCATGTAGTCGAGGACCTCGGGGTGCGGCAGGATCAGGAACTTCTCTTCGGCCATCACCTTCACGATTTCATCGGCCACCACTTCGGCACTCAGAATGCCATCGCCGCCGGCCGACCCGCCGTCATCGGGGACCATCCCGGTGCGCACGGCCTGCGGGCACAGGCACGAGACATGCAACCCGCGCCGGCCATAGGCGATGGCCAGCCATTCGGCGATCGCCACCGCTGCGTGTTTGGTCACGCCATACGCGGCAGTCTCCACGATATTGAGCAAACCAGCAGCCGATGCGGTGACCAGAAAATAGCCTTCACCGCGTGCAAGCATCTTCTCAACAACGGCCCGCGCAGCCCAGACATGCGCCATGCCGTGGATCTTCCACATGAGGTCCCAGGTGTCGTTGTTCGGGTCCAGGCCCGGGCTTTTGCCGATGCCAGCATTCGAAAAATAGATGTCAATGCGCCCGTAGCGTTGTTCGGCGGCGGCCACCAGGGCCTGGATGTCCGACTCTTTGCTCACATCGCAGCGCACTGCCAGGCCGTTGACCGCCTGGGCGACGGGTTGCAGCCCGGCCTCGTTCAGGTCGGCGACCACAACTCCGGCGGCGCCTTCAGCGTGGAATTTCAGTGCGGTCGCCCGCCCGATGCCGCTGGCGGCCCCTGTGATGACTGCGACCTTGCCCTTGACCTTCATGAGGAGTCTCCCTGTGTGCGTGTATTCGAATGAGAGCTGATAGCCGGATCCGTGGGGTCCTGCGCCGTCTTGGCGGCTATCCTAGCTCACTGCGTGCAGGATCATTGCATGCGCCGCTTATCGATTGCACCTTCAGGAGCCGCTCCATGACCACCCCCATCCAGGCTTTGCCATCCACCCGGCGATTCGCCGGCAAGACTGTGCTTGTGACCGGGGCGGGCAGCGGCATCGGACGTGCGGCCGCGTTGCGATTCGCAGCCGAAGGCGCTTCGGTGGTCGTTGTGGACTACAACCTGCCCGCCGCGGAAGACACCGTGCTCCAGCTCAGCGCATTGCCCGATGCGCCGCGTGCGCTGGCCGTGAGGGCCGACGTGGCGCAGGAGCGTGACAACGCGGCGATGGCAGCGGCGGCCATGCAGCAATTCGGTCGCCTGGATCATGCTTTCCTGAACGCGGGTGTGGGCGGTGCATTCGGTCCGATCGAGCAGATTGCCGTCGATGACTGGGATTACACCTTTCATGTGCTGGTGCGCGGCGTTTTTCTTGGCATCAAGCACTGCACGCCCGCGATTCGGCAGGGCGGCGGCGGCTCGATTGTGCTCACCGCGTCGATTGCCGGTCTGGCAGGCGGCGCTGGCTCTCATGCGTACTCGGCTGCGAAGGCGGCCGTCGTGAGTCTGACCGGCAGCGCTGCCACAGAGTTGGCCGCCCAGCGGATCCGCGTGAACAGTGTGGCCCCGGGGACGATCATGACGCCATTGCTGCATCGCGGACGTCCGGAAAAAATGCAGTCTGTGCTGCCACCTCAGCCTTGGCCCGATCATGGTCAGCCCGAGCACATCGCCGCGCTGGCTGCCTTCCTGTGTTCGGATGATGCCGCCTTCATCACCGGTGAGACCGTGGTGGCCGACGGCGGCCGACTTGCGCAGGGCATTGCTCTCTTCGGTGTGGGTGCGGGCAATGTACTCACCCAGCGTGCGGGCGTTAACCGTGGCAGTACCGGAGAGCCGAGCGAAGTCCGGGCTTAGTTGGCCACAGGGTGCTCAGACGCCTTTGTTGGGGCCTGGTGCGTTCATGAAGGAAGCAAACTTCGCCAAAGCGACTGATGCCTTACAATGCTCTGGTATGTAAGGAATGCACATGGCTGAATCCACCATCACCTCGAAGGGACAGACGACCGTCCCGGCTGACATCCGTGCGCTTGTACAGGCCAAGCCTGGTACGCGCCTCGTCTGGTCTGCAATGCCTGACGGAACGATCATCGTCAGGGCGAAGACCAAGTCCATACTCGACATGGCCGGCATGCTCAAAGCTCCGAAGGGCAAGAAGGTGCGTGTGGATGACATGAATCCCTGGCGCTGAGGGTTGCATGCCTGCGCTCGACACGAATGTGCTTGTTCGCTACGTTGTGCAAGATGACAGCGGCCAGTTCGCGGCCGCCAAGCGCCTGATCGGCCGTTGCGTCGACCAGGGCCACTCGCTCTTCATTCCGGTGACAGTGACTCTTGAACTGGAGTGGGTGCTGCGCGCCACTTTCGGATATGTCAAGGAAGAGGTGCTGCAGACTCTCTCAAGCTTGTTCTCTGCGGCTGAGCTGACGTTCGAGTCTGAACGTGCCTTGGAGGTGGCGCTGCAGCTGTACCGAGAGGGCTCAGCCGACTTCGCCGACTGCCTGCATATCGCATTGGCAACGCAGGCGAACGAACAGCCGCTTTGGACGTTCGACAAGAATGCAGCAAAAGTCATCGGCGCCCAGTTGATTCGCATGCGTTAGGTCAATGCTTCTGGGTGTTGAGCGGATCAACACTCCCCTTGAGATGACGGCAGGCTGCGGGCTTCCGAGCGGGGCAGCACGGCTACGCCGAACAGCGCGACCGCAGCCGCCATGAGATAGGCGGGCCCGAAGCCCGCAAACGATGCCACCGCACCGAAGGCCAATGGACCACCGACCAGGCCTGCGGTCATGACCACCATCACAGCGCCGGTGGCCGAGCCCACTTCCGCGGGCGGCACGCGCAATGACACTTCGGCCAGAAACACGCCGTTCCACCCGGCCGCCGTGAGCCCAAAAAGGGCCAGGAGCGGCCACATCCAGACCTCGGCCATCTGTGCGCCGAACAGCCCAAGCACCGCTGCGCAGGCAGTGGTCACCAGGCCGAGCCCGCGCAGCACGGCAGACGGCTTGCCGCTGTGCGAAGCCACCCATCCCCACAGGATGCGTCCGAAGAACCCACCCGCTTGCGCCACCGCGAGCCACTGTCCTGCCAGCACCAGACTGGCGCCTCGCTCAGCCACGGCATAGGTGACGAACCAGCCGTTGAGGCAGATTTGCGTCGCTGCAAAGGCGCCCGCACACAGCGACATGCGGCGCAGATCGCGCGAGGCCGCCAGGCGCCGCAGCGACTCCACTGGCCCGATCCGAGGGCCGGCCGGCATGGCCGGCGCAGGCCAACGGTTCATCGCACGCTGCAGCAAGGCGGCGCTGACCATGAGCAGTACCGCTACGATCAGACAGGCCTGCCGCCACCCTAAGGCGAGCGCGATCATGGGAATCGATGCCGATGCGGCAAAGGAGCCTACCTGCACGCCCGATTGCTTCAATGAAAACAACAGCGGCTGACGGCGGGGCGGTACGAATTGAGACAGCAGTTGCGACGAGGCCGGGCCTTCCAGACCATGCCCCAGGCCCAGCAGCAATGCGCCGGCCGCTACGCCCCAGACGGTCCCTGTTGCGGCACAGCCCAGACCAAGCGCACAACACACCACGCAGACTTGCGTGAGACGCCAGGCACCGTAGCGCGGGATGAGCGAGCCGCTGGAGGTGGAGAGGAAAATCTGCGACAACCAGACTGCTGCGGTGTACCAGCCCACGAAGGTGACCGGCAGTGATGCCTCGCGTGCCACCTCCGGAGCCAGCACCGGGATGACCGTATAGGCAAAGGCGGCTGCGCCGACGACCGCGCCTAACCACAGTGTGACGGCGAGCGGGGCACGGGCAGAGGACATCGCGACAGTGTGCCCCAGCGCGCTGCGGGCACAGCGGCGCTGCACGCGGCCGTGCGGGAATTGGCACGCCCAAGCGCATCGCTGTGACATGCGCGCGGGAACGATGAGTGCGGTAGCGTGCCAATTGACGTATGCGTCGAATGGCCGCCGGCGCATGAAGCGTTACGATGCCCTGCATGAACCCTGCTTCCGACTTACGCGCGATCACCCTGGACCTGGACGACACCTTGTGGGCGGTCGGCCCCACACTCGTGGCGGCCGAGCAGGTGCTCAACGAATGGCTGCGCACGCATGCACCGGCCACGGCACAGGGCACCACACCCGACACTCGCGCTGCGATCCGCAAGCAAATCCTGCTGGAGCACCCCGACCGCAGCCACGACCTGAACTTCGTGCGCAGCGAAGGCTTGCGCCGTACGATGCGCGCCCATGGCGATGATCCTGCGCTGGCAGACCAGGCTTTTGCCGTCTTTCTCGAGGCCCGCCAGCGTGTGACCTGCTTTGACGATGTGCGCCCGGTGCTGACCCGTTGGGCGCAACGCTATCGGCTGGTGGCAGTGACCAATGGCAATGCCAACATCGAGCGGGTGGGCCTCGGCGATCTGTTCGCAGGCGCAGTCAACGCGCACGAGATCGGCTGTGCCAAGCCCGACCCACGCATCTTCCAGGCTGCCTGCCGCATTGCCGAAGCCTCGCCCGAAGCGGTGCTGCATATCGGCGATGACCCGCATCTGGATGTCGTGGCGGCGCGTGCGGCAGGGCTGCAGGCTGTGTGGTTGCGCCGTGCCGCGTTCGCGCACCGGCATCCGGCCGATGCCCTGGCCGGGCACGCAGTGCAGCCATTTGATGACCTGCATGCGATTGACGCGATGCTGCATGGCGATTAAAGACATGAGACAACCCGTGCTGCTTGAACATGCCAGCCGGCTGGTCAACCACGGCCCCACCGTGCTCGTAAGCAGCGAACACGCAGGACATCGCAACGTCATGGCGGCCGCCTGGTCGATGCCTGTGGAGTTCACGCCGCCGCGCATCGCGGTCGTGATCGACAAGCGCACGGTCACGGCAGATCGGGTGCGTGCAAGCGGCGTACTGGCGCTCAATGTGCCGGGCCGCGCGCTGGCGGATGTGACCTTTACCGTGGGCAGTGTCAGTGCGCGTGACCTGCCGCCGAACGTCGACAAGTTTGCGTACTACGGGATCGAAACCTTCCAGGGACCGACGCTGGGCTTGCCGCTGGTGAGCGGCTGCGCAGCCTGGATGGAATGCCGCGTGATTCGCGAGGCACACACTGAAGAAGCCTATGACACCTGGTTTGTCGAGGTGGTCTCGGCCCTGGCGGATGCGCGGGTCTTCGACAACGGCCGCTGGTCCATGCGCGAAGACAATGCCGATCTGCACACCCTTCACCACCTGGGCGCTGGCCGATTTTCGCTGGCCGGTCCGCCCATCGCATCGAGCCTGCTCAAGCCGGCCGCACGGAGACCCTGATGACCTCGTTCAACGATCTGCCTGGTGCGCCCTTTGCATCGCGTCATTTCAATCCCTTCGCGGGTCAGGACATTCGCACCCTGATCCAGGCGCAGGCTCGCTTGCGCGCTGATCACCCCTATCTGGTGTGGCGTCCCTTCCAGGGGCCGCGCAAGGCCTGGACCTATGCGCAATTCGCGCAGACGGTGGCGCGCTTTGCGGCAGGCCTGCACGCGCGTGGCATCCGTGAAGGCGACCGGGTGCTGGTGCATCTGGATAACTGCCCCGAAGCGATCATCGCGTGGTTTGGCTGTGCCTGGATGGGTGCAGTGGCGGTGACCACCAACGCGCGCTCCAGTGCCGACGAGCTGACCTATTTTGCCGAGCATGCAGCCTGTGTGGCCGGCATCACGCAACCGCGCTTTGCTCAGTTGGTGGCCGCGTCGTGCAAGGCACTTCAATGGCTGGCGATTACCACCACCGACAACGGCGATGACCCGGGCGCATCCCGCCCGTCAGCGGCGCAGTCGTTTGATGCCATCGATGGCGAGCCGGGGTCGCTTCCCACGCGACCTCATGATCCGCTCGCACCGTTCAGCGTGCAGTACACCTCGGGTACCACCTCGCGCCCCAAGGGCGTGTTGTGGACACATGCGAATGCACTGTGGGGCGCGCGCATCAATGCCACGCACCAGGCACTGCGGGCCGACGACATCCACATGGTGACCCTGCCCCTTTTTCATACGAACGCACAGGCGTATTCGATGCTCGCTGCGATGTGGGCGGGCGCGACAGCCGTGGTGAATCCTCGCTTCTCCGCCTCACGGTTCTGGCCCGTGTCGATGGAAGAAGGCTGCACCTGGGCCTCCGTCATTGGTTTTATTCCACGTGCCCTGATGGACCAGGAGGTGCCGGCACACCGTTACCGCCTCTGGGGCACGGGCGTGTGTGAGCCGCCCTGGGATGCCCGTTACAAGGTCAAGACCCTGGGTTGGTGGGGCATGACCGAAACCATTACGCATGGCACGGTCGGCCTGGTGGACCTGCCCAATGCGTCGATGTCGATGGGGCTGCCTGCACCCGAGTACGGCATTCGCATCGAGGTGGACGGACGCGAGGCGCTGCCCGGCGAAACCGGCGATTTCCTCATCAAGGGTGTGCGAGGTCTGTCGCTCTTTGCCGAGTATCTGAACAACCCCCAGGCCACGGCCGATTCCTTCGATTCAGAGGGATGGTTTCGCACCGGAGACCGTGTGACCTTAGGCGAGGACGGCTGGCTGTATTTCGCTGACCGCTCCAAGGACATGCTCAAGGTGGGCGGCGAAAACGTGGCGGCGTCCGAGATCGAGCGTGTCATTCAACTGGTGCCGGGTGTGGAAGAGGTCGCCATCGTGGCCAGGAAGCACCCCATGCTTGACGAGGTGCCGGTGGCCTTCGTGCGCAGCTTGAAGACCGCGCAAGCCGATCGCGAGGCGCTGGTCGCCGCCGTGACTGCGGCCTGTGCCGCGCAATTGGCGGGTTTCAAGCAGCCGCGCGAAGTGCGCGTTGTGGAAGATCTGCCGCGATCGACGCTGGAGAAGATCAACAAGGCGGTGTTGCGCGCTCAACTGGAATCCGAAGAGCGGGGCTGACCCGGTCGGCCGCCCGGTTCTCCCCGGCCATTCGAGTGCTGCCAAGCCTAATCGTTCAGCTTATGATCGCTGCGCGTCGGTTTCACGCAGCGCGCTCGATCGTGCGGCCGATGCTCACAAACCGATTGCCCTCAGGAGACACACGATGACGACACGCCGCCTGTTCCTTTCGGGTGCTGCCGCGATGGCTGCCGCCCAGTGGCCCGCCCTTTCCGGCGCCCAGACCGCTTCGCAGCCAGCGGCTTATCCGACCAAGCCGATCCGGTTTGTGATGCCCTATGCGCCCGGTGGCAGCTCAGAGATCCTGGCCAGACCGATCGCCATGGAACTGTCCAAGAACCTCGGGCAGCAGGTGATCGTCGATTTCAAGCCAGGTGGTGGCACCACCATCGGTGCGGACTTCATCGCGAAGTCGCCGCCCGATGGCTACAACATCGTGATGATGCTGTCGGCCCACGCCATCAACGCCACGCTGATGCCCAAGCTGCCCTATGACACGGTGAAGGACTTCGCACCGATCACCATTGCAGCCACCCTGCCGCTGGTGGTGGTGGTGCCGGCCAATTCGCCGATCAGGACGTTTCAGGAGCTGATCGCCGCTGCGCGCGCGAAGCCGGGCAAGCTCACCTTCGCGTCGGCCGGGCCTGGTAACACCAGTCATCTCTCGGTGGAGTATCTGAAGTCGCTGCTCAAGCTCGACATGATCCACGTGCCCTACAAGGGCAGTGGCCCAGCCATCATCGGGCTGCTGGGCAATGAGGTGGACTTCATGTTCGACTCGTTGTCATCTTCACTGCCGCAGATCAAAGGCGGAAAACTGCGCGCCATTGGCATGGCCTCCAAGGACCGCTCGCGCGTGTTGCCGGACGTGCCGACGGTGGCCGAGCAAGGAATGCCGGGCTTCGATGTGTCGGTGTGGTATTCGGTGCTCGCAGCGGCCGGCACGCCGCCTGCGCTGGTGCAAAGGCTCAATGCCGAGATCATCAGGGCCATGCGTGCGCCGGAGGCCAAGGAGAAGATCGAGGGCTTCGGCTATGACATCTGGGGGAGCACGCCAGCGGAAGCCGATGCCTTCATCCGCAGCGAGATTGTGCGCTGGGGTAAGGTGGTCAAGGACTCGGGCGCGACCGTGAACTGATCGTTCAATCGCAGCGCACCGACATGCCACCATCGATGACAAGCTCTGTGCCGGTGACGAAGCGCGATTCATCGCTCGCCAGATAGAGCGCGGCATGCGCCGTGTCGCGACCGTCGCCCATGAACGGCAGCGGGATGCGCGACTGGCGCTGCCGCAGCAGCTCCTCGACATCGCCCCCGGTGCGCTGCCCGGCCAGCCGCACCTCCACCATTGGGGTGTGGAGCTGGCCGGGAACGATGCTGTTCACGCGAATGCCTTGCTTGGCGTACTGGACGGCGAGCACGCGGGACATCTGAATCACGCCGGCTTTTGTGGCTGCATAGGCCACTTGCGCTGAGCCTGTCCAGCGAATGCCCGACGCCGACGACAGGTTGATGATCGACCCCGACCCCTGCGTCAGCATGTGCGGCAGGACATGCTTGCAGGTGAGGAACACGCTCTTGAGGTTGTGGTCGATCTGCGAGTCCCAGACGGCTTCGTCCATGTCGATCGGCCCGCCGCGTGCCGAGCCACCGACGTTGTTCACCAGTACGTCAATGCGCCCGAAGCGGGCGACGCAATCGGCGACGGCCGCAGCAATCGAAGCGCTGTCGGTCGCATCGCAGCCCGCAGAGGTGAAGTGGCCATCCAGGGCAGCGATACGCTGGGCGGTTTCATCCATGCGGGCCACATCGCGGTCGACGCCGAAAACAGTCGCGCCCTCTTGCGCAAACAGCACCGAGACCGCACGCCCGTTGCCCCAACCCGGGCCGACGGACCCAGCGCCCGAGACAAAGACCACCTTGTTAGCCAGTCGACCCTGACCTGCCGGGATCAGTCGGGCGGAGGGCTCAGCGGGGTGTGATGTGTGCATGGCTCCAACTTGAATGAAGGACTGATGGGCGATGGCGTAGTTTGCCGAGCGTATCATCGCCCGCAGGGAGACTTGCCATGCCAATCAAACCGACATCGCTGGGTGCCGTCGCTGCACTGGAGCAGCATATCGATCCCCGTTGGGTGCTGTCTTATGCGGCGGGCCTGGGGCTCACCGACCCGCTCTACCTCGATGATGCGCAGCCGGACGGCCCGTTCGTCGTCCCGATGTTTTGCGTGTGCATTGAATGGGAGGTCGCGCTGAAGGCGCGCAATGCCAGCCTGGGCCTGACACCAGACGAATTGCGCCAGGGTGTACATGCCTGGCAACGATCCGAGTTCGTGTCGCCGATGCGCGCAGGCATGACCGTTCGCACGACTTCTGAAGTCGTGCATGTGCGGCGCACGTCGGCGGGCACCTATGTGGTGGTGCGCTACATCACTCGCGATGCCGCGAGGGATGCTGTACTGACGGACAGTTTGTCCGGGACGATGTTTCGAGGTGTACCGATGACGGCAGATGCGCCGGAATCGTTGGGAGAAGTGCCACCGGCAGCACCTGCTCTGGTGTCAGACACTGCGCCCTCCTTTGTCCATGAGCATCATGTCGGTGCGGGATATCCGCATGTGTACACCGAGTGTGCGCGCATCTGGAACCCGATTCACACCGAGGAGCGAGTCGCCCGCGCGGCGGGCCTGAGCAGCATCCTGCTGCACGGGACAGCCACCTGGGCGCTGGCGGCAGTGGCCATGGCTCAGGCGCATGCGGGGGACAAGGGCCTGAGGACCCTGAGACTGCTCGAAGGACAGTTCAGAAAGCCGGTGTTGCCGCGCGATACGCTGCGCATCCGAGCGCTCGGCGCGCAGAAGGATTCGGTGAGTTTTGACGTGCACACCGACCGCGGCGACATGGCGATGTCGGCAGGCTACGCGCGTTTCAGCGCAGCCTGAGCACCGAGTGTGTTCAGGCCGATGCGTACCGGACGCATCGGCTGCTCTCGCAGGCGGGCAAGCGGATCAACCGCTGGATCAGTAGGTCTTGTAGGGCAGGAATTTGCCCGAGAGCACCACGTTCACCCGGTCGCCCTTCGGATCGGGCTGGCGCACGATGTCCATCGAGAAATCGATTGCGCTCATGATGCCGTCGCCGAATTCCTCATGAATCAGTTCCTTGATGGTCGTGCCGTAGACGCTCACGATCTCGTACCAGCGGTAGATGAGCGGATCGGTGGGCACCTGTGTAGGCAGCGAGCCCTTGTAGGGCACAACCTGCAGCCACTTCTGTTCATCGGCAGTCAGGCCAAAGATCTTTCCGACCACCTTCGCCTGCTCGGGTGTGGCGGTCATCTGGCCCAGGCACAAGGCGGTCGTCCATTCCTTGGATTGGCCCACTTTCTTGGCAACCGATTCCCAGGTGATGCCCTTGGATACCTTGGTGGAGATGATTTTTTCAGTGACGTGCAGACGGTTCATGGATGCTCCGGAATAAAAAGGCCCGACGCGGCGGGCACAAGGTTGAACAGGCTCAATGCCCGGCCCTGGCACGGCTGACCAGGAAATCGACGATGTGATTGCGCAGCTCGTAGTACCCGTCCAGGTGATGCAGTCCGGCGCGGGTACGGGTGCGTGGCAGCGTGTTGTGCACGACTTCGGCAATGCCCCCGGGCACATAGCCCGCAGCGGTTTCGCTGCCATTGCTCATGAGCACGATGCGATCGGCCAGCAGGATCGCTTCGTCCACATCGTGCGTGATCATGAACACGGTCTGCTGGGTCTCGCGCACGATCCCCATCAGCTCATCCTGGATCGTGCCGCGGGTGAGCGCGTCCAGCGCACCGAACGGCTCATCGAGCAGCAGCATCTTGGGCTGAATGGAGAAGGCCCGCGCAATGCCCACCCGCTGCTTCATGCCACCCGACAATTGAGACGGTTTTTTGTCGATGGCATGCGACAGCCCCACGAGCGCCACGAATTTCTCGACATGTGCATTGACCTGTGCAGTACGCCACTCAGGCCAGCGCGACTCCACTGCAAAAGCGATGTTCTTTCGCACAGTGAGCCAGGGCATGAGTGCGTGGCTCTGGAAAACCACCCCACGCTCCAGACTCGGGCCGGCGACCTCACGCCCGTCCATGAACACGAGACCGCTCGAGGCGGTGTCCAGACCAGCCAGGACATTGAGGATGGTGGTCTTGCCACATCCGGAATGACCGATGATGCAGACGAACTCTCCGCGATCGATGGTGAAGCTGACGTCAGCGAATACCGGTTTGTCGGCAGAGAAGGCTTTGGATAGGCCCTCGATTTTCAGGAAGGCATTCACTGCGGGCTCCCGCGAACGTTGGGTCACCGCGGCCGCGGTCAGACCCTCAAGGCGTGCATCACTCCACATACGTCACCAGTTTTTGCAGTCGGGCGAAGATGAGGTCAAGCAGCATGCCGAAGATGCCGATGACCAGGATGGCGAAGATCACATTGGTGAGCGACAGGTTGTTCCACTCGTTCCAGACGAAGTAACCGATCCCTGTACCGCCGACCAGCATTTCGGCTGCCACGATCACCAGCCATGCAATGCCCATGCTGATGCGCATGCCGGTGAGAATGGTGGGCGCTGCTGCAGGCAGGATCACCTTAAAGGCCTTGCGCAGCGGGGAAACCTCCAGGGTGCGTGCCACATTGAGCCAGTCGCGACGAACAGATGCGACGCCAAATGCGGTGTTCAGAAGCATCGGCCAGACCGAGCAGATGAAGATCACGAACACGCCTGAGATAGCCGAGTCCTTGATGGTGTAGAGCGCAAGTGGCATCCATGCGAGCGGGCTGATTGGCTTGAGCACCTGGATGAAGGGATCGAGCGCGCGGTACAGCAATGGGCTCATTCCAATCAGAAAGCCCACCGGGATGGCCACTGCGCTGGCAAGCAGGAAGCCGATGGCCACGCGCCCCAGCGAATGGGCAAGTTGAATGGCGATGCCCTTGTCGTTCGGCCCGTTGTCGTAAAAAGGATCCGACAGGTGCTTGACGACGGTCTGACCCATCTGACTGAGCGTGGGAAAGCCACTGGTTTTTTGCGCACCGGAGTCCTTGCCCATGAGCTTGGCGTACTCGGCTTGTTCAGCGGTCATCGCCGTTGCAGGAGCCCCACCACTCACCGCGGCAGGCACGGTGGCCACATGCCAGATGCCGAGCACGCCGAGCAAGATCAGCAAAGACAGCACCGCTGACTTGATATGGATTGAGCTGTTCATGGTCAGCCCGCCTTGCTGATCGCGAAGCTCTTGACGTAGGCCTCAGGCTGCGCGGGGTCGAACTCCTTGCCCATGACCTTGAACTTGCGGTACGCACCCTCAGGCGGTTTGAAGCCGGCCTGCGCCATATATTTCTTGGCGTCGGTCAACATGAACACCTTCTCGGCAATCTGCTTGTAGTTGACGTCGCCTTTCACATAGCCCCAGCGCTTCATTTGCGTGAGCATCCACACAGCCATGCTCTGCCAGGGCACCGGATCGAAGTTGGCGCGATCGGGCACGTTCTTGATGCCACCCAGTCCGTCGGCGAATTTTCCGGTCAGCACCTGGGCAATCACGGTTTCCGGCTGATTCAGGTACTGCGCCGGCGCAATCACTTTCGCGATGAGTTCGCGGTCTTTCGACTGACTGGCCATGTAGCTGGCGGTCAGCACCGATCGGTACAGGGCCGCGAAGCTGTTGGGGTTTTGCCGGATGAACTCATCGCTCATGCCGAATGCGCAGCAGGGATGGCCGTCCCAGATTTCCTTGGACAGGATGTGGATGAAGCCGACCTCGTCGTAGACCGCGCGCTGATTGAACGGGTCCGGACCGAGGAAGCCGTCGATGTTGCCGGCACGCAGATTGGCCACCATCTCGGGCGGAGGCGTGACCCGAATCTGGACATCTGTATCAGGGTTCAAGCCGTTTTCGGCCAGGTAGTAGCGCAGCAGGAAGTTGTGCATGCTGTACTCGAAGGGCACCGCGAATTTGAAGCCCTTCCATTGTTTCGGGTCCCGCTTGTCCTTGTGCTTGACGTGCAGCGTGATCGCCTGACCGTTGGTGTTCTGAATGCTCGCCACATTCATCGGCACCTGGTTGCTGCCCAAGCCCATGCTCATGGCAATCGGCATGGGCGACAGGAAGTGGCTCGCGTCATGCTCCTTGTTGATCATCTTGTCGCGGATCAGCGCCCAGCCTGCGGTCTTGTTCAGTTGGACGTTAAGCCCCTCGCGACGATAAAAACCAAGCGGATCGGCCATGATCAGCGGGCTTGCGCAGGTAATGGCAATGAAGCCGATCTTCAGGTCCTTTTTCTCCGGCGTGCCGCGTTCTTGCGCCATGGCCTGCATGGCGCCCACCGGCAGCACGGAAGCGATAGCCGCACGCGCGGTGGTGGCTCCAACCGCCTTCAAAAAGCCGCGACGCACACGCTCGACCGGGAACAGCGCCTTCACCAGCGCAGCTTCAATGAAGTCATGAGACAGGTCGGTTTCGGATGAGGCGCTGGCCTGAGCATGTGCGTCGGGCGCATGGTCCTGCCCGCATGCGCAGCGCAGCATGAGCGGGCGATCGGCATCGTAGGCGTCGTAGGTGCGCGCAGTGATCGAGTCAGATGGATTGGGTGTAGTCATGAGACGCCTCGCAAGACGAAGTCGGAAGATGTCCAGGACAAATGCAAGGGCCGTGCCATCTGCTCGATGCACCGCCTGGCGGCATGCCCGCATCAGAGGTCAGCGGGAATCGCGCTTGAATGGTGCGGGCGCTGTGCAAAGGCAGTGCGCTCATTCCGTTTTGGTGCGCGATCCAGGTGCGGCGCACTGAAAATGTGTGGCCAGATGCTTTGTTGGGTCTCGCGCGACGGTCTGGTCGGTTTGACGCGAGCGTGCGGGATGTAGACACTGGCACTCAAACAGAGCACAGACCTCAGGCAAGAGGTTCGGGGAGACCATCAATGAAGACACGCTGGTTGGCAGGCATGACTGCGGCACTGACCGTCCTGGGCGCGGGCCCGGCATTCGCGCAGTCGGTTCAGGACTATCCGGGCAAGCCCATCAAGATGGTGGTGCCTTATCCACCGGGCGGTACCACCGATATCGTCACCCGCCTGGTTGGCAAGCACCTGTCAGAGAGCTGGAAGCAGCCTGTACTGGTGGAAAACCGGGGTGGCGCATCAGGGATGATTGGCACGGAGGTGGTGGCCAAGGCGCCGGCGGACGGCTACACGCTGCTGTCGACCGGCAGTGGACCGCATGCCGTAAACATCAGTCTGTTTCCCAAGATCAACTATGACCCGGTCAAGGATTTCGAGCCGATCAATGTGATGCTCGTCATTCCGTTGCTGATGGTGGCACCAACGAACGCCCCTTATTCGACCGTGAACGAGTTCATCGACTGGGCACGCAAGAACAAGGACAAGGCCAACTACTGTTCCATCGGCGCAGGCTCACCCTCGCATCTGGCGGCAGAACTCTTCAAGTCGATGGCGAAGGTCGACATGACCCATGTCCCGCACAAGGGTAGCGGCCCAGCCATTATCGACACCATTGCCGGGACCTGTCAGGTGCTGTTTGACAGCGCGGTGTCGTCCGGACAGCAGGTGCGCGCGGGCAAGTTGAAGGCTTTGGCCATCGCCACAGCCGACCGCGTTCCGTCCTGGAAGGATTTGCCGACGATTGCTGAGTCCGGCGTGCCGGGGTTCAACGCCTACACCTGGGGTGCATTGCTTGCACCCGCGGGCACGCCCAAGGCAATCGTCAACAAGCTCAATGCAGAAGTGGTGCGCATCCTCGCACTGCCCGAGGTGCGCGACTACCTGGCATCGCAGGGTGCGATTCCGGGCAAGGGCTCGCCTGAAGATCTGGCCGCCTTTACCCAGTCGGAAATTGCCAAGTGGGCCAAGGTGATTCGCGACGGCAACATCAAAGCGGACTGAGCATGCAAGCCATCCCGATCCATCCGGAGTTCGGTGCCGAAATACGCGGTGCAGGCCTGTTGGACGTGGTGTCCAGCGACAGCGCTTATCGGGCGGTGCGCGAAGCCTTCGAGCAGTACTCGGTCCTGCTGTGGCGAGGGCAGGACGTGACCGACGACCTGCAGGCCGCAGCCAGCCGTGCCTTTGGCCCGATGGAGATCACCAAGGTGGGCTCATTGGGCGAGGGCACCGTGTTCGGGCGCATCACCAACATCGGGCCCGATGGTGCGCCCGTGCCGTCGGATCACCGGCAGGCGCTGGTCGGCAAGGCCAATGCGCTGTGGCACACCGATAGTTCGTTCAAGCAGACCCCGGCCCTGGCATCCATGCTGTCGGCGCGCATCCTGCCCAGCAAAGGCGGGCAGACCGAGTTCGTATCGACGCGTGCGGCCTGGGCACGCTTGCCCGCTTCGGAGCAGGCAGCGTTGCAGGATCGTATCGTCGAGCACAGTTATCTGTACTCACGCGATCGCATCGATCCTGGTCTGGTGACGCCGGCTGAACGTGCGGCCTTGCCGCCTGCGCGCTGGAGATTCAGTTGGCGCAATCCTGCCAACGGGCTGCGCTCGCTCTACATTGCGTCGCACGCTGGCGCCATCGAGGGCATGGCCAGGGACGAGGCCATGGCGCTGCTGCAGCGCCTTACCGACGCAGCGACTGCGCCTGCGCACGTGTATCAGCATGTCTGGCAGCCCGGCGATGTCGTGATGTGGGACAACCGCGCGAGCATGCACCGAGGCCGGCCGTTTCCGGCGGACCAGCTTCGTTCGATGGTGCGGACCACGATCTCGGCCCGAGAGGTCGATGGCCTGGAGGCGGTGCGGCCTTAGGCGGTCGACCCGGCCTCTTATTCCGGTTTGACGCCAGCGGCTTTGGCGACGCCCTGCCAGCGAGTGATTTCCTGGCGGATGTACTGACCGAACTGCTCCGGAGAGCCTGACCCCGGTACGGCACTGTACTGCGCAAACCGTTCCTGAATCTCGGTCGAGGCGAGTACCTTCGAGAGATCACGGTGCAGGCGCTGCACGATCGGCTTAGGCGTGCCGGCTGGCACCACGATCCCTTGCCAGGAACTGACATCGAACCCCGCATAGCCCTGTTCGGCGACGGTGGGAATGGTGGGGGCAACGCTGGATCGCTTGTCGGTCGTGATAGCCAGTGCGCGCACCTTGCCTGAGCTGACTTGCGGATACAGACTCGAAAACGGATCGAAGAGCAGCTGGATCTGCCCGCCGACCAGATCGGCAATGGCGGGTGAGCTGCCCTTGTAGGGCACGTGATTGAGCTTCATGCCCGCCGCCGAACTGAACTGCTCCACGGCCAGGTGAATGGAGCTGCCGGCGGTGCCGTAGCTGATCTGACCAGGCTGGTTGCGGGCCAGCTGCACGAATTCAGCCAGAGTTTTGGCAGGCACCGAAGGGTGTACTGCGACCAGCAAGGGCTGAATGGCGACCATGCCGATCGGCTCGAAACTGGTGATCGGGTCGTAGGGCAGCTTCGCGAAGGTGACTGCGTTGATCGCAAGTGTGCTGATGTTGCCCATGATGAGCGTGTAACCGTCGGGCGCAGCCTTGGCGCCCAACTCGGCACCGATCGCGCCGCTCGCTCCGGGCTTGTTGTCGACA
>Ga0315909_10003460_pt1 | contig 19208 bp, 21 predicted proteins | sample LakEriMetagenome_11_FD_203527 | JGI IMG/M metagenome (GOLD analysis project Ga0315909, IMG submission 203527) | Freshwater fungal communities from buoy surface, Lake Erie, Ohio, United States - Buoy 2 MA125 | ecosystem: Environmental > Aquatic > Freshwater > Lake | place: USA: Lake Erie, Ohio... | reverse complement strand
TTCTCTAATTCTAAAAACTGCGGCACAAGTTCTAGAAAGCCCCGTACTTGTTCAGTATGCCTTAAAGGAATAATGCATTCGTCATCTGCCGCTGTATATATGTATAATGCAACTAGTGGATTCTGCGAAACATGTATAGTTGGACTAGAAAATATAGGAACAAGCAATGTCTTATTAGAAACGCACTGCTCTAATATGTTTAACACATCTTGTTCATGATCTAGTATCATACTATGATAATATGAAAAAAATTTCAATTATCCAAGATTTATATCACGTGGTACTACAAAATCTGTATCTGTATAATATTGCAATGGATTAGTTAGTTTTTTAGAAATGCCGGGCAATGTTTGTTCCATTCGCTGTATCTCCAAGGTATTTAATTCAATAACTCCTGGGACATACATGGGAATTCTTTTTGATTCAATCGGTCCGGTAATATACCATCGACATGAATCACCTGCGTATAAATTATCGTCTATTTTAGATCCATATAAATCGAATTGTTCTTCCGAAACCTCAAAAAATAAAAATTCATTATTTTTCTTAAAAAAGAATCTTTGTATAAACCCATTTGTTATGTCTGCAGTAGTAATAGTTATTTGATTAGTTGATATTGAATTTCTTGATTGCCTCGTTGACTTACGTAATTCGTCATATGTCTTTACCATTTCTGGTAATCGTATCAACGGTACTAATATTTTTGAAGTTACAGCGTTCCAAGTAGCACCAGTATATATTTCGTTAGTTGTAGTATATCTATGATACAATCCTTTGTATTCCTGTTTATCTTCAGTCATCCACTCGTCACCAAATGTATATAAATTGTTTTCAATTTCTGACTGTAAATATTTTATTTTTTTTCTTGCCATATCAATCAAATTTCGGTCGCATTAAACATGATATTTGTGTTGTCCATTCTCCTGTTGTTGATATAGAATGATTCATACCTTTTATAGTAAATGTAGTATTTTTTTGATATTTTTCTGGCAGCACCGGAAAATCAATTAAATCTCCATATCGCAATCCGTTGATTCCATCAATTGTAAATTCTGCTTCAATCGGAAATGTTGGTGCAGAAACGGAATTGGTTTGTTGAATTGTAGGTTTTGGATATTGAATGTATTTCTGTAATGCAACTTGCAACTCTGCTCGTTTTTGTTCGTTTTTTGGATTAAGACCAAATTCAATTCTTGCCTTAAGTAATTCATCTCGATATTTTATATGTAATGCTAAATATTCTCGCGATAATCTTTCTGTTAATTCTTTACTTCCGCCATATGTAGTAGTTTCAATCATTTCCCCGGGTAATTCTTTTATGTTTCCTGCAGGGTCTAAAGTCGTTTGTGGCGATCTAGTGGCAGTACCGTTATTATACATAAAACTAATATATGGACCTAGTTGACTTTCTGATACTTTATTTGCACTATTAATCGAATACATTAAGCTTTGTGCATTACTTGGCAATTTACTTGATAGTTTGAATTCTCTAACAATTGAACCATTTGGATGCGTTGCATACATGGGCAAGTTATATGGGTTAATTGGTGAAATTTTTCCTAACCAATTTATATCACGATAATATAAAATTGTTAAATCTTCGGGGTCTGTAACTAATTTAAGATTAATTGCGCCGCCAGTAGCCGTTGATATTTTAGCACTTAGTTTTTCAAAAAATTTGCCAACTGTAAATTCTACTTTCGTATCGTTTAATGCCGCATCTTGTATTTCTTTGATTAAGTTCATACTTATCAAAATATTACCACTCTGTCCTAATTTTTCATACCCCGTTACTTCTGTTTTTAATTCTTCACTACGTTGTTTATTAGAATTTTGATAATAATTATAAAAGTTTGGCTGTTCATTTTTATTTTTTATTGTTAAGTAACGATTGTTACCATACATATCCGTTTTAAATTGCCAATTGTTTTCATTGTTCCCGGTTGAATTTGATAATAACAATACGTTTTCTGGATCAGCTGAACACAGATATTCGTAATAATTACTATAACCATTTCTTTGCCAATCACAATAAATTTTAGGTGCGGCAACTACATCTTTTAATTTACTTAAAACTTTATCATTAATAAAGTTAATCAACCAATTTAATGTTATATATTGCGGCGATGTTTCTTTCAAAGATTTATTTTGCCAAACATACCAACTAGGTGAATTTTCTTGTTTAGTTAAAGGGTCTTTCGATGAATTGAAAGCATATGGATTTGGTATAATTTGATTATCTTTATTTTTATTTGTAATTTTTTTTCCAGAAAACCCCGGCCGAGCTTTAATTGTTGAAGCAACAGTTGTTTTAGAAATACCTACATCTGCTTTATATTGCTCGTCTACTTCTTTGTATAACGTATTATAAAATGCAGACCCCGATGCTTGTTCTATACTATTAGAATTACTATTAGATGTTTGCATAATCATAGACATATCAGTATATGTTTGACTAGTACCTAATATGTAAATAGTCATTGTTACCGTACCATCTTGATTATATGAATATTCAAACGAAGTTATCAGTCCTTCAAATTGAATTTTATTCATTTTTCGTAATTCGTCATATTCTTGATCAGCTTCAGGATATCGTTGTTTGATTAATTCTCTATTTGGTAATGCAGATTTGTTTAACATTCCATTAGTTGATTGCGAACCAGTTAATGTCATTAGTGCGGAGTTAGGATGCTCAATTCGAAGTAAACAATATCGCCCTGGTCTTGCATATACCGATTCCATAAAGTTTAAGTCTCGAACTGGATCTGGAATAGTAATATTAATTGTTGCTTTATTAGTTGTTCCTTTCGAATTATCATTAATTTGTAATGATGCTTGTGTAATAAATGGAGGTATACGCTTAGATCTGTTTGTTAGTGTTTGTGCAGATGATGATACTGTTGCAAAAAGCGAACTAGTATTCCCTGTACTTACTGCATTGTTTACTGAACCCGGATCTGCTATCCATCTGCTTTCTTGCAATGTATATGTTCTATCAACTAAAAATCCGTTAAAGCCTCCAGGTTGATAATCATCTTGAATTACTTTGCGTCCGCCTAATTCATGCACAATTTTTGTTTTATCTCGTTTATTTCCTTCATATGCAACTAGTAAAACATTTGCTATTTTTTCTGTCATGAATCTTAATGCAGTTTCACTACGATCATATATGCCGGCGCGGCCGCGGGCATTTAATTCTAATTGTAAATTTTTATCAACCTCTGAATAAAATATTTGACTCATCTTATTGCATTTTTACGTGTAACATATGACATAACTTCATTCACATTTGGTATTCTTAATATAGTACCAGGCGGAATAACTAAAGATCCTTTACCTAAACCATTTGCTACAGCAATTACCCACCAATATGTTTCGTTGCTATAAAAATTTTTAGCAATAATATCTAATCGATCAATTGAAGTTGTTTCGATGTATGCATCACCAGCTGCTACTATGTTTGGAAGTATAGTTGTTTGAAGTCGCGTTTTGCCCGTACTTGTTTGGATTTTATTATTTATGTATCTCATTCTGTACCTCCTACGTTCCTTCTAGTAGGTTTTTTAAACCATTTAGTATTTTTATTTTTTTCTAAATTATTTTGTTCTTCTTGAGCTTTTTTCTTATCATCATCTCGTTCTGGCGGACGTTTTTTAGCTGTTGTTGTATCACTTAACCAATTATCATTTCCTTTTTTAGAACCAAATTGATCAAAACGTTTTGATAATGAATAGAATTGCCCGCCTTTTTCTGGTAACCAATCTGTAATTATTGAGAATGATATCGATACTCCTATTTTATGTGGAACTTGCATATTTTCTGGGTCATCTTCAATGTTAATTTCCCATGGGGATTCGGCATCTCCTAACGTATATGTTAACGAACTAATAACTGCAGGTACTTGATAAAACAAATCTCCAATTGTAATACGCATCCACGGTCCTACCAATCCTATACTATTTTGTGCAGAATAATCAGGCGTAGTATAACCAGCAAGTGCATTTAATTTTCTATAAATTGGTTTTAATTCATCTCTATCTGTTGCATAAATTGAAAAATCTAAACTTACTTCTCTAGAAAATGACGTATAATGATAATTTTGATCTGCTCTACCTAACATTGATATAGGAGACCATTGTGGACTAAATGTATCATTAATAGAATCTATTGTTGCACGAAAAACAATTATATCATCTTCATATTTGCCATCTGTAAAATTTTTTGTAAATGGTGCTAACTTTGGCCCTGTAAAATAAAACTTTATAAAATCATTAGTTTCTCCAAGATTAGCTAAAAATCTACTAACAGCTGCTTTGGTATTATCTAGTATCGGAGAACTCCAGCGATATGCATCTACAAGTTGTCTAGGTCTTGCATCAATAGCATTAACTTTATCACCGCGGAATGGTATCAATTTTTTTAATGGATCATAACCAGTTCTCCATTTTCCTTCAACCGCATCCCATCCCGTCGATATATGACTTCGCAAAGTAAAATCGAATCGCAATGCATTTGGGTCGCCATGGCTTCCCCAACCGTAACCAAATTTACCAAAACTATTTATATTAAATACATTGTAAACACCACCAGGTGCGACAGAAGCTGCGGCATAAATTGCACCTTTAAAACTTTTTAGTTGAGCTATAGGATTTTTTGTTACTAGTAATGTCGTTGCAGCAATTGATGCTGCAGTTCCATCTAAGCGCACATCGGCCGATGTTCCTAGGCCTATTTTAGATTTTCTAGATCTAAAATCATTAAAAGGAACGCCTGGAAGATTATTTAGCTGATTGAATGGCGATGTTGAATATCGTACGGGCGATGTTCCTGTACCAACAATGTTATCTAGTATTGGACTTATTTGAGGAATTCCTGCATATGATGCTGCTAATGAAGATATAGATTTTATAAATACATTTTTAGCAACATCTCCGATTTTTTCAAATTTATTAGAGTTTAACGCATTTTTTCTACTAGTAGAAAAAGCTTCAATACTAGCTAGCGTTTGTTGAAGGCGCAATGAATTATTTGTATTTTCGTTATAGTCTGCAGAAGGTGCCATTACATTGTCCCATTTATATTTCTATTTTCGAATTCCATTGCTTTGTTTAATTTTTCTCCGGACATTACAATATTGATTCCAGCCATGGCTTGTTGTATTGCCATTGCGACAGCTGCAGCGATTGGATTTGGGTCTACTACTGCTGTTCTTCCCCCGCCCATTATTTTATCTACTGATCCTTCTAACGCTCCAGTACTGGTACTTGCTAAAAGTGCTGCACCATTAGGTATTGCTGCAAATTTGTCTGCAGGATGAAATTGAATTAGACCGTCATTGACAATCATTGCATCTTCTTCTTTTTGTCCTAAATCTTTACCGCTGGCTCCAGCACCGCTTTTGAATCCACCCTTCCCATCTGTACCCGGATTACCATATATGGTATTTATAACGTTATCAATTTTTTCATTAAACGTTTTAAGAGCTGAATTTACCACCGGGATTTTTTCTGCTAATAAAGATACTGGCTCTTTAGCAGCTTTTAATAATGCCCCTTCTGACTGCAACGATCCTATTATAGCTGCCATTTCCGGAGTCATAAATTGTGTTCCAGCTTTCGCAACCGTACCTTGACCGGCTTTTATGTCTTGAGCAGACCCGGTGATTGCCCCTACTTGATTTTGAAACGAACCGCCTAGCATTACTTTTAAACCTTCATCTCGCTCCTTTTCCATGAATTGAGCAAACATTTTATCGGTAGTTTGTTGTGATGCAGTGTTTTTCAAATTTTGCATCATCGTTTGTTGGTTAGCATCCATCGTTGATAAAGCTTGTTCAAATTCTGGACCATCCATGGATAATATTTGATTTATTTGCTCGTCAGACATACCCTTGTCTCCTTGCTTAAGCAAAGCACGAGTTTGTTTCATGCGCTGTAATTCATCAATACTATAACCTGTTAAATTGGCTAATTCTTGTTTTGCGTAATGATTATTTCCTTCTAATATATCTCCTTGTGTGGTTAGTATATCATTCATGGCTTCTGTCATGTCTTTTGCATTTCCTGACAGTTTGGCTATACGCAATTTTTCAGTGATACTATCGCCGTCTTGATCTACTAAACGTTTACCGCTAAGTAATTGATATTCTAGTTCGGATGAAACCGATGACTCAATATCCAACATTTTAGTAGCCATGGCTTCGATCTTTTCAAATGTCGTACCTAAAACTTTAGCTTTAATAACAGATCTTTCCAATTGACCCGGGAACCGTTTATATGTCATTTGTATATCTGCACTTAAATCTGCAACGTCTTTTATTGCCATTGATAACAATCCGGTCATGTTGGTAGCTGCTTCCATCCCATCAGTCATAGCTTTTGTTGCAGTTACCATTTCTAAAGCAGATTTGCCCGCACCAGCAGCGTATAATTGATATGCATTTGATTGATCTTCAGATAACCCTATATGTTCGGTAAGTACTTGATTAGCTCCTAATAAACTTTCTCTCATATGCTTATTATTAGCTATTATACTAGCCATTCCTGGCAACATTTTATTTACATTCTCAGCATATTTTCTTATTGAATGTCCGCCGGCGCCAAATGCCTCAATTAAATTATCATATTGTGCTCCTAATTCCGCTGCTTTTGCACTAGTTATACCAAATGATTTATTTAAACTAGCATTCCGTTGTTCTAAATATGTTGCTTCTTTTACATATGCAATCATTTTTCCGGCATATGCTTCAAAATCTGCAGTTAATTTAGATATACCAATACCTAATTGATTGTTTGCCGTATTAAATGCATTAACGGTGTCTATATAATCTTCCGCTGCAATCTGCATCGTTTCAAGACCTTTTTTCATGTCTTGAAGCTGATCAGCCGTTTTTTTTGATGCAGCTTGAGTTTTAGACATAACAGTCCGTTGAGATTTTTTTGCATTTTCCTTTTCTTCTTGAGTAGCTCTACCGTGTCTAGGAAAAAGTTTTAATCTAGCAATCAATATGTTGGTATCTTGTATCATATACGTATAAATATAAATTTATTTGAATTTTGATGCATTCTTTCGATTAGCATTTAATGAGTGAGATGGAACATTTTTAGAAGTTCGTTTTTGGTTGCTTTGCGCTTTAGCATCAGTTATGTCATTTAATTTTTTAATCCATAACTTTCTAATAGGTATAGGCATATGATATATAGTTTCCCAACTCCACCGGCCTTCGCCTAGCCAAACCAAATTAAATAAACTTTCATGTAATCGTATACGATCTTTAGGTTCAAAACCAAAAAAGGTCTGATCCAATTTGAAACCCGGCGGTAAAGGTGCCTCCATCTTCACCTTGAAATTCAGCTTCTAATTTTAAACCAGGCATATTATTTGAAATATATGTTCGTAATTGTTTTGATTGAATAGGTTTCATTTGATATTTTACATAATTATCAATTACAACTTGATCTCGCGATTCGCCAATTTGTTTGATTGATAATTTTAAAAAATCTGAAAGTGCATGATCATCTGATATTGAATTGAGTTCGTTTCTAGATAAAAATTTGAATTTTATTGGCGTTTCATTTAAGTCATAATCAAATTCACCGTTAGAATCTGGTTGCAACGTAAACGGTTTTTTTTCTAAGTCTGCTAAATTCAAAACACGTTCTAATGTCTTATTAGTATTAGGATCTGTTACAGTTACTCCATATTCAGAACCATATCCGTGAATTCTTGCTGCAATAATTAAAGCATCTTTGTCTGCAATAACTAAATCATTAATATTAATGTCTGTAATTAGCAATGCTTTTATTAATCTATCTAACACCGTACCTTGCCGTATATAAGAAGAGTTTGTTAAAATATCTTCATCATATGCTGTCATGTATCGCATTTCTACAGAACCTGCTCGTAATGGATTTGATTTTGCATACACTAATCCACCGCTAGGTAATGGAACTACTACAGATGGTACCGTACTTCTTTGTTGATTTTCATACTTTTGTTTAGCTACGTTAACTAAATTTTTGTCAGATAATTGTTCTGTCATTGGCATAAACTTTTCCTTTTCTTTTTTATTATAACTTTATTATAAATATTGCGAACATAAAAAATGGGTGAAAATAATCCACCCATTAATATCATTATTAAATTAATAGCTTAATAACGCCCAATCATAATTTAATGTAGCATCAATCATAACTACATCTTCAGATGACCAATCTAAACTACCGAAGTTAACTTCTTGCAAATAAGCACCATAAATTTTCCATTCTTCAATTACTTCACCCAATGGAGAAAGCTGATTTAATGTAATGTCTTTTTTATACATTGAAGCATACCCATCTCTACCAGTAGCTGACTCGTGATGTAAACGAACCCATTCCATTACTGACTGTGCTGCAGATGGAACTATTGCATCATAAATTGTAATTGCAATACTATTCCAAGAACTTTTACCTTTTAGTTTTCTTTTGATATTAATATGATCTAAAACAACTTCACCATTAGTCATTGATGGTTTAGCAGCAGTTTTAATTAAAAATGCAGGAATTGTTCCAGTGTCGCCATTTATTTCTAAAATAAATTTATGCTGGTATTTTGGTTCCCAACTAAATGCATTTGCCCAAAAATCTAAATTATCTGGGTCTCCTTTATCTGGCAATGCACCATTAGGGTAGAAACCGTTACTAGAAACGTTACCGGTACCTTGTGGAACGTTTCCTAGATATGAAACGTTACCCGTTTGTTCAGCTAAATCTTGCGTATATTGTGCCATTTCTGTCCTTTGTTATTTTAATATAAATATGTTCAACAATAAAAAAAAGGTAGAATAAAAATCCTACCTTTCTTATTATTTTATTTTAAAATTTAATTATGCACCAAATGCCGCACCTGTTGCTTGAATATTAAAATCTAATACAATGAATTCAGCTGTTCTTGTTGGTTGTAAAAACAATTGTCCATATAAAATACCTCTATCTACAAGATCTGGCGTATTATTATTTGCATCCATTACAACTGAAAATGCAGATAACCCGGATTGCTGTTTAACTGTATTTAAATATGGCTCAACGATTGCTAAGAATCTTTTTCTAGTAGCATCATTGTTTTGATCAAATACTAAGAATCTTGTTGAAGATGCAATATATTTCTTAACTGCAATTAATAACCTACGTACATTTACACGATCCAATGCACTAGGAGCAGCTTGCAATGTTTTTTGTCCCCAAACAACGATGTTAGAATTAGGAAACGATGCAATTGGATTAACGCGATTTTGATACAATGTATCTCGTTGTGCTTGAGATAAATTTACTGCTGCTAAATTAGCTGAAATTCCACCTCTTTGTAATCCAGCTGGTGCATACCATGGATGTTGTGCTAAATCATTTTGTGCAAGTACTCCAGCAATTAATACAGATGGCGGAACCCATAATGTTCCCGTTCCAATTGGATTATTAATATTTAACCATGGCCAATATGTTGCTGTATAATTATTGTCAATTGGTCTTACTTGATCAATTACATTTTGAATTGAATCTGATTTAGCATTCGAATCCATTACATAAAATACATCTTGACGATCTTTACATAAATTTCTAGCAGCATTCGTTACCGGAGCATGTAAACGATCAATTACTCCTGGCGTTAACAATACATTCATATCATAATAATCTGCATTACTTAACAACGTAAATGCTTTGTTATATGATTTCGTACCTGTTGATGTTTCCAATTGGCAATCGAATCCAAATGTATTTGTATCTGTAATATTTTCTCCGGAAAATTTAGGTAGGTTAGGACGAGCGCCGTCAAATCCACCTTGCATTGGAATCATGAATTTTCTAGTATTAAGAGCAATATTACTATCAAATGTTCCTGCAATTAATGCATCTTGCAACGATCCAGAATATGCTGTTGTTGATGTTGGAAAATTATAATTAGCAGATTGTAATACGTCTCCTAAATAAAAATCTACATTACTTGCCGTAGTCGACCCCGATGTTGGTATTGGAGCTAAATAATTTAAGTTAGATGTTACGGTATAATCAAATCCATGATATACTTGTTGACTAAATATTCCGTTAAGAGTTTGTTTTGATTTAAATACTGTTGCAGGAATATTAACACTTCCGGAAACGTTTGGCGTTGGTGAAAATAATGAACGGAAACCGAAAGGAAACAATGTTTTATCTGTAGATTTTGTTTTAACTGCTTCTGCTACTTCAACTCGTACATATGGATTAGTATTTGCATATTCACCATACATAAAAATTTGATTGTCATCATTAATTGTTTGATATGTATCTCCGATCTTTTTACCAATATAATCCGGTGCATCCGGATTTAAACAACAACTTTGAAATATAACTACGGTTGATGTTGATGCATTTGTATCTGAATCTGTTACATTTGTACCAAATATTGAATTCGGAATATTCGTAGTTGCAACTCTTCTTAAAACTACATCAAATCTAGGATATCCATCTGGATTAGTTACTTCTGTTGAAGTTCTAATATTAGCAATACCAACTTTCAATTCATAATTAGTTGAATCTCCTTGAGACAATGAATGGATTTTAAATAAGTCAGTCGTAACTGAACCTATTTTCTGTGATGTAATCCATGGCGTTGCTGCTGATTGGTAATCTTGAATAAATTCATATGTTGAAATCTTTTCTATAGACATCGAAACTGCTGCTAAATTTGTATTAGAGCCAAACAATGTACTAGAATATGGATTTTCATATTGAACATAAACTGGATATTGACGACCTTTAGGCGACTTACCAAATAGTTTTGTAATATAATTTGAATCAGAAGATACAATTGAACTTGATATTGATGTACCTTTTGTATATGAAAATGCCGTAAAGCCAGGTATTGTTGTGGTGGTATATGAACCGGATAGTTTCAATTCAAATTTACCATTTATATCAGTATTCAAAACAGAATCAGCTAATCCATAAGTTGTAGCATTTACGGGTTCTGTTGGATGAAGTATGTGAGTTACATATTTTTGAGAACCTGACCGTGCAACTACTGCTAATGCACCATCGGTTAATGAATATCCATCTTCATACATTACACGCGTTACTGTGATTACATTTCCGCCATTTTCTAAATAGTCTTTTACTGTAGCGGGTACATATGAATCATTGTATTGTCCGCCAAATGTGTTGTTGAAATCTGTAAGACTTGATATTTGAATTGGTTGATATGCAGGTCCTTTAAGTGTCGGGCCTACAATAGCTGCTCCAATTTGTGCAATTGTTCCAGGTAAAAATGATACATCGATTTCTCTTGTATATACTCCAGCTGAATTTGCAGGTGAAACTATTCTTTCTGCCATTATTTTACTCCTATGATTTTTTTATTATAAATATACCGTTATTGAGCTAAACCGTTATCAGGAGTAAAGGTTCCTTGAGCTATGTTGATTTGGCCTTCGCCATATCGTTCTCGCATTTTATCAATTAATGCAGATTCTTCTTGACGTAAGCGTTCAAATTCGTCTAGGTACTTTGATTGTTCTGCATCTAGTTGTTCCAATTGTTGTTTAACAGAATATGTTTCAATTGCAATGTTTCCGATAATGTTTGCATTTTTTGCAAATGCCTCTTGTAGTGATTGTATTTCTTCTAAATGTTCTTTGTCCAGTTTACGAGTCATAACTAGTTATCCTTTTTGTTTTATTATATGAAAAAATAAAGAAAAATCCAAATAGCATGTCTATATTAAATATTTTTACCCGGAGATCTCCATCTTAAATCTACAGGATCGTATATAAATGATAAACCTTCTCCTGGTTGAACGGTTATATCGCCACCTACTAAAAATCTATTTTGTGCAGTGCTTCCAGCGTCATTATTTTTAAAAATTATGTTTCCGGCGGAACCTACATTAAAAACATTGAAGAAAAATGTTTTTGTGTTATCTGGAACTACAATACCTGTTAATGAAAAATTTCCACCAGTTGTTGAAATTCTAATTAGTATTGAATTAGCTAGATTGGATATTAATAAGTTATTGGTGTTTGCTATTAAACTAGCGGTTGCAAATGTTGGGCCAAATTGTAAACCTCCAGCCAATGTCAAAGCACCATTTACTACTAAATCTCCATCGATAACTGCATCTCCTCTATCTAATAGATAATCAAATGATCCAGTTCTTGCAATAATATCCAAACTAGAGCTTATATTTTGAGATGATGTTACAGGAACTAATAGTTCAACCCTATCCGTTGATGAGCCCGTTATAAACAAAGAGCCCGTATTAGTTTGCCGCCCAATTACGTCAAATGATCCAGAAACCGAAAATGATCCGGTATATGTTTGAGTACCAGTTACAGAAAAGCTGCCAGATGCATCTAAAGAACCGGTTAACGTTATAGCTCCGATTACATTGGTTGAACCTGTAACATTAAGTGAACCAGTAAGGCCATACGATCCAGATAATTGGTTTGTGTGTCTCCAAACACCCAAAGACCCACTCGGAACATAAGTCCATAAATCGCTATAATTGTAAGAGCCGGATTTTTCTACAGAACTTAAATCCGAAAAGTCAAGTGGTTGTTGGACTGCAACATATATGATACCACTGCCACCAGGCCCAGCATTTACACATACACCTACGGGTATAATCTCATAAGGAGCTATAGGAGCTGTATTTTGTAAGACTCCTGCTGATCCAGTACCTACAAAAAGTGTATCACCATCGTTAAATGCATTTGTATTCAATCCTCGAACTAAACCTTGGGTTGTTACGTACCCAAAACTAGTATTCTCAATATCGTGAGTTGCTACACCTAATATTTGTGTATCTAAATTTATACTACCCGATTTAGCTATAGATTGTGCTCTTTCTATTGTAGGGGCATCACCTTGTGATCCTATAACTCTTACAACAGTACCATTTGTTATTGTTGTACCAGTATTGTTTCTAACGCGCGTCCAATTTTCTTGTCCTACTTGTAGTGTAATGTCTTGTTCAGCATTGTACACAGATAATGCTCCTTCAGTGTTATTCCAAAACACTCGTCCGGATTTCCATGCAGGTTCTGCCGAGCCAGTGTCAAAGTCGATATAATCTACAGACGATATGTGAGAACCGGTTGCAAGAATAGACCCTGTAATTCGTAAATCTCCTATTAATGTTGCCGATCCTGTAACACTTAACGAACCGGTTATTTGGGTATCACCATCGATGTTAGTAGCAGATTCAATTTCATTAAGATATCCTTGATTTCCAATTCTAATTACATTGTTACTATCTACACCTATTAAAGATACATTAACACCGGTTGTGTTTGATCCATTAAAGAAGTATGCATTGCTTCTTAGATTGACGTTGCCGAACTGTACATCAACAGAGCCGGTTATTTGGGTAGGACCTGTGACACGGAGTGAGTTAGTAAATAAAGCGTCTGATGCTGATATATTAGTTGTAACACGGAGTGATCCGGTTACTTCAGAGTTACCTTGAGATCGATACCCGTTTTTAATTATGAATTCATTTGCCATTGCTTTTCCCTATCCAAGCTAATTTAATATAAATATGTTAAACGCCGAAACGTGCTCTTGTTGCGTTGAAGTTTTGTAATACTTCAGAAGCTGTTAATACTCGATTATAAATTAAACCTTGAGCTATACTTGCAATTAAGTATTGACCGGCAAAATTAGCCCATGCAAATTGTATTGATGCTGTGTGGTCTAAATGTAAAGTTGTTGTTGTGAGTACTGGTAAACCATTTACATAAATTATAACATTGTTGTTTGGTGGTCCTGGTGTTGCAACACCTATTGTTTGTGAAAATGACATAGCAACGTGTGTCCAAGTATTAGTTCCTAAATTAACACCAGTACTTCTAATTCCTTGTGCTAAATTAAAACCACTAGCATAATAGTTACCCCAGTCAAACGCAATTAAAACATTATCATATAAAAATAATCCCCAAGCGTTCTGTTTTGTAACTATACCTCTAAAACTACTATTGCCATTACTTGCTTTTATCCATGCACTTATAGTCCCAACAGTAATTTGTAGCGGTTCTGTATTTCCACAATTTATATATTGATTAGTTCCATTAAATGAAAATTCACCTCCAATAGTTCGTGTAAATGTAGGAGTATTAATCAACGTTGCATTATTTGTATTTCCGGAAATATCTTTTAATACCGTATTAGGCTGTAATTGAAAATATGAATTTGGTGATGCGGGGTCAATATATATTAATAAACCGGGTTTGACGATATCCGGGCCTCTCCAATTTCCTACAGTGCTCATATCATTTCATTGCTTGTCCATTCTGGACCAGATAAAATTGTTAGGATTTCATCATATGTGTAAGGCCCTTGTTTGGTTGTTAATGCCTCAACACTTGAAGGTATTGCACCATCCCATTTTACAAATGTAAGTGTGGCATCTACACTACGTCTTACTGTGTTTTCAGATGTTTCACATACTTGAGTGAAATCAATGAGTGGTAATTCTGATACGTTAAATATCATGAATTCTCTGTTTGGGTAGTCTTGTGTTTCCATATATTATATATTTGTTATAGGCCAAAGCGGCCTTTGGTTGCGTTATAGTTTTGTATTACTTGTGTTGAAGTTAATGCTATGTTGTTATATATATGTACTATAGAAATTTGGCCATTGTAATATGTAGTACCGCCTCTATTTAAACCTAGACGTATTATTTCACTATATGTATAATTTCCAACATAATTTACTGTTGCTGTTTGTGTACCATTAACATACGATTTAATGTCATTGGCAACATCTCTTGTAATACAAATATGGTACCATGTATTTAAAGAAAATGTTGTGTTTAAATTAAATGCATTCACCTCAGTAATACCTCTATAAAAAAAAAGTAATTCGGTATTATTTATGAAGGATAATTGCCAATTGTTTGCAGTACCAGCAGCAGCAACTGCAATTAATGTACTATTTGTGGTTTGATTTGAATTTATTTTAAACCAAAGACATATACTAAATGGATTTGTCCCAAATGATATATTAGTAGTATTAACCAAATCATCTGCCCCATCAAATACAATTGAACCTCCATTACCACTATTAAATGTTGGACCATTTGTTAATACGCCATTATTTCCACCACGAGATAAATCTGACCACGTTGTTCCAGTGCCAGGATATGAACGTGTATTTGCTGCATCTAAATACAACACTAAACCGTCTGTAACTATTTTGGGTGAATAATTGAATGCCATTTTATATACCTCTTACAATTGATTTTATTGTCCAAGCACCTGTAGTTGAGGAACCAGTTAATGCCATATTTGAACCTGTTACAACCACAACGAACGAAATTGCTGTTGTGGAACCAAAATCCAATGTAGTTGTTTCTGTAAAGTTTACACTCGAACCACTTTGAATTGCCATGATTGTTCCTGCTCTTGCATTTGAACCTGAGCGAACTGAATATTCAAAAAATGCTGTATCGTATGACGCGGTAGGCAAGCTATATACCGTAAATGAACCAGAGTTTGTTTGAGTTACCTTTGCCGTTGTAATCAACATTGGATCTAAATAATTTCCAATGAGTGTTGTATTGTCGGAGAATACCTCTAGTATTGGTAAACCCGATATATCATTAACAGAGAATAACGATCCACTTAAACTATCTGTTATGCTAAACAATTCACCTTGTGACCCTTGTACTGTTACTATTGGTCTAGACGAACCCGAGCCGATAACGGTTAATGTTGACCCACTTATTGTTCCATTCGATGCAGATAATATCATTCGAGACCCAGTAATATTTTGGGTTACGTTTAAAGATGTAGCTACAGTTAAAGAATTTAATGAAGCATCTGAGCCAGATACTATGACCTTTTTCCAATTTGGCATACTATATTCCTTTTACATTGCGGTTAGATACATACACTTATGCCGTGTGTGTGCCTACTTCCTTTCAGCCTACAATGAATTTAATATAAATATACTATTTCTTAGTATTTGGTGGAGTAGAAGCTTGTTTTATTTGATCTTCAATTTTTGTTTGAAGTTGAGCTAAAAACTTTGCATCTGCTCCACGAATTGTTAAGGCATCTAATCCAGCTCGTAACAATTGTAATTCAGGTAAATCGTACATTTTATTGTTGTTGATGTTGTTGTTGAAGTTTATATACCATAGTATAAAGAGTTTCTACATGCTCTCCTCGAAATGTAGAGTCTTTAATCAAAGAAAGTAACAATTCAATTTCTTGTTTAGATAAAGAAAAAGCATCTCGCTCCGGAGATTGAGATGCTTCTGTATTTTGTTGTTTAATTTTATTTATTAGACTCATAACCTTATTATAAATAAATTTATGCATAAATCCAAATTTCACTGTCATCAGTATCAACATGAATTGTACCATATCCGTTTAAAGAACCACCATAAATTGGAGCTGCACTAGCTGCAGTCTGGCCTGTACCTGTTTGAACTGCACCTACATATACTACTGGTGAAAATGATGATGATGCTGCATTAAATGATGATGTGAATCCCCAACGTGTTGTTGCTGAATCATATCCAAATAGTTCTCCAACATTTTGAGTTCCTTGTTGAACAACAATACCACCATCGCCGGTAGAAACAGAACCTGATGCAAACAATACAAATCGATCGGCTACTAATAAATTTTCTGTATTTTGAAATGATGCCGTACCTTGTACTACAATATCTCCATTAACGAATACATCTTGATTAAACTGAGTATCTACCCCAACTGTTACCAATGTTCCTGAATCTGTAATATTGCTATTAACAAATTTACCGTCAGTGTCATTCCATTTTACAATTGTATTGTCAGATAATTGTGCTGCGCCTGAAACAGCAACGGTTGCTGTTGTTGCTCCATCATATGTAAATGGAACAATACCTTCACCGTGAGTTAAATCTGGTAAATTAGCTGTCCCTTGAAATGATCCACTAAATGAACCGCTTAAATATGTAGTTGCAGGATTGGTAGTAATTTGCTGATTGCTTCCAACGTTCAATTGATTTAATTCTGCATTACTGCCCGAGACTATGACTTTTTTCCATTCTGCCATTTTGTATTATCCTTTTTTTTAATATAAATATATCAATCAATCCAAACCTACAAAAAAAGATGAAGATGTAAAATACATTCCACCATATGGTGCAGGATTTGATAATTCTATGCTTTGTGTTGCTAATATTACAACACCGTTGTTTTGTACTTTAAATAAATCTAAACTAGAAGATGTAATTAAAAATGCACTAGAGCCTGTTTGTACTGACCCTGTTACTGTTCCTAATGTAATTTTATCGGTTGAAACATTTAAACCTTCAACGTATGATGCAGTAAGAGCAAAAGATGCACTAATATCATACAATAAATCTGGTTGTAATTGCCCAGGCTTAAACTGTCTCATTATTGCCATCTCCCTTTAACAATTATAACATCCGTTAAATCTATACTATATCCTAAAACTCCAGTATTAAACGTAATCGTTTGTGTTGCTACATCACTAGGAGCCCATGTATATGTTGATTTATCTACATATTGACCGTTAATATATACATCAAATTCGTATACGGTAGCTACTGTAGTTGTTACTGGATTAATTGCTGCAAATGCATTAACAGTTACGGTATTACTATTAACATACGTTGCTTGTTGTTCTGTTAAATTTGTTAAATATAACATTGCGGCTGCATTAATCGTAGCCGTCGTACCTCCGCCTGTTACGGTAACGCTTCCACCGGATAAAATAGAATTTTGAATTTGTAATATTTGTTGTGGTATATTCGTAGTAGAAAAAATATTTACATCTCCTATATCAACTAAAGTGCCAAATGTTACTTTTTTCAAAGAATACATTTTTCGTATAGTTTCAACACGAGCTTCTTGTCCAGATAATAAGGTACCTAAAACCGTTAATGGCAACGTTGCCCTTACTAATCTATCTTCTCCTGTAGTATTTGTAGTTTCAAATGCTATGCTACCCATGGTTACATGAAATTTATTTCCTTCATTTCCCCAGCCATATCTATTATACGGTAACATTTGGTCAACTAAATCATTCATTTGTGTTGAAAAATCACACCACATCATTAATTCATATTCTATAGTAACGTACTTTGGAATATCAATCATATACAATTCTTGCGAGTCTGCAGGAAATCTGCCTGGCATAGGAAATAAATCTACGTTATTTGTTGTTCGTTTGTTGTAACGTTTTAAATAAATGTATTGATTTCCAGAATATTGCCGATTTACATCCAATGTTTTATATGAATCTCGTTCTTGTACGCTGTTACGTTTTATCATTATTAATGGAGATTGTAATTTTCCCTTTTCATCTCGTAAATATCCTAATCTACGAACATTATCAGCTTTTTCTCCATTTGCAAAAATTACCGGTACAGGAATTATTGTTTGATCTGCTAAAATTTGCGGTTGAATTTCATTATCAATATACCATTTAATTGCATAGTCAATATCATAAATCGTTCGTTTAGGCGAACGGATTGTATCGTCATCTCGGCGAATTTGATCACTGCGATTAAATAAAGGATCTTTATACAAACCTCTTTCTGCATATGCAGAATTTGGTTTATTTGTTTTACGATCTATATTATTTTTATTTGGTTTAGACATTACAATCCTTTAAATGCTGGTAATTTATTATCTCCGCCGCGTCTAATATCATTAATACCTGCAGGCGTTTGTCTTGTAACATGTGCATCACAAATAATCGATACACTATATCCGTGATTTGAACCATTAGGCCACGTTTCTGGATTTTTACCTGTAAAGTATTGATTTCCATCTACATTATCAATTTCAAAATATTCATTATCCCAATGTATAATATCTCCAACTTCCGGATACATTCCAATACGTTCTAATAAATCTCTAGATATTGCAAATTTACCAGTTCTAGTATAAGAATGACCATAATCATCCATTGTACTAGTTTTTTCATCTTTAGTTATCACACATGGTATTAAAATTGAATCATAATATGCTTTACGTTCTACTTCTCCGTATAAATTTGATTCACTTTGATCAATTATAATTTTAAAAAATTCAATTTCTGTGTCTATAATTGCATTAATTATTTCAGCATTGATAGAAGCTAAAAAACGAGCATCTCGTATTCCACCAAAAAGTGCCATAATTTACCTCCTTATCCAACATATATTCTTAATGGAGCTTTTGCTAACAATTC
>Ga0315909_10003458_pt1 | contig 19210 bp, 13 predicted proteins | sample LakEriMetagenome_11_FD_203527 | JGI IMG/M metagenome (GOLD analysis project Ga0315909, IMG submission 203527) | Freshwater fungal communities from buoy surface, Lake Erie, Ohio, United States - Buoy 2 MA125 | ecosystem: Environmental > Aquatic > Freshwater > Lake | place: USA: Lake Erie, Ohio... | reverse complement strand
GCGCTTAGGATTGTTGGTGATTTGGTAATTGTATTTTGAACACTTGGGTTACTTTCACCACTTATGTTAGCATCATAACTTGGCAACTCTGAGTCCGAATTAGGGTCGAAAGTGTAAATTTGTGGACTATAGTCTGCAAGCGTTAAACGAGCAGTTGTATTGTCTTGTGGTTCTACACTTAACACAATTAATTCTTGAGATTCTTTGTTGATTTCACCTAGCATATATAAGTTGTCTACTTCTACTAATACTCCTGGGGCTTCAGTTAGTGTAATTGTATCATACCAACCACTTGTGGATACTACAAGGGTTTTTAATATACTATCACTACCTGGCACAGTAGTTATACTGTTTACTCTAAAACGTATTTGATATGTTTTGGAGGCGTCTAAGTATACAGATTCGCTTAGTTCAATGTTGGTGCCGCTAATAGCCTTGACACGTCCGCTGCCTGTTCCCCATAGTGTAACATCGTGACTTACACGAACAAGGTCTCCGCGATTACATACCAAATACTCAAAATCGGCATTAAGGGTATATACTTCAGGACGTAGTTTTAGTTGAGCTAAATGCCATCTTGCTAAATGTTTTGCCTGTTGTGCATTTGTAACTCCTGGTAAACTCAGTTCTTCAAAGATTTCTGTTGTCTGTAAAGTTTTACCATAGTTAAACACAAAAGTCTCATCTGCTTGATATGCGCGTAGGCTATTTGGATAAGTAATTCTAAACGCATCTGGTAGTCTAGGTAGCACTTTTGTAGCCTCAAAACCCCAACTATTGTGCGGAGTAAAGTGCTGAGTTATATAAGCACGCGGCTTATCAACAATCACAGACCATTTGCCGTCTACAAAAGTAGGGCTTGCTTTGGCACTTGCACAAATATCTCTTAATACATCCATCACACTCTGTGTTTGCGTTATAACACTGTTAAACTCAAAATTATTGTCATCACAGAACTCATGCCAAGCTTGTAATTCTGGCATGTTTATTTGTGAGTACACGTCTGCTGGTTTAATTCTATACGCATTACCTGGATGTGTTAATACATGTAAGAATAAGCTAGCAGGGTTATTTGTAGTGCGCGGTGTCCACTTCTCTGTGTTACGATCCCAATCTAGTGCAATAGTTTCTACGATTGCATTTATTCCATCTACAGTACCGTTGGCTTTGCTAGTACTTTGAATACGAATAGCAGTTTTTGCCAGGTATGTATTTGGGATTTGACGCATAGGCTTACCATTAGCATACCCAGTTACACTTAGTAAGGAAACTTTGTTGTAATTACGTAGTTCATCAGCAGGTTCAGCAACGTCATCATTGGAACGTCTAACTTGCACTTCATAACGACCTGCTGTTAAGTTTTTGATTTTATATACAAAGTTAAAAGCATCTTTACGTTTGTAGTAAAAGCCAGGGCTACCAAACGTTAGCAATGTGTCTGGTGTCGGTAAATTGTTCAAGCCACCATTTTCTGTGTAAGTAATAACACAAGCAATGCTTGCAGCACCACCACCACTATTTTTACCATAAACACGCACAGGCCAAGTACCTGCTTCTACAAACACCAAGTTACCAACTGTAGACTCAAATCCAGGTCTTGGAATACCCACAGCAAGTCGGTTATCTATATAAATACTACCTTCATCATCTGCGCTGGCTTCTATGTAATAGTATCCACTATAAGGAAATACTGTTTGAGCAGTACGATTAAATTCTGTTGGATTATTAAATACCCCTGGTGGATTAGGTTCCCAAACACCATTGGTTTTTAAAAAATTAGACCAGCCGCTGTAGCTGCCAGGTACTACTGCTCCAGCAATATTAGTACGTGAATTAAAGATTGTTACTTTTTCGCCAGGATTAGGCTGATTCACAGTTTGGCCGTAGATTGCTCCGCTGGAAATCATAACCTTTGTACCAGATCTTACCGACTCGCTGTCTATTCCACCACCAACAGTAGTAAATAATGTTTCTGTGGTTAGGTCTAGACCGCCGTAGTTTATATTATCATTTACATAATCTACTGTATCTACTATTTCTCCTTGATATACAGTAACTGTATATAGCTTAATAAATCCACCTGGAATTACCGGGATTCTGGTATAGGTATCCGGATTGGCGTCATTACCCAGCAAGCTGTTATAGCTTCCAGCTTTTAAACTGGCAATTAGATCGGCGCTTGGTTCGCCATTTTGGGTTTCACTGGCAGCTCCGTCAAATCTGCGTATTTCACCAGTGCTTGAAATAGCATAGGTATAAGACTGATATAACGGAACTTTAATGCTGCTAGCATCTTCGCCGCCTGAAACTGTGGTTAATGTATAGCTACCAGTTAAAACATCGCTATAAGCATCCACAACAGGAGTTTGTGTATATTCGCCTAATACATAGGAAGGTCTGGCTGCCCACTCTGGCCATGTTTGAGTTTGTGTGTTATATTTGCGTATTTGAATTTCCACGCCTGCAGTGGCTTCGCGAATTTGTCCTGCGTCCCCGCCACTAACTACTAGTTGACGCATACCTTCTGGAAAACTAAAGGCAATGTCTATGCTAGTTGAGTCTTCTTGTGATAGCACAACGTTTTGCCAAGGATTTCCGTCTTCAGCATTTTTTACCAACAACACGTTTACCTGTTGTTGCTCTACATCACGACCATAAAGCTTGTCAAATTCCACAGTATTGTCTTGCGGAGTACCAGTTAATGTAACTGGCGTAGGTGTTTCTTGTGCAAATTCTTTTTGTGTTTTGTTGTAGTAGTTTTCGATTGGATTAGTACCAACCTGAATATCACTTATTTTTAGCGGACCAAAACCCCAAACAATCAAAAGATTCAATAAACTCGTATCGCTTAGCGTGTCTACATAAGGAGTAGCTCCAAGTACGCCAGTTACGCGCATTTTTCCAAGCACTACAGGAATTGCACCAAAGCGGTTGGCTTGGTTGCTGGCACCTGTAAACATATTAAGTCCAGCTGCACTACCTGGATCTGGTGGTTGTCCGGGCATACGAACTGGGGCGATAGCATTAACTAAGGCCATACCAGCCATATTAACTGCCATAACTGTACCTGCGTACGTAAACCCACTGGTGGCTATATTTGCTGCGGCTGCGGCACCTTCTGCTCCAGCTCCAAAGATAGAGGCATTACCTACAGCAAAGTTACCTGTTTGTATAGCTATATATACAACAGCAATAGTTAACAGTAATCGTGTAGCACTACGTCCTTCTGCAACGGATTTATATGCTACTATTTGATCAGCTTCTAGTACTGTAGTTGCCCACTGATCGCGGGGAATTAGTTTACCATCAACAGTAACTGCCAGTTGAGCTGCAAAACGTTCACTTATTTGGTGTTTGGCATTAACGTAGTTGGCAAAATCCTGTACAGTTGTACCTGCCACTGTCCAGTCGTAGGCAACTTGTGACTTTAATGGATGAGGTAATCCAGCTACACTTACGGTTGTTTGTGCTTTTTCAGTATAAGTAAAAAATCCCTGAAAACGCTTTGACCATTGAGAACTGGCTAGTGATTCAATAACGCTGTCACGGCCTTCGCGAGCATGTAAAAACTTGTTATCACCAACATAAACGCCAACGTGAGCTGGCTCGCCATAAATGTTAAAAAGACATAAGTCACCAGTCTTGCCAACACTTACGCTTTGCCAAGTATCGCGATATTGATTGATTGCTTGTGGAACTTCTGGGCCGTTTGCGTCTGTGTACAGATCACTATAGCTTGGCAGCTCAACATTAAATTCGTTTTTGTAAAATACACAAACTAATCCCCAGCAATCCAAGCCAGTAATATCACGACCTCTAGAACTGTAAGGCAATCCTATATATTTATTATAGTTCATTAGAATAACCCTGGAAAGTACATGGGAATAAAACTATAGCACGGAAATGGTTCGCGTGCTAAGTTAATCATTGTTAGTTCAAAATTAATTGTTTCGGCACTGTAAGTAGCTCCAGTAATATAAAACCCTGGAAATACTGCCTCTACTGTGCTAGGTGAGCCACTTAGTACGAGTTCAATTTTTACTTGTGTAGGTTGCCTAAGTTGCGTACGAATCAGTTCAATTGCTTCGCGAGTAACATATCGCAATGTTAATGTACATGTACCTACACCAGTATCTTGTTCGGAGGGTAAGCCAACTGTCATAGGCAAGAAAACAAAGTCCTGTCCACGACTTGGTACGCCATAGATAACCTCTTCATCAGTTGTTAGGCTAGCTATACGTTGAGTATAGTTGTCTGCAAAACGAAAAACTACTTGAGATTGATCACTAGGATCGTAAATTGTTATCAGCATAATAATGTTCTCGTCGGTTTCTGACGAGAACATTGCGCGTACTGCTGAAGCACTTAGTGTACTAATTCTGCTCATGGTAATATTTCAAATTTTAAGCTTGTTTGCCAGTAGCCAGGCGCTAAATACTGTAGTCGAAAAAATTCACCCTCACTTTGAGGTACAATTCGTACCTCAACCTGAGTGTTTAGTCGAGGGTGTAAAAAGCCAAACCTGCGAACACCTTCAAGAGTATTTTGTACAAAGTTTTCTAGTGTTTGTGTTTGAGCTGTGGTTAGGATAAAACTTAAGTCCATGGTTGATGGGCGCTGTGATCTGCGACGTTGCTTGGCAGGACCAGCATCCATTGGTGAACGAATTACATTAACCCCAGAACTTTCCGAAAACCCCTTTTGGGGGCTTTGCGGAAAGTTGCCGGCTGTTGGCCATTGTGGTATTGCCATATTTTATCTCCTTGCTAGTGCAGGTCTAGAACCATAAGTGCTAGAAAGTGCATTTTGTGTTGCCGAGCCTGTACGTGATACTTCTTGAGCAACCATATCGCCAACAACTATTTCAATACGACGATTACCTCTGGAATCTGTAGTTTCGCGAGTCTCGGCTTTGGCGGTTGAGTAGTTGTTAACAACAACTTCAACATTCGACCCACCACCTTGTGCGCGCACGCCCAGATTTCCTGAATTGTCACGTGTAAGTGGCATAATGGCTTCTGGGCCAGCTTCGCCCATTAGGCCTGTGCCACGAGCAAACTTGAACAGTGTAGGAGAGTCTACAATTTCATTAGTAAACATACCGCCTTTGGCAAATGCTTGGATACCATAATCAAACGATGCACCTTTGGCTGCTCTCATAGTAGGCGATCCAATAATACTTGGACTTACTGGGGCGCCTACAGTTGGGGTTGCAGTGCTTTCGAACAGAAATCTTAATCCAGCACTAATGCCTGGTCGGAGAGCTGCCCAAATCTGTTGCGCTTGCATACGTAATTCAATACGTAAAATATCTTCTATAATAGAGTTAGCTAGATCTTTGAAACTAAACTTACCAGTTTTGGCAAAGTTAACAATTGCATCTGTCATGCCCATAAAAGAATTTTTAAAGGCTGTTTCATACTGCGACTGACGAGATGTTAGTTCTGCAGTAATATTTGCTGTACGTAATTTTGCCTGAAAGTCTTGCTCAGCTGCTTTAGCATCTGCATTTGCTCTAGCTTCAACTAGTTGACGCTCCATTTGTAGTGTAGCTGATTCAACACCACCAGCTTGTGCTTTCTTAATTGCAATCTCATCAAGTGCTCTTATTCTTGTTTCTTCAATATCCAGTAGTCTACGACTACGTTCAATTTGAGCTTGCTCAATGTCAAGTAACTTTGTTTTTGCTGAAATTTCTTGATCGGTTAAACTGCCTGTGCGTTCGGCTATAGCTAAATCTTCTCTGCTAGTAGCCAGTGCGGACATTTGTGTATTGGCAATAGATTCTTCGCTTATTCTGGTCAGCTCACGATACTTGCTTGATAATTCGTAGCTTTCTTTTAAGAATTCAAGATTTTCTTGTCGTTGAGCTCTTGTTGTTCGTAGGCTTGTTTCTCTGGTTTGCTGCTGAGTTTTTGTATCGAGGTCAGCTTGTGCACTAGTTTCTGCTTTTTGGGCTAAAACTTTTTGAAATTCCATAGTGCCAGCATTATTTTTCACATACTCAATAATACCTAAATTTATTCTTTCTTCAATACTATCAATCCATTGACGAACAGCTTCTGTGGGCTCTGTTAACTGAACTCTTTCAGCTTGAAGTCTTTCTGCACTACCCATTTTTAAATACTCAGGAGTTTCCTTGAACTCTTGAAAACTTAAGTCCAACTGTTTTATATACTCTTGTTGAGATTTTTTATCGTCGTCAAATACTTGTTTAATTACATCCGCACCTGCTTTTAGGTCTATTAAGTCTTTTTGTGATAGCAAGTCATTTATTTTTGCGGCTGTACTTTGCTCGCGAAGTGAACTGTCTAAATTTTCTTTTGTTTTGTCAAGCTGTCCAGATTGTGTGTACTGCGTAATTTTACCAGTTTGTAGACCCGAAATTCGTAGAGAATTTTGTTCAATATCTCTGTTAAGCTTATCTAGTTTAACCTGGATGTCCGGGTTCTTACGGTCATTTACATCCATATTTGCTTCAATCTCTTTTTTATCTTGACGCTGTCTGTCAAGTTCAGAGTTTGTGTTTGCAATCTCAAACTGGCGAATCAATCTTTCTGTTTGATTAAGTTCTTTTATCTGTAAGTCAATTTTTTGTTTGTCTAGTTCAGCTTGAGCACGAATAGTATCCACAGATTTTGGTAATAGTCCAACTAAACTGCTTTGGCGTGCAATAGACGCCAATGCTTGGCTTTGCGATAATTTTGCAATTGCAAGCTCAAAACCCACTTGAATCGATCTAGAAGTAATAGTTGTTAAGCCTTTTTCTAGATTGCGCATCTCCACATTTACGTTAGATAAACCGCTACCAACACTGCGGCGCTGTACTTCAAGCTGGGATATTTCTGCATTTGCCCTGTTACGAGTAGGATTTTTATCTCCAAGCAGGTTAGCTGTACTGAGTACTATTGATTTTTGTTTGGCAATTTGTGCGTCCAAGTCTTTGATTTGAGATTGGTATCTTTCGGCTTCTACTGTAAGCTGTTGGTAACGTGTACGTACGTCCAACAATTGTTTTTGTACATCTTCTGGAAATAGTTTTATTTTACCAATATCTTGAATTATATCACGTAAACTAGCTGCTGCGGCTTGGGGGTCTTTGAACGCGGCTTCCATTTCAAAGCCTTGTTTCATTAAAGCTTGAGCAAATTTAGTAAGTGGATCATTACTTACTAATGTGTTTGAAAGATCCCTATAAGAAGCTTCAAGAGCTACAAACCCGTCTTTTACTGATATTAAACCACCTTTAGTAGTTAGTGCACCTTTATTGGCTACATCAAATACTTTGGCAATTTCTTTGCCAGTTTTAGCAATATTTTTAAGGTCAATGTCTTCAAGCGCAGCTTGAATATTTTCAAACTTCAAGTCCTTTACGTTTAATAACTTTTTTAACTGATCTTCTACAATTCGCTGCTGTTGAGGGTCGCCGATTACTTTTAAACCGCTTGAAATTTGATCCGCAATGCTGGTTGCAAACTCATTTTTTAGTCCATAACCAAATAGATTTTTTACTTTTTCAATTTGACGATCCCAAAAATTAGCTATTTTGTCGGCTTTTTCTAGTGCAGCAATAGTTGCATTAATACTTGTAGTTACACCATCTATGGCATTGGCTTTTGCTATTAAGGATTCTGTGGTTAGTGTGTTGCCAAATTTTTCAAATACTCCAGTGGCTGTTTTGGTAGTTTCTGTGGCATCTTGTACTGCTTTGTTAAAAACTTCTGTTTCTTTTGCATTTGCAGAAAACAACGAATTTAACATACTAAAAGCAGTAGCTGCTATGCCAATATAAAACCCAATACCACTAAATGCACCTAGCAATCCTGTTAGTTTTGTGGTTGCAATACTAATAGCACCACCTACTCTGGCAAATAATGCTGGTACAGGGTTTAATTTACCCTCAGATACAGTCTTATTTAAACTACTCCACGCATCTCGCATGCCCATAATACTTGCTTCTTCGGACGCAGTACTAATAGCTCGTTTTGCAATACCAAATTGTTGTGCTCTTTCAAGCTTTCGCTGTGCCATACCCAATTCTGTGTAGATTGGTTGACGTTCTTTTATTTTTTTGTTAACATCTTCTGTTATTTTTGCAAAGTTTTGTTCTGCTGCAATGCTGCGCTTGATAGCTGCTGTAGCTGCATCATACTTGCTGGCAAGATCCATTTTGCCTTGTGCGGCATATCTGGCGCCAAGAGTTTTTAAGTAAGTTAATTCATCTTGTGTTACGTCTTGTGACGCTTTAGAAAGGATCTCATAACCTTTGGTACCTTTTTTAAATTGTTGTTCGCGAATTTTGGTAATATCTGCAACAGCATTATCTACTGCATCAATTTCCATTTCTGCGGCCATTTCGGCTTTTTGAATTAGATCGCTATATCTGGCTTTTTCTACTTGAGCTGCTTCATCTGCACGTTTTCTCCAACGTGCTTCTGCAAAATCAGCAGCTTCTGATAAACTTTTCTTGTATTCACCAATTGCAGGAATAGCTTGTTTTAGAATAGCCGCACCAATAGCTGTAACGGCTACTAACAGTCCAGTGGGGCTTTGGCTCAAAGCTGAGACTAGCGGCCCAATGGCTGTGTTAATAATACTTAAAATATTTTGTGATAAGTTTGTTAAGCTAGCAGCAAGTTGATCGTATGGGTTGGCATCTATTTTGATTTCGCCAAACTTTTTAGTACCTTCATCTAGTACCGCATTAGCAAACGCTTGACGACGCTCAAAATCTGTTAAACTAGCCGCACTTTTTCCTACACTTTTTGCATAGTCTTCGGTGGCTTTTCCAACCTTGGTAAAGATACCTAATTCATCTAATAATTCAGGTTCTAGTTTTGTAATACCGCGAGTTAGTCTGCTAACAGCATCCGACATATTAAGACCAAGTGCTTGCGAAGCTTGCTTGGCTACTTCGCCTAATTGCTTGAACTGAGCTTGTGATAGTCCGCTACTTACTGCTTTGGTAGTAGCTTCCATTGATTCGCGTAAACTAAGTGCTCCGCCACTTGCATCTGCAAATTGTTTGGCCATGGTTCCTAGGGCGGTACCGCTGGCTGCGCTTAGCTGATCCATACCTTTGATCATGTTGGTGGTATTCATAGCATCACGTAGTGCGCCAAATGCAGCACCAACTGCAAATACGTTGGCTGCCCAGGTAGCGTACAGACGAACTAATCCACCAAGACCTTGAGCTTGGTTTGCAAAATCTCTGGCGCTTGCCCCAGTGTTCCCCATGGCTCCACGAGCACGGCCGTATTCTGTGCCCTCTCCATTGCCCATGCTAGGGCCATAGGTGGCTTTTAAAGCGCTACTACCACTGCGAGTTCCAGTGCTAAGACGCTTTGTTTTTTCTAATTCACGATTTAAGTCTTCAACTTCACCTTTACGGCGACGAACACTACCTTTGGTGTCTTCTAAACTTAAATCTATTCTTACTGTTGCCATCTTTGCTCCTTTACTTAGAACCTGTGGCTTAAAATTGCACAAACTTTGTTACAGACCATTATAACACTTAACCATGTGATTGTCAAACCAAAAAATTTTGAACATAAAAAAAGCCTGCAGAAATTACGCTGCAGGCTTTTCACTGGATCTTTTACTATTGATTTCTTGGCTTCTGACCTGATCAATAGTTCTTACTAACATAGTAATAAATTTATGATCTTGTGGATCAATCTCGGTGGCTGTTAGTACTTCAGTTATACCAATCAGGCTTTTGCCTAAATACACCCCATTAAAACCGTCCCACTCATCGCGCAACATTTTATATGCATTAAACGCCTGTTGCACCTCTATTGGAAAATCATCAAACTCAACAGGAATCTCAGACTCCTTAGGCTCTGAGCCAAGCATCTCGCACATTTCAAAGTACTGATCTTTGGTCATACCTAAGTTTGAGTTTTGCATATAGCTAACGAGCAGCTTGCTTAATTCTTCTTGCTGCTCGTAGAAAAGTTTCCCAAGTCGCTTACCTGTTCACTGATGTATGCATCAAAGTTTGATGAATTTTTCATTAAATAAAGTGCGTTTTCTTGTGAATACTCAAGCTCGTCGTCCAAATTTTGGCCAGTTAAATCTACTGGTGCTAGCTGCTCTAAGTAACTTAATCTTAGACCACTCCAACCTTTTACTGCACTTTCAACGTATAGTTGTAAAAACAAGTCCTCATTGAACTCGTCTACAGGCTGACGATTTTTAAAGCTGGTTTTGGTTGACTTTTTGCGAATGCTTAATAACGTTTCACGGCTTAAAAAGGCAACGTTGATTTTAAACCCAGGCATTCCTGGATACTCTACTTCAACAGCTTTGGAAGGTACTAGCAGGGATTTTAAAGAAATTGATGACATATGTTATTGTTATTTAAAAGAGGCTGGGCCGAAGCCCAGTGTTTTTCTACCGTTGCAAACTATTAGCTAGTAATTGCGCTTAAGTAGTTGATGGTAATCTCATTGCTTTGACCAATGTCAAAAGCAGAGCCAGTTGAGCCTTGAGCAGTAAAGTTAATAGTTGTTGAAACAACTTGTTCTGCATTTACTGTTGGAATAGATAGTACAACCGCAGGCATTTCAAACTCAACGCGAGTAGCTGCGTTTGAGGCGCCACCAACTACAATTTTCATGTAGAAGTCTGGGTCTACTTCTGTTGAAGAACCTACTAGTAAGCTGTTCATTAGACCAGCAGTATTAGCACTACCTGTACGCAAGTAAGCATTTAAGCTACCGCTAATAGCACGTGTACCTGCAAAGTAGGTAATTGGCTTGTTAACAACGGCTAGGTTAGCAGGTGTTAAGTAAGTAACGTTGTTTGAAATTGTTAGTGTACCACCAGTTAGGGCTACAGTATAGGCTGTACCACCACTGTTGATGCCTTCATCTAGGATAACAGTGCTTAGCTTGTTGGCTAAGAATAGGGCGTTTACGTCCTTTTTCTTTGCTACACCGGCTAATGTACCTGTTAGGGTAACGTTGCCTGTCTCAGAATCGATACCTAGAGTAGGAGTTGTAATCTGACGTAGCAAACTACCTTGTCCAGCCCACTGAACTGCAGCAATAGCATCGATACCGAAATCAATTGTAGCGGTGTTTAGTACGCAGTTGTCGATAACAAACGTAGTTGTATCAACAGTAATAATCATACCAAACTGCTGTAGTTGGTGCTTGTTGGAGTTTGTTGCTACACAGGTTGTTAAGGCTCCGCCTTCTACCCATGCTGCTCCAGCTTGACCAACTGCTTTGTCTGAGAACATAGCGTTCCAAAGCACTGACTCTTCGCAGGTAACATCTGAACCAGCACCAAGGTCACTAGGACGCATGTATGTTGAGAATGAAAAATCTACTGGGTCTAGTGCAGTGTTGAAACTACGCTGACCACGAACTGGTGCAGCACCTGCTTCGTTTAGTGTAACTGTTTCTTGTGTTGTGTTTTGGCTAAATGTAAAGCCTTCCAGCACCTGAATTTCGCGCGTATTAGCGGCAGTAAAACCTGTGGCTTGCACTACTCCAGTAGCTGGATTAACATTCGTAGTAAAAAATACTCGACTGTTACGGATTAAATTAAATGACATATCTCATTTCCTTTTGGTTTAGTGCACTTAGTACTTTAACGAGATATTTATCTGTGATCAGTACTGTGTACACGGTTGCTTACATTACGGCATAACGCACTTGTAAGTTAATTTCCCCGACAGCATAAGGAGCCAGGAGGCCTTCGTCGGTTACAATAGACTGAATTAGTATTTCAGTTGTTTCGTAGTTTTTGGTGCTGTCATAGACTAGCACTCGGTTAGAGTCTACACAGTGCTCAATGTCTTCTAGTAGCTGTTCTAGTTGTAGGTGAGCTTCCTCACCTCGGCAGTATACTTTTACGCAAACAGCCAAATATGCCCAAGCAAAAGCACCTGGATGATACTCTCGCTGTTCTGAACCAGGAGTTAAGTACACAGCAGGAAAGTCTTCTACTTCATCCCAGAACTTTAGCTTGGCATAGGCATTTGAACTTAAGTCTACTTGATAAGGGCTGCTGCCGTTTATTAATTTAAATTTTTCTGCTAGTGCATTTAATATTGATGTTCTACGACTCATATGTTAACTGCCCTTAGTCTGGTTGCAGCTATAGTAGCGGCAACTTCACGAATTGATTTTGATATCAAGAGTTTAGGATCGCGTGAACGTGGGTTCTGCTGACGTCCACCTTGAGAGAAAGTTGCGTATGGATTCTTCATGTAAGTATAAAAAGCAGTTATCATTCCTGCTCGCGATTCACTTAATCGCACGACTTCTACACTTTCTGCTAGTCTGCCGCTTCGTAAGTTTAAAACATTACGTTGATTACCTGTTCCCATATTACGCTTAATGGTCTCAGCTAAACTTCCGTCCAATAGTGTTTGTAAGGTAACTAAGCTAAGCTCTAGCTCGGTTTGAGTAACCTGCACTGCTTTAGGGTTTGCCTTAACTACTCGAGTTTTATTTCTTGTCTGCTTTAACTTATTAATTTTAGCAGTATTTTTCTTAGGTTTAACTATTTTTAAAGAGTTAGAACCTAGTTTTACTTTTGGCGAAGTATATACTTTAGGGCCTTTTTTAGTGCCACGCAAAGCATCTACAAGATCCGCCTCTATTAGTTTAACAACACTAGGAGATCCTGGACTTGTTATCAGTGATTCGCCTAATGCTTTGGATGACTTTAAGGTTTCTAATAATGCCTGTTCAGGTATTTTTCCAGAAAACAATTCTCGCAGTTCTTTAACAATTGGAATACTTGAAGCACCTGCTTCAATGTTTTCGGTAGCAACTTGTATTTCTACTAAGTAACTAGTACTGCTTTTAATATACCTAGCATACATTTCTTGATTTAATGCATCTGGTAAATTAGCAGTGGCTAAGTCATCTTTTATTAGTTTATCAATATACTTATCTAGAACATCAACCAATAATTTTCTTTGGTTGTCTGCTAGTTTGTTTGCTTTTTCAATGTCTTGTTTAAACTGTCTGGCTAAATTTGCTGCAACGCTTACAACGTGGCCTTTGTTAAAATAAAAGCCCAAAGAAGCTCTACGCTTAGCTTCTTTGCTAATTGCATCTAACTTTTCTTGTTTTTCGTTGGGCTTTAATCCTTGGTATTCTTTGCCAGACATTACTAGCTTGGACTCTGCATCAAAGTACTTTTGCTCTGCTTGTTCGTAAGCTAGCTGAACTTCTGGATACGCTGATAGTGCTTGAGTTAACTTGGTAGTGATTGTATCAAAACCAATGTTTTCAAAAAATACAGCACTCTGTCCGTTTACTTTTTTGGAAGTGCCTGCTAGTGTTTTTTCAGATTTTGTTACTGTAGGCTGTCTGATTTCTTCTAGTAATAGGCTTGCCTCAAAACTGTCTAGCTCAATACCTGTAATAGTTTTATACATCTGTTTCAATGTATTTTCAGTTATATAAAAACTAGTTTTTGAAGCTGTTTGCTCTTTTGCTCGTAAACTTTGGGCACTTGCTGTTACAATATTCTTATCTACTTTTTTTAGCCAGTCTTTGTATACCTTATCTTGCAATAGTGCACTAAACTGTTCTATTGCCATTATGTATAATCCGCTACGTATAAATCTAAAACGCGTCTAATATGTGCAGGTAGTGTAGTAGTTGAAATGTATTCAATCTGTACAGCATTTGTGCCAGGCGCTTTTGTTGAGTGAATTGCTCCATCGTTTTTACGATAGTAGGTAATCAAATCCATTACTGCTAACTTTAAGTCTTCTGGTACGGCATTGTAGCCTGCAGTATAAGTAACTGTATAGCCATTGATTGCACTGGTAAATCCACCAGGCTTTAGGCTGATGATACTACTATCTGCAATATCAGCAACAAAATCTACAAACTCTTCTAAAGCAGTGTAGTTTTGTCCGTAATCTGTGCTGTACTCTAAAGACAGCATTGTTAATAATGGATATTCTTGTAAGTAATACTTGTTTGTTCCGCCATTAAATGTCTCAGTTTTTGCGTCACCCGCAAAGTCAATAAAACTGCGGCGGCAGTAGCTTTTTACCAGTTGTGAGACTTTTGGAATAAGTGTGTCAATTTCCACATCTTGATTAGTGCTGGAGATGCCGGCATATGCTTTGTATTCCGCACGTGTAATTAAATTTGCCATTAGCATACCTCTCTTGTTTTATAAGTGTGCATTACACACTTATAAAACAAGACCCCGAAGGGTCTTGCTGTTTATTAAGCTACGTAACGTAGAGCTGAAACACCAGCACCTAGGTTAGTTGTAACTTGAGTCATACCGGTACGTAGGCTTGCTACCATGACTTTGCGTTGTGTTTCAACCAAGTCTTGTGTATCAATACGTAGACCGCGTTGGTTACCAGCAATGAAGTTGCCTGGAGCAAAACAGATTGCGCCTGCAGCACCAGCAGCCTTGTCAGCAAATTCAGCACTTACTAGCACTGGTGTATTTGCAATACTACCAACTTGACCTGTTAGTAAAGTGGCTTGTGTACCAATTTTGTCAACAGTTTGGAAGATTTCGTCGTCTAGCAAGTCGTAGTACACGTCGGTGCTTACGATGTAAACTAGTTCTGATGGGTCTAGACCCCATGCACCTAGGTCTTTGCGTAGAGCGCGTAGTGTAGCAACTGTAGCCTTAGTAGCGTCAGAGATATCTAGGTTAACGGCGCTTACTGCGTCATAACCAACTAAGCCTAGTACTGGGTCGCTTCCTGTACCAGCACCACGTAGCATAGCGCGATCAACAGCGCGAGCAACACGGCGGATCATAGCATCACGAACGATAGGAGCCAATGCCAATAGAGCATCTTCTTCTTCTTCGTAGGCCATGTATTCGTTGGTAGCTACTTTGTATGCATTTAAGGTGATTTCTTTTAATGCGTGTGTAGCGTTGCTGCCAGCAGATGCTGTTGTACCGAATGCTGTGTTAGCCATCCATGTTGCAACACCAGCTTCTGGGTTCACAGGAATAGTCATAACGTTTGTGGCCATTGCGATGTTGCGCAGGTTAGGAGCAACAACTAAACGACGACGAACTTCAGCTTCTAGGTTAGTAGATACTTCTAGTTCCCAGGTTGCGCTTGGAACGTGAGCACCGTACTTTTCAACCATTTCACGGCCGAATTTAGTACCTTCTAGGGCCTTGCCAGTCATCTTGGCTAGCATAATGGCTTTTTCTTTGTCAGCATACTGCATACCAGCTTTGTCGCCAGCAAATTGCATTTTGGACTTTTGAATAGCTTCGATTTCAGCTGCCTTGTCTTTTAGTGCGGACTCTAGGCCAGCAATAACAGATTTAGTTTCGTCAGCTTGAGCAGCAAAACGCTTCTCAACTTCAGCCATAAGGGCTTCAGCACCAGTAGTGCTTGGAGTTGCTAGAGCAACAGCAGCTTTGATACGGGCTTGTAGTTCGGCTTCTGCTTTGTCAGCAGCAGCTTTTTCACTAGCAGCTTTTTCTTGTGCGGCTAGCAGGGATTTTGTGGCTTGGTCAGCAGCTTTAGTAGCAGCGTCGGCCAACATTTGTTCTAATTGTTTAGGATCCATTTTCCATTCCTCGGTAATTTCGCTGTTTGCTTCGCTGGAGGCTTCTAGCCCATTAGCTGAGTCGCTTTTGCTTGCAAACTGCATTTTAAAAGATTTAAATTCTTCGGCCGTATCAAACGCCTTAGAAAGACTAAATAGTGTATTTTGATTAGCTGGCACAGACACAACAGATATTTCGTGCAGTTCCAGTTCTTTTACAACAAACAGCTCTAAGGCTGAATTATATTCCGCATCAACGATACGAAAACCAATGCTAAAGGCGGTTAGCACGCCGTCTTTTACAAGATTATAAACATCACCTGCTGCTTGAGAAATGCGAGCTTTTACAAGCAAACCCTTCTCATCAACTGTGTGTTCTGTCATTCTACCAATAGGCAAACCGTGATTGTGGTAAGCAAGAATTACTGGATTCTTCAAGTAATTTTCAATACCTTTTTCCCACACGCTAGCAGGAACAATATCACCGTGTCTATCGACGTCATTTGTTGAGGCGTAACCTTTGATGGTTAACTCTTCAACATTGTCGCTTGTGGTAGTAGGCTCACTCTTAGTAAAAGAACTGTTTAAAAACAGGACTTTATTTTTATCTACCATAATACCCCTTTGTGTTATTCCTTAGCGGAGGCGGGACGTCCTCCAGTGCTAGGGTTTGCTGCGCTTCCGGCAATATTTGCTGGAATACGTAAATCGTCGTTGCCAGGTTTGGCATCGTAGCGTAATTCTGTGCGTGCTTCGTTGGCGGAAATAATACCCGCATTTACCAGTGTTGAGTGGTATTGGGCAATGTCTTTTAATTCTGGTTGTAGTGCACTTACTGTTGTGGTAACTGCTTCAACGTCATATCCAAAGTAGCGTTCAACTGCTGAAATAAACTTACGGTTTATGGGTAGTACGGACTCTAAATAGAATAAACGGAGGTTAGGCGAAATGTTTGCATTGTTACCGCCTTGCAGCAAGATTGGCGGAACGCCAACGGCTTGCATAATTTTTTCGCCATGAGTCTTGATCGATTGATCAAAGTCCATGTCTTTGAAGTTTGTTTCGGCTAGCTGATGTGGCTTCAATCCTGAATCGAGGATAACTGGGCGCTTGCCACCCTGCTTAACGTTGTACTTTTGCAGCCAGTACTGAATCGTTTTCTCCTTGGCAACTTGCGACAATGTGTTGTCGGTTGTCAACACTAGGCCAAACACAGCACCGTTATCAAAGAAGTTTTCTTGAAACTGCTGCATGGAGTATAGCAAGTTAACTGACTTGTCTGCACTTTGCAGTCGGCTTGATCCACGGTAGATACTATCCGAACTCAAGTCGCGAAAGTAGAAAACTTCCGATTCCTTAAAATCAACATAACCGTTGTAACGGAATCCTTTGATAAAGGTTTTTTCGTCAGTTAAGATTTCAACCTTGTCAGCGGGTAGATGGTACATAAACACACCATCAAAGTGCACAAACGCATTGCCTTCTAGGACAAAGTCTGTGAATAGTGCGGTACGAAAGTCTTGTGCAGATTGGTAAGGATTTGGACGAAAATTAAGGAGTGAGTTCAGTGTCTTCTGTCGAATTCCTGGAACCACTCCATCGTGTACTTTGTCTTTGACGTCATAGTCAAGGCTTGAAGCAGCGTTGACTAGTAGGCTAACACTTCGGTTAACTGCTTCTAATTTCTTGAAACTTTGAAAGTAGGTTAGTTTGGCATCTGTGCCAACTTGTGTGCCTTCGGCCTCAGCAATTCTGGCCTGTGCTGGATTCAGTTTTTCACGAATCCAGTCTTGTGATTTTGTAATCCAACTCATGGTTTTCCCTAAATGAATCTTGAGAAAAGCGACTGATGTTTGGAATAGTCTACGGTTTTTTCACCATGTACGTGTTTTTCGCGTTGCATTTCAATCCAACGCTGCTGTTTGGGTTCTGAACCTGTTTGTGGAGCTTTGCCGTATATGGCATGCAAGGCAACATGATGCGGATTACATAGGGTGTAAACCTTGTCATATAGCTCGACTCGATGCTCTTCAATAAATTCATCACGCACAGCTAAAATGCCATCGTCAGTTGAAATATCGTAACCTTTTCGGTCAGCCCACGTTTCTAAGAGTATTGTAACAGAGTGCAGGTGATGCAGCTCTAAGTCTTTTGTGCTATCGCAGATGTAGCATTCGGTTTTTTTATCGTATGCTGCTTTGGCACGATCACGAACCCACTTAACAGGGATTCGTTTGTTTGTGTTCTTGGCCATTTTTTATCTGGACCTTCTTGAGATTACTAGTATTATACATGCTTAGCAAGAAAAAGTCAATACCAAGTTTTTGCTAGCAGGTAGGACTATTGACTTGACATACACAGCCAAACACGGTATAATAGAATATTATAGGAAAACTCGATTACAGTGTATATGTGTAAAGTGCATAACGAATCGCGTCAGCCATGTGTGAGTATTGATCGTGTTTGGGACGTTCACGTGTTAAGCCTTCTTTGGTATCCCAGCGATATTGGTCAAACACCGCTAAGCTATGTGTGCAATGAGGAGCTACTTTTAGTCGGCCCTGCGCTACCAGTGTTTGCACATATGCAATTCCGGGTAAGACGTCTTTTTTAGCTTTGGTTGATGCAATGTCGTAGATGTATGCTAAATCACTGGCAAACTGTGCGGCTGCAGAGTCTATGAATACGGTTTCAACGCCCCACTTGGTGATCAGTTCAATGAAAGCATCGGCGTGTTGTGCAGTGGTGGCTTCATTTTCAAGATACTCGTCAACAATCCAGAAGGTATCCGAAGGCGGTTCGTAGACGATTACACAAAACGCTGTGAAATCGCGGTATCCAGGGTCACAGCCAGCAATGGCTTCGCCAAGCAAGTTGACCGGAGGTTCACATACATCAGTGGCCGCCAAACTGTAGATTTGACCCTCAAACACAGTAAATGACGCCAAGTACTCTTGCTCAAACTCCGCCTTTGACATACTTCGGCGTGCTTCAGCAACATCGGATTCAGCCATGCGAGTATTTTCCGAATAGTCGGCTTGTAAGGAGACCCATTCCGGAAAGTTTGGGTCAAATCCACGTTGGTAAAATTGACTGAACCAGTTGTTGCGACCACGTGGTGTGGAGATAAAAATTGCTTTTGAATTAGGTTTGTCAAGTGTGGGTCGTAGTGCAACGTTAAAGGCTGCCTCACCATCCGAACCCAGTGCAGCCTCGTCGAATATAATCAAGTCGTATGACCTGCCTACACATGAATCCACAGTTGATAAACTACCCATGCGGATTGTCGAACCATTTGAGAGTTCAATAATCTTGTCTTTTAAGTTATCACGTGCAACCTCAAGATCAAAGTGCTTGATTAATTTGCGTTGCAGTTCAAAACTAATGCCCGACAAATTATAATTGGGCGACATGATCAGCACATTGCAACCAGGTACAAGACTCACCAGCTGTCCAACCACGTTGGCGATATAGGTTTTGCCCAAGCGACGTGCTAAGGCAGCGCAAACAAATCGGTACTTGGGATCGTTGACGGCATTGATTAGTGCGATTTGGGGTCTGTTGATGGTATCCCAGATACCAAGCAGCTTTAAGTAGTTGGTGATTGGTAGTTTGATAAATCGTTGTGCGGCATCAAACTCAGTAACAACATCGCAATTAACATCGGGGCGACTAATAGTTAGCATTCA
>Ga0315909_10003457_pt1 | contig 19215 bp, 25 predicted proteins | sample LakEriMetagenome_11_FD_203527 | JGI IMG/M metagenome (GOLD analysis project Ga0315909, IMG submission 203527) | Freshwater fungal communities from buoy surface, Lake Erie, Ohio, United States - Buoy 2 MA125 | ecosystem: Environmental > Aquatic > Freshwater > Lake | place: USA: Lake Erie, Ohio... | reverse complement strand
AGCAGGAAGTGGAGAAGTTGAGGAAGATAGCCGAAGAAAAGACCGCCCAGCCATCGCGTGGCTCAAAACAATAGACGGCATGGCAGGTGGTGACCGAACCAAATGGGATTTCTTTTTGCAGATGGGATTGGTTGAGTTCCTGAATGCGGTCAGCTTCCACAATGAAAAGAAAAGGGCGCAAACCGAAAGGCTAAACGCAGCGGCGCAAGGGGCGAAATCTGCAAAAGATAGTAGCGTTTATCAGATTGCTTTATTGCAAGAACTGATTTGATACTTTTATATATGAGGCTACGGCCTTGCCGGGTTAGTGTATATAGGGTAACATCACCATGCGCGCTAACGGGTTGCTTTGAGCGGCAATAGATAAGCAATTCAAAGATGGTGGACGGGGGTTCGATGCCCCCACCCGGTGCGATGAATATAAGCAAGGCAGATTTAGCCGAACTGGATGCGTTGTTGCCAAAGATTGGCATAGATGAAGCCACTGCAAATATGGGTGGCACGGTGCTGGGTGATGCAATGGTATTTGTTGCACAGGTAATTATTGACAAACTGAAAGAAAGTGCAAGGCAAAAAGACCTGAAAGCGACAAACAACCTTATCCAAAGCATATCCGCTGATTATCCAAGCATTACGCCACAAGGCATAGAAATTGAGATTTCGATGGCTGATTATTGGGAGCGTGTCGAAGATGGACAGAAACCTGGAATTTGGCCATATATGCCATCGCTTATTCAATGGGTTGGTGCAAAGGCATCGGTTAAACGCATAGCCTTGGAACGCAAGGGGAAAAACCAAACAGTTCAAAAGGCAATTGAAAGTTTTGCATCAGTTGTAGCCAAAAAAATACACAGCAAGGGAACAATAAAGCGTTTCGGATACAAAGGCTCTGGATTTATTGCTGCGGTACTTACCCAACAAAACGTGGATACCATCGCGCAGAAGCTATCCGATTTGACCGGATTGCGCCTAACCGCTTATGTCACTACCGAGGTAACGCAATAGGTACTTTTATAGGTAATGGCAATAACTATCAACACCGAGCCGAATGATATCTCGCCCGTGTATTCCGATATTTCCTATGTGGTGACTTCCACCAATTACGCACAGCCGAACTTTAAATTTGTGGCGGTAGTAAAAAACGCATCCAACGTAGTCATTGCAAAACTGAAAGCACCTATTTTTCACGGCACGACTGACAAAGCGGTGTTTAATCTGTCACGAATTTTGCAAAATTATGTGACATACGACTTCACCCAATCCCTTGCATCAATCAGCAAATGCACAAATTCATATCTGGCGTACAGCGTGGAATTTGGTGAAGAGTATGGTGGAACTGAATATCTTACATTGGCAACCGACACAGGCAAATATGTTTGGAATGGCCTCTTTGATTTGTACGGAAGTGAATCCACAGCCACTTATCAAATCACCTACCCAAGCACAACACCCAAATTCCTTACCCGTGTACGGACAAGGCGTGTAAGTTTGGCACAAACAGATTACCTTTACTTTTTACGGGGTGCGGTAGGGGCGGCAACCGAAATACAGGTCAAAGCATACAATGCTGCTGGCTCATTGCTTGCCACATCACAGATAAAAAATAACTTCACCGATGCAGGCGAAAAGTCCGAGTTCTTACTTAGATGCCCTGCTGGCCCTGATAACCTAAACGACATCACCGCAGGCAACCTAACAAGCGGAACAGCAGGCAACGTCATCCCTGCATCGACCAGTTACTACACCATGCAGGCTATTGATAGTGGCAGTCAATTAGGAAGTGAACTTTACCGCTTTGATGTGGTGGAAGAGTGCAGCAAGTATTTACCACAGTATTTGAACTTTTTAAACCCTCTTGGTGGCTTTGAATCTGTGCGCTGTAGTATGGCATCAAAAGACAAATATAACATCAACAGAAAGCAATTCAAGCGGAATAATTACACGCTGTCTGGCAACACCTACGCATACGATACCAGTAAACACGGCATCACCAACTATGCGGTTGAGAAAACCAAAGAGGTAACCCTCAACACAAACTGGCTGACTGAAACAGAATTTGAATGGCTGCAAGATTTGATTGCCAGCCCAGTTGTCTTTTTGGGCAACATTCCCGTGAACATCGTAGAGACATCATACGAAGTGTTTGATTATGTGGACGGCCCGAACAACTTGAAAATAACTGTCCAGTATACTGAACCAGAAAGGCTGCAAAACGCATGAACAATGTAAGGCTTGTATGCGGTGGTGTCAGTGTTGACCTGCCGAGTGATTTTGGAATACTCATAAATAAATCCATTGCCGACATTCGGGAACCTGAATCACGCTCATCGGATTGGAGCAAGACATTCACACTGCCCGGCACAAAGGCAAACAACAAGCTGTTTACCCACTTGTTTGATTTGAATTTGAGCATCCGAAACACATCGGCTAACAACTTTAACCCCGATTTCAACCCGAACCTGAAAGCCGATGCCATATTGCAAGTGGATGAGGTCACCCAAATACAGGGCTTTATCCGTTTGCTTGGCATTAAAGTCAATGACCTAAATCAAATTGAATACGAGTGCAGTATGCACGGGGAGTTGGCCGACCTATTTGCAAAGGTTGCCGATGCCAAACTTGCTGATTTGGACTTCACTGCCTACAATCATATCATAAGTGATACCAATATATTCAATAGTTGGGATACCTCGATAGTAAAAAACGGCTCATCTGGGTATGTAAACTTTAGTGGTGGCGCACCAATTGGTGAGGGTTACGTTTACGGGTGGATAGATAACGGGCAATATGCCAATTATCAAACACTTTACACCGATAATATGACCCCTTATTTGTACGCGAAAACAGTTGTAGATGCAATTTTTAGCGGTACGGGTTACTCATATTCATCTGGCAGTTTTTTCAACACAGCGCAGTTCAAAAGATTGGTGGTTCCTTGCCCTACAAAAACACCCATATTAAGCGAACAAAATATATTAGATAGGCAGTTTCAAGCAAAGTTCAGTGGTAGCGTAACATTTGGAAACACATCCACACAGATGCTTTTTCCTACCGAAATACTTGACCCGTCAAACCAATGGAACACAGGCACATCGGAATTTACAAATGGCTTTTATTCGCAAGGTTATGATTTTACAATCTATTTAGATGGCAGTGCAACCGGGTTAACAGCAACGGCAGGGGCGCAAGATAAGTTGTGGTTTAGATTATTTGTCAATGGCGTGGTTGTTCAAGAAAAAGGAGTTTGGACAACAAACACCGCAGCAGGCACAGCAACAATAAATGACTATGTGCGTTTTCAAAATATCAAACTGCAAAAAAATGATGATGTTGTTGTGCATTGGTATGGTGTAAGACAGGGCGGTATCGGTGCATTTATTTCGGGCGCACAAGTAACCTTAACGGCCAATACATCATTTTATAATTTTGTGGTTGAGAGTTCATACGCCTATGATGACACAATGGATTTCGCTGGGTTTTTCACTGGCGTTGAAACTAAACAGCGTGAATTTATGCGGTGGATTTTCACAATGTTTAATCTTTATGTTGAAGCCACTGAAATTGACAAACAACTGGTTATCCTGCCACGTGAAGATTTTTACACCACAACTGTAAGGGATTGGACAAAGAAACGCGACCTGCTGCAACCACTTGAAATCACACCAATGGGAGAGTTGGATGCAGGTAGGTATTTATTTACCTACAAAGACGGTGAGGATGAAGGCAACAAATACTACAAAGAGGATTATAGCCGTACATACGGTGACCGCCAGATATTGGTGCAAAACGATTTTGTAAAAGATGAAAAGAAAATTGAGATAGGATTTGTGCCGACCATCATTGTAAAGCCAGAACAGGAAACAGACAAGTATCTGCCAGAGATTGCAACAAATGACGGCAAGACCAAATCCGGTGATTTAAGGATATTGCAATATAAAGCCAAAACCTGTGCAGGTTATTTGGTACGCAATGGCTCTTGGAGTTTCAACCCACCAGCAGGAGCGGTAAAAACTAAATATCCGTTTATGGGTCACTTGGATGACCCGTTGACCAGCAGCACAGATATAAACTTCGGGATGCCCCGTTTTATCGGATTGCCACCCGGCACAGCCGTTACAAACAACAACCTATTTAATGCCTATTGGTCAAAGTATTTGCAGGAAATCACCGACAAGGATAGCAAGATTGTTAAGGGTGCATTTTATCTCACCCCTGCCGATATGGAAAAGTTGTCTTTCCGTGACTTGTATTTCTTTGACAACAATTATTTTAGGCTGAATAAAATTGAGGACTATGATCCCGTTAATCCATCGGTCAATATCTGTGAGTTTCTCTTCCTTAAATCGGGCGTAACTTTCAGCGCAACCACTGGAAGCGTTGGCGGTGGTGGAACGCAAAGCGGTGGTGGACAAACGGAATATGACCCAGAGGGCGGTGGAACTTCAAATAAAACAATTAATCAGCGTGGCATCAATATAGGCAATTTCAATCAGGCAGGTGATGGCGTTGTTGTTGCAAATGCAGTCAGCAATTACGGATTGCGAAACGCAGCCTTTGCAACCAGTGGTGTCACTTTCCTATGTGATGACAGCATTGTGATTGGAACTGCACCATCGGGTTCGGTTGGGTGTAATGAGGTATGGATACAAGGTCAGCAGTTCAACCCTTATAATTTTGGCACAAACAGGATTATAAAAACCACAAGCGCAACGGTTACTGCTGATTTGAATTATGATATTTACATTGTAGGAACAACAAATGCGGTTACTTTTAATTTGCCTGATGCAACCACTTGCAATGGCAAAATGTTCTGGATTTACAAAAATGGGTCATCTAACAATATAACAATTGACCCGTATGCTGACCAAACAATTGATGGAAGCGCAACGCATAATATGGGTACAAATAGGTCAACTCACCTCATTGTCAGTGATGGCGAAAATTGGTGGATATTAACAGAAAAGTAAAATGGCACAAACAACGGTAGCAATAAATTTAGAAGCCAAAACCAAAGGCACGGAAAGCGTAAAGTCGCTCAAAGCACAAATCAAGGAAGCCACCAATGAAGCAATTGCACTTACACAGAAATTTGGTGCGTTATCACCCGAAGCAATGGCAGCAACAGAAAGGGTTGCAAGGCTTAAAGATGAAATGGAAGATTTCAACCAGCGTGTTTCTGCTATGAATCCCGATAAGTTTGCAGCAATGAATGAAGCCGTGAGGGGAATTTCAGGCGGTGTGCAAGCAGCACAAGGCGCAATGGCTTTATTTGGCTCCGAAAGCGAAAACACCCAAAAAGCATTATTGAAAGTGCAAGGTGCGATGGCATTTGCACAAGGAATGGATCAGTTAATGAATATGGAAAACACCATTGGCTCTCTATCTAAGAAGATAACAGGGCCATTGGTAAAGGCATTCACAACATTGCGCGGTGCAATGATGTCTGCTGGTATAGGTATTTTGATTTTGCTTGTTTCAAGTTTAATTGCAAATTTTGATAAAATATCCGAATGGATTTCAAAGTCATGGTTTGGGAAATTGGCAAACGCAATAGGTTCAGCAGTTACTGCAATTACTGATTTTTTTGGTGTGACTTCACAGGCAGAACGTGACCTTGAAAAAATGCAAAAAGCCAATAAAAAAGCTAATGATGAGCTTGGCAGACAAATTGAGGTTTTGACAGCATTGGGCGGAAAAGAAAAAGAAATATACCTTGCCAAAAAATTACAAGCTGAAAATGAGTTAAATGATTTAAGAGCGGCATTAAAAACAAAAGGCAAACTGACAGATGAAGAGTGGGCCAAATTCAATGACCTAAAAAACAAGCAAAAAGTCCTGACAATAGAATACGGAAACTTTGAAAAACAGCAGGCAGAGAAAAAGAAAAAGGAAGATGAAGCAGCAGCAAAAGAGGCAGCACAAAAGGCGCAGGAAAATTACAAAAAGAACATAGAGAATGAGCGCAAGGCGTTGCAAGATTTGGCAGAGGAAAGGCGCAAGCAATTAGAACTGAATGCCAAAGATGAGCGTGCGCTGGCTGACATCAAATATACAAACGATTTGGAGCGTTTAAAGGTTGCGTTAAAAAATGATCTCGCACAGCAGAACCTCACCGCATCAGCCCGGAAAGCCATTCAAGACAAATACGCAATTTTGGAAGCCAATGCCAAAACTGAACACGATAAAAAGATAAAAGACCTCGATAAAAAGGCGCAGGATGAAAGGTTAAAACAGCAAGAGGATTTTGAGAACAAGCGCAAGGAACTAACCGACAAAGAAATATCGGACACCGTTTCTGCGACTGACCAGTTTTATAAGGAAGAGCAGTTGAAACTCACACAGCGTAACGCAACTGCTGATGAATTTGCCGCACTTGAATTACAGCGATTGGAAACTCAATTGCAAAATGCGAAAGATTACGGGCAAAGCACGGTTGATTTGGAACTGCAAATCGCAGCAAAGAAAAAGGAAATCCGAGACAAAGATATTGAAGAGCAAAAGCAAGCCGAACTGCAAAAAATAGAATTGACAAAAGGTGGATTTCAAGCCATTGGAGAACTGGTCAATGCATTTGCTGGAAGTAGTGAGGAAGCACAGCGCAGAGCATTTGAAATAAACAAGGCGGCAAGCATAGCCACTGCAATAATTGACACCTACACAGCAGCACAAGGGGCGTATAAATCACAGATGGCTATTGCCACTCCTGATGCACCAGTTAGGGCAGCAGTTGCCGCAGGTATTGCGATTGCACAAGGTTTGGCACGTGTCGCTCAAATTAAGAAAACGCAGTTTCAAAGCAAAGATGCTGCTGGTGGTGGTGCTGGCGGTGGCGGTGGTGTACCAACCGCGCCTGCACTTGCCCCGACCGTTGGCGGTGGTTTGCCTGACGAACAGCAATTTGGTGGAATGGGTAGAGTGTACGTGCTTGAGGGTGACATTACCAAAACTCAAACCCGTGTCCGCAGATTAAGAAATACCAGCGTTGTCTAAACCTACTTTTATAGATATGGAATTGCCGATTTATAAAATTGTAGTTAATGAGGATGATGACACTGGGGTTGACGTAGTTTCTTTCGTGGAACGACCAGCTATACAAAAGGATTTTATGCTGTTTAATCAGCAATTTGTGGAACCCGGTGCAAAGGAAAGCGAAGATGAATTTATCAGCAGGTGCATTCCATATATGGTAGGCGAGGGAATGGAACAAGAGCAGGCAGCTGCCGTGTGTTATTCCAAATGGGAAAGCCGCAAGGAATTTGAAAGCTACGATGACTACCCAGAAGCAGCCAAAGAAAATGCAAAGGTTGCCCTGCGTTGGGCAGAGGAAAACGGCTGGGGTGATTGCGGCACTCCCGTTGGCAAGATACGTGCAAATCAATTGGCAAATGGCGAAGCCATAACCCGTGAAACCATTGCACGAATGGCTGGATTTGAACGCCACAGACAAAACAGCACAAAAGAACTTGGAGACGGATGCGGTCGCTTAATGTGGTTGGCGTGGGGTGGTGATGAGGGCATCGAATGGGCGCAACGTAAACTCCAGCAAATCGACATGAAGCAAGCATACAGTGTGCAGGATGAGGAAAAGCGTATCGTGACTGGGCCAGCTATGTTGGCTGATTTACCCATTTACCGCTATGATGATGTAAGGGGTGAGTATTATGTGACCTTTGATGCACCCACCATCTGGACTATTGCCAAAAAATTTGTGCGTAAAAATTTCTATAAGGCGGTAAATACCGACCACGAGACACCCGTTGAGAATGGTGTTCACATGATTGAGAGTTACTTCATTGACCGTGAGCGTGGCGTAATGCCACCCAAAGGATATGAGGACGCCAAAGACGGCAGCTGGTTCCTGACCTATTTAGTTGATAATGATGAATTGTGGGCAAAGGTAAAGGCAGGCGAATGGAAAGGGTTTTCCGTTGAGGGCTTTTTTGATATGGAAGAGCAGGATGAGGTAGTAACCCTGATGCGCGAAATAGCGCAGATGCTGAAAAATTTTGCATAGGTTTTTGGCTTCCTACCTTTTAGTGTATGGATTTCAAAACAGAACTTTCAGAAATGAAGAGCGGACTTGCTGCTTTTATAGCAGAAGTTAAGCAGCGTTTCAATGAAGTTCCGGCTGAAACCGTTGAAGCTGCGTTCGGTGAGTTGACTTTGGTTGACGGCACAATCGTAGTATTTGACGGTGACGAATTAAACGTTGGTTCTATGCTGTCCGTTAAAACTGAAGAGGGTGTTATCCCTGCTCCAGACGGAGTGCATGAAACTACCGATGGCCTGCTTGTAACTACCAAAGACGGAGTTGTTGAACTTATCGAAGAAAAAACAATGCCCGTTGAGGAAGTTGAGGTTGAAAATCAATTCGCATCACTGGAACAATTTGACGCACTGCGTGCCGCTAATGAGGAACTGGCTGCAAAGATTGCCACCCTCGAAACTGCCCTTATCAGTGTACTGGGCAAAGTAGAAGAAACTTTCAGCGTGTTTGAAAAGTTTGCATCTGCTACACCTGAACCGACTAAAAAGCCAATCGGTGCAGTAAAACAAAACAAACTGGACAACTTCAATGGCTTTTTGTCCGCAATCAAAAAAATTAAATAATTTAAAATCATGGCATTTAACGTAACTGGTCTTACCAACTACACCAAAGAGGAAAGCCTACAGCTCCTGACCAAAGCTATGTTCTCCGCTAAAACAGCTTCTCTGCTGCAAAGCGCCGGACAGGTTATCCCCGGTATTAAATCCGCAGAAATTCTGCCTTTGCTTTCAAGCGAAGTTTTCTTTCAGGGCGACAACTGCTCATTTAACAGCAGCGGAACAACCACTATTTCACAGCGCACTTTGACTGTTGGAAAAGTAAAAGTTCAGGAAACCCTTTGCCCAAAAGACCTCGAAACCAAATACACCCAGAAAGCGTTGAACGCTGGTGAAGCTATTGACATGGGTGTTTTCACCGAGCAAATCGGAAACGAAAAAGCTGCTGCCATTGCCGAAGCTGTTGAAACTGCTATCTGGCAGGGTGATACTACTGGCGGCGCTGGCAACTTGGGCTACTGGGATGGCTTCCTGACTATCCTTGGTGACCTCGGTTTCGGTGGCGCAGGCGACCCTATCAAAGGTAACGTAGGCGACGCTTACACCTCTATCACTGCTTCAAACATCGATGACATCATCGGCACTATTTATGGTGTTATTCCTGCTGCTCTGCTGGACAAACCCGACCTGTTCATTGCAATGGGTGTAGATACTTTCCGCAAATACCGTCAGTGGCTTGTTTCTGCCAACTTGTTCCACTATCCTGCCAACGAAACTGCCAATATGGAAATCGTTGACCCCGTAACTGGTATCAAGATTTATGGCCTGAATGGTATGAACGGAACTAACCAAATCGTAGCTGGTTTGTGGTCTAACTTCTTCATCGGCACAGACATGATGAACGAGTTTGAGGAGTTCCTTTTCATAGAAAATCCATTTGAGAGGCGTGTACAATTCCACGCTGCCTTTAAGATGGGAACGCAGGTGTCGCGGCCGGAAGAAACCGTGCTGTTTAAACTTCCCTAACCATTAAGTAAGTTACCGAATAGTAAGTTTAACCCGGGGGGTGGGGAAAAACCCTACCCCCTTTTAATTTAAAAATAAAATATGGCTTGTGTACTCACCACCGGAATGACCCTTGACTGTAAGACAGCAAGTGCCGGAATTAAGACAATTTGGCTCGTTGAATTTGATGCCAAATCTACCCTAACTAAATCAAGCGGAGAAGTTTCCGCCCACACCTTGTCAGGTGGCAAATCTTATTTCAAGTACGAATTGGAAAAAGAAACTGCCTCTATGACTTGGCGCACTATCCCCTCAACCGAGAATGGCACCGTATTTTACGAAGCCGACCTCGTTGCACGTCTGCACAAAGTTACCACTGCCCAGCGCAATGAAATCAAGTTGCTGGCTCAAAACCGTATGTTGGCCATTGCTCTTGATGCAAGCGGTGACTACTGGCTGCTGGGTGCTGACTACGGTGTTCAGTTGCAGCAGAGCGAAACCAACTTCGGTCAGGCGTTTGGTGACTTCAAAGGTCACGTTTTAAATTTCCTGCACAAAGAAACCGATTTACCTTTGAAAGTTCAAGCGGCTGTTGTATCTTCGCTGGCTCTTGGTTCGTAATTGATTTGAGTGTTTCATGCAAAGGGGGCTGCCATTCGGTGGCCCTTTTTGTTTAACATCAAAACTACCTACTTTTATGGGTAGGATGTTATACATCACCAAAGGCGGCACACCAGAGTTGATAATCACGGGCAAAGAGAAAGTGACAATTTCTCCCGTGTATTATTTGCTCGTTTTCGAGAGTGAAATGTCGCAAGAAAGAAAGGCATTTATCGTGTCCGATACAAGCACATCACCCAACAGATATCAGTTATTTTCATTTGTCGAGGGCAGCAGCACAGCCAAAACACTTGCCGTAGGTACTCATTATTGGTCACTATACGCACAGACAAGCCCGACCAACACAAATTATCTGCTGGCAAACGAAGAGATTGACAGAGGCCTTGCATATGTCAGCACCAGCCATACACCATTTAACGACCACGAGGTCAACACAACGATTAAACAGCACAACGTAGGATGAGTTTTGAACTATTACGCATAAATTTTGCGGAGAGCAAGTTGCCCGTATTCAAGGAAAATAAGAATAAAGGCATAATGTATTACGGGGAAAGCAATGATTTCCCACAGCATCTATTGGAGTTTTACAACCGCTCACCAAAACACGGTGCTATTGTGCGCCAAAAGGCGCGTTTCGTGGCAGGTGAAGAAACGATTGTGGAGGGCAACCCCAACGCTGTTAAGATAATTGATTACGTGAACCCTTATGAGGGTGTGCAGGAGTTCAAAAATAAACTGGCACTCGATTACGAATTGTTCAATGGCTTTGCTTATGAGGTGCATTACAACAAATTGGGTCAACTGGCAGCACTTTACCACGTTGATTTCAGCAAAGTACGGACATTAGACCACGACTTGTATATGTACGCAGAGGATTGGAAAAAGGCGAAGCATGAGGACATGAAGCATTACCGCCCTTTCAACCCCAAAAAGGCACAGCCAATGGAGGTGCAGTTATTTTATTTCCGCGAATACGCACCGGGTCTGGGTGTTTATCCGCTGCCACCTTATCAGCATTGCTTGCAGTACATTGAAATCGATGTGGAGATAGCCAACTTCCACAACAATAACATCAGGAACGGGTTTTCCAATGGCACGTTGGTGCAGTTGTTCAAAGGTCAGCCATCGCAGGAGATAGCCTACGAATTTGAGCGCAAGTTCAAGGCCAAAACAACCGGAACTGACAACGCTGGTGGTGTGCTTATTCAGTTCAATGAAATGAATGAGAAAGAGGCCACCATTAATCACCTGCAACCCAGTGATATGGATGACCAATTCATACAGCTAAATGAAACCGTGCAAGATGAGATTTTCGTCGGTCATAACTTCCCCAAGATTTTATTGGGTTACGCAACAGAGGGTGCATTGGGGCAGCGTAACGAAATGATACAGGCGTATGAGTTGCTGCATAAAAGCTACATCAACCGCAGGCAGGAGAAGATTGAAACGTGCCTTGAAAATACCCTTGAAGTAGTTTATCCCGGCATCCAAATCAGCACCAAAGACAGCGAGTTTTTGGGCTTGGATTTTGTTGCCTTGTATCAGGCAAACATTGCCACGCTTGAAGAGACACGCAACGCACTTGGATTGCCGACCAGACCCGAACCACAGGCAGTCACTTTTTCATCGCAAGTTAAATGCGACTGCGAAATGTGGAAAGACAGCGACATTGAGGTGTTTTCCAAGTTCGGTGTGAGTGCTGATGAATTTGAAGATGTGCCGATGTTGTTTGCATTGGACACAAAAGAGAAAAAAGTACTTGCAGTTGTAACGGCTGATGAAAAGGCAACTGTAAAAAACATTGCTGATGCGGTAAAATTGGATGAGCCGGAAGTAATCGAGATACTGAAAAAACTGCAATCCGACGGCAAACTGAACTGGACAAACAATGCTATCAAAATCACCGACATCGGCAGGGCAGATATTCAAGACGAGGGATTGCCAAAAATCGAAGTACGTTACAAGTACGATTTATCACCCGATGCACCACCTTTGATGCCCGGTGGAAAAAGCCGTGAGTTTTGCATCAAAATGATGGATTTGAAAAAACTATACACTCGTGCTGAAATTGACCAAATCAGCGGCATTGTAGGTTATAACGCATGGCTTCGTCGTGGTGGTTGGTACACTGTTCCAAATAGTGAGCCACCATTGCACATACCACATTGTAGACACGAATGGGCGCAGCGTGTAGTAAGGAGGAAATCATAATGGCAACATTTGCATTTTTTATAAGCGAGCAGGATGTTAAGAAAAACACCCCAATCGATGAGAACGTAGACAGCAAGCTGCTTCAAACAGCTATGCGGACTGCTCAGGACATCTACATCCGTGATATTTTGGGTAGCACATTGTATGACAAGCTGTGCGACGACATCAACGGGGCTGGATTGGCAGGTGATTACCTGACTTTGGTCAACAAATATATTGCTCCTTGCCTATATCATTACGTGGTTACAGATAGTATGCTGCCCATGACGTTCAAAATGATGAACAAATCGGTAGCAACCCGTGGTGCAGAGAACGCAAATGCCATCGATGTTGACCAATTACGCATGATTGAGCAGCGTTACCAGCAAAAGGCCGAGTATTATGGAGAGCGTTTGCGCCTTTATCTGTGTGAAAACATGGAACTTTTCCCTGAATACAAGACACCTGCAAGCGGATTGGATGTAATTAACCCCCAAGACCAAGCCATTTTTGGCGGTTTTATGCTCGGTGAAGACGAAGAATATAAATTTTTACGTGGTTTTTTTAGATGAACAAGGTAAGAATAAAGAACGAAAACAAATTAAAAGTATTTTTAAGTGGTAACGATAAACCAACTACTGGCAGCACTGACAAAAGCAGGGCAAAATCACAAGCAGATAAAGGCAACCATCGTTAATGTTGAGCCAAACATCAACACAAGCGGTGAGCAGCTTTATCCGTTAATGCGGATTTTCCCTGATGGCTCACAAGTGACCGTTGATAAGGTTATTTACCGCTTTGCTGTTGCTATCGCTGACCGGCACCGTGAGGACTTTTCCGATGCTGTGGAACGTATCTCCGACATGCACACCGTGATGTTGGACATCTACTCGATGCTGCGTTATGTGTATCGTGGCAACATCGCAGGCACTTGGGTAATAGCTGACAGCATAACCCCCTTTTATGACGCACAGACAGACATCGTTTCCGGTGTGGCCTGTGTAATTGAATTTCATTGCTCTAATCTCCGTGATTATTGCGATACTCCTAATAACAATTTAACATTTCCAACAATAGAATAAAATGAGTACAGCATTAGAATTTATGAGCGGCTTTACGGGCTGCAAAGTTATCAGCAACACATCTGCCAACACTGGCCGTTTTCAGGGCTTTGTAGTAAACGCCGATGCGGTGGTTTCTGCCTGCCTTGATGAGAATGGGTCAACCCTTATGACCACAATTGGCCTGACTGGAGTGACCTTGAAACAAGGCACATTCATCAGCGTAGCCGAACCCGGTTATATCAGCAGCATCACGCTGACAAGTGGTAGCATTGTAGCTTACAACGTATGATAAGGCGAGGTATTGGTGTAGGAAGCTATGTGGTTGCTGGTGGAACCGATGCCGATGCACAAGCGTTTATCACGGCTGCTGCCATAACCGATTCTAGCCAGCAGAGTGCCATCAATACTTTGGTACTGGACTTGAAAAATTATGGCATTTGGACAAAGATGAAAGCCATATATCCTTTTGTTGGCGGCACCGCTTCCGCACATAAATTTAACCTAAAAGACCCAAGGGACTTGGATGCTGCGTTTAGATTGGTGTTTTCAGGTGGGTGGACACATAGTTCAACAGGGGCATTGCCAAATGGAACTAATGGCATTGCGGACAGTTTTTTGACTGCTAATACTTTATCGCAATTTAGCACACATTTAAGTTATTATTCAAGAACAAACAATGATGGTCCTTATTTTGAAATGGGTTTTGGTGCTGCTTCAAATAGAATAGTTATGGGCATAAAATATTTAGGAACTGGCTATTATGACCAAAATAATAATACAAATGGAAGGATAACTTTTTCAATGGCATCAACTAATTCAACAGGCTTATTTCTTACGAGTAGAACAGCAAACAATCTACAAAAAGCATATAGAAATTCGGGACAAATTGGAAGCACAAATACAAATACAATGTCAAGCGCTTTACCTAACAACAAAATTCCATTAGGTGCTTTCACGGATGGTATTACTTTTATATACTCAAATCGCCAATGCGCCTTTGCTTCCATCGGTGACGGCCTAACCGACACCGAAGCAGCTAACCTTTACACAGCAGTACAAGCCTACCAAACAACTTTATCCCGTAACGTATGATTACCTTAAAAGACATAACACCGGAACAATACAGCACCTACGTTGGTGTGCTGACAATCGAAGACAAAGACAGCCTTATCGGGCAGTGGTACATGGAAGACAGCTATTTCAACCCCATTCAGGATGCTGATGATAAGTGGGTGATTTCTATTGAGGAAATTTCCCAGTGCGTAAACCCTGATTATTTGTGGGTGAAAGATTTGCCGCTTATCCCGTTCGTTCCTAAACCCTCACCGCCCTTTCCGTGAAAAACATGAACGAAACAATAGTGGGTAGTTGGTTATTGTGGTTGGCAGGAGCAGCGGCAAAGTTGCTGCCCATTATTCAATTCCTTTCATTTACCGCAGCACTCGTGCTGTCTTGCATAGGCATTTACAAGTTTTTCAAAAATGGCAAAAAGTAAGGAGATTTCAAAATGGACACCCAAACCCAAAAAGAGATTGGGCAGGCACACGAAGTCAGTCAACAAACACAAGAGCAGCAAGCCGTACGTAGGACAAGGAAGATGAAGTTGAAAAATTATTTCTCACCCACCCCCAAGCGTTTCCGTGTTTTAGGAGACAGCATCGCGGCTGCATCTTTGTTTGTTGCCGGGCTAAACCTTGACCATCCCAAATTGATGCTGTTGTGCGGTGTGCTGGGTGCGATTGGCAAATTCGTTACAAACTTTTTCGCAGAGGAATGAGGATTGCATATGGGATTATTGTTATTATTTGCTTTTGCCTGCTTATGCTTGGCGTTAGGTCTTGTGAGACACCAATCCAAACACGGCAAAATATAGATACCATGCAAGGCAAGGTGGACAAATACAAGGCAGAGATTGACAGCATAAAAGCCGAGTATTTAAATTTGCTCAATAGCCGTGCGGTTAAGATAAAAACCCTGCGTGAAATCAGGACAAAATATGTCCACGATACGCTGACCGTTGAAACACTCATTGGTGACACTTCGGGCATCGCAAATCTGCTATCCGAAAACGCCCTTATGAAAGAGATTGTTTTTGAGGACAGTTTGATAATTGCAAATCAAGGTCAGGTGGTAATTTACCAAGATAGCGTTATTTCGCATTTAGAGACCATTACAGACGCTCAAAAAGATTTATTGAGTAATTGTGCCAACGAAGTAAAAAAACAGCGTAAAAAGGCTAATTTTTGGCGAAGCCTTGCCGTGGTATTTGGATTGGTCGCGGTTGCAAAGTAAATTCGTGGTATGTTTACCCTTATAAAGCTGCAAGGAGTGCATGAATTTTACTATTGCCGTGATGCACAATGGCATCCATCTGCTGAACTTAATGCGTTGATTAAACCGATTATTTACCGCAACGATGCGGATGCCCGAAAAGCGTGGGAAAGAATTGGAAAGCCTGCAATGGTATTCGTGCAGGAAATAAAAAGCAAAGACAAGACACTTTTACAATGAAAAACTTACAAATATATCTTAACAGCAAAGGGGCAACCCTGAAAACCGATGGCATAATCGGGCCACAAACGCTCACTGTATTGGACAGCTACATAAAAACCGAAATAAGAAATCGCAAATATGTGATGCCCGTTGATGGGTTGGTTTGGCTGCGTACCGATATGGTGTTCAGCAATAAATACGATGATTTTGTGGTATGTTATAAAGCTGGAAAAATAGTTTACACCGCACCAGCATCCACCACCGCAGGTGATTTTTACATATACAATCCATTCACCGTTGGCGGTATCACGGGAACAGCGGTTGCGGTGGCGCAGCAAGTCACGAAAAGTCACAGATTTGTGACATCATCTAACTGGAAAACCTTATGGCTGGGTGCGCCTTACTTCATGCAGATTTTGCCAATAACGATTTATCGTGATGGAACCAAAGACAGGAACATTGACCAAATAAATAGACAGTTTGGGTTATTTGGTATAAATTTCCACAAGGGCGGTTTAGGAAACTGGGTGAACAAACACTCCGCAGGCTGCCAAACGGTACCAGATAAGGATTGGTTTGAAATAATAAAGAGGTTTAACCCCGGTCAGGTGATTGACTTTACCCTTATTGACTGACCGCAGCAATCCTATCTACAAGGGTTGCCATATCTATTTTACAGAGATACACCAATTCACCACACACCACGCAAGTAAGTGGCTTTGATTTGGTGTTGCGCTCATCCGGCATTATTGCATCGATTTTGTAAAAGCAAACCAAAAATGTGGGGTCATTGTATGGGTCATCGTTGACCGATATTCCCATATCTTCCAGCATCTCAGCCTGCTCATTTGCAGCAATCACTTCCAGACACAGCGGAATTTTAAACATAGAATTGCTGACAAAATGTGAACTCTGGAGTAACTTCGCTATCTCTTAAATTGGCGGTCAGTGTCAGCCACATACTGCCGAGCGGTTTGGGTGGTCTGCCCCTTTCAATGTGAAACCCACCAAATCCATCCTCATACTCCTCTTTGTAGGTGCTTGTTCTTATTTGGTGTACGTTGCGAGCCTTTATTTTCTTTTGATGGCTATCATATACCTCAACCGGGTTAATATGGTGGTAAAGTTCATGCACGTGACCCTGCCAAATGCAATCGTAACCCTCCATTGATGCCATAAATCGTTGATCTTGAATGACACCCTTTGTGACAGCACCACCACCACCATAGCCATGGTAATATCGCAATGTCCATTTGCGTCTGTGACCGTGTTCTGTGAGATTAAATTTAAAATCTACAACGCCACCATATCCGCCAGCGTAAACATTTACCCCGTGTGTGGTGTTGAATAGGTCAACAAAGCGTTGGATAGGGTCGGTTTCAAGTGCCTTTAAAATTGCTGTTTCGTGGTTGCCATATCCGACAAGTAAAATATGGTCTTTATAGGGCGCAAACCATTCCACAGCATCCTGAATTACCGCATCAATGTAGTTGGCTTTGTTGTGTTCAGGCCTGATGTCCTTTTTGCTGCGTCTTGGGTCATATTTGCCTTGCATCATGCAGAAAGTATCCCCGTTTAGAATGATTTTGCAACCCCTTTTTACCGCTTCGTCCATGTGATTTTTGAGTAGTTCACGGTCACACTTTGGATTATCCCAGTGCAAATCGGACATTAAAAGCAGGTTGATTGTTTTGTCGCAGTACACCGCGTGGATGTTGCGAGATATACGCTTGGTTTCTTTGACCATCTATGTATAAAAGTAGATTTATTTACTATTGTTGCTGATGTCGGTCAAAAAATCCACCAAAGCCAATGCCAATGGGGATAAAAAAAGTATGGTTACAGCTAACTCCATATACCCGATAGGGTGCGATTTTGGTTATACTTGGTGGTATTATACCCGATAGGTTATAAAAAAAGCCTACCCCAGTTGGGATAGGCGTTCCTGTTGGTAAAGATAACAATCTCGCACCTTATACCAATGCTCTACACTCGGTAGGTCATCAGGTTGATTTGCGTAATCGTATGGCTCTGCTTCTGGCAACTGTTCGGTATTTCCGAATAGTTTACAATCCTGCAACTGCCTTTCAATACTTTTGGGTGTTTCTCTCTTTTTCATTTGTATGGTGATGGGATTTTACGGCCATTGAACCAGCCTTGTATGCGGTCTTGTTCTTGTTTGTGCATTAAGTTTACAATCTTCTCTGCCTTGCCCCATTCCGGTTGCATAGCTTCAAGCATATTGCGGTCAATTAATTCCCTGCGGATGTGGTTGATTGCCATGTATGCGGTTAGGTCGGTGATTTCGTAATGCTCTGCGTGATAAGCCATCTTCATTACGTAGGCTTTTGCAGCATCGATGTCTCCGGCATCAAGCAACGCCTCAATCGGTAGAGACATTGCGTTGTATTCGTCTTGTAATTCCTGATTTATCATGGCTTTAAAATTATTGTGTCACGGTTACATTTTCCATCGTTTATCCAAATGACAAGCTTATCCAGTTTATCATAAGCCCAATCCGGGATGAACTTGCCATCACATTCGATGAACACACGGGGGTAATCATACAGACAGCGACCCAATCCGAACTGCACAGCTGCACGTTTCATTGCGTCACTGATGCCACCCTTTTCAGGTTCGATGTTAGTCTTGCTTGCACCATCCTCACGGTAAACTTCGCGCTTGTTTATAGTCACGGTCAACCTGCACAGAAATCCGTTTGCAATCTCGCGAAATTCACTTGTCCAGTTCTCTGCACCAAAGGCAGCATCAAAGCGGTGCATTACGCAACGATTTGTTATATAAGGGACAACAATGAGTTTTCCGGTAGATGTCTGTTGTTGCACACGCCATTCTAAATTTTTTGGCTCAATAGGTGCTAATAAAATCTCATTCATGGTCTACCTCCTTATACTGACTTAAACTGTGCATGGCTTTGGCTTCCTGTAAGAACTCGATAAGTTCATCCAGCTTTTCAGCAGGGATGGCAACCTTTTCAACCTCGTCAATGTTTGGCCATAGTGACTTGATGGTTACGTAATCGGTAAATGAAGAGTAGTAAAACTCAAATTTGACTGACGGCAGCGTGCCGTGAATGGTGGTTTTTTCTAAATCGTGTTTCATATTTGATTGATTTGTATGCTGCAAATATAGTATAAAAAATTATATATGCAAACTTTTTGAAAGATTTTTTTTTGCAATGTTTACTATCAACTCTTTACTGTAAACTTCCGCTTGGTATCCCTTTTTGCGATACCTTGCCAGCACTCGGTCGGCTTCTGCATTTGGCACGATGTCA
>Ga0315909_10003456_pt1 | contig 19216 bp, 31 predicted proteins | sample LakEriMetagenome_11_FD_203527 | JGI IMG/M metagenome (GOLD analysis project Ga0315909, IMG submission 203527) | Freshwater fungal communities from buoy surface, Lake Erie, Ohio, United States - Buoy 2 MA125 | ecosystem: Environmental > Aquatic > Freshwater > Lake | place: USA: Lake Erie, Ohio... | reverse complement strand
GACCCGGCAGGGAAAGGCTAGGTCAATGATTGCAAACCCTGTCCAGACTTGCGCGAAAAGAGCTACAGTGCGTGTTCGGAGGCCCAACGCAGAAAGCCCCGGCTTTCGCCAGGGCCTCTACGGACCTTCTCCCCGATGCCGCCAAGCGAAGGGAGGGGTCTGAGCTAATCCACCAACACCAGTCACCCCCGAATTTTACATGACCGAAGCTAAAGTTGTCGCGCCCATCTCCAATGAGTTGGCGGAAGAACTGATCATTGGGCAGATCCTGGTGGACCCTGAGGCCATTGGAAAGGTGATGCCCACGCTGTTGCCGGAGGCCATCACGAATGAGCACCTTCGGGAGATCTATCGCACGGCCCTGATGCTGCAGTGCCAAAACGCAGCCCCCACGGTCGAAGCGGTTTCAGCCTGGCTGATGGCGCTGGACCTTCTCAGCGACGAGATGAAGAGCGTCCTGCAGGACTGCCACAACGTCGCCCACGCAGTTTCTGGCGAGATCCTCCTGCCTGCCTTGCGGCTGGTAATGACCAAGTATCTGCGGCGCATCGCAGCTTCCATGGGCGAAAAGCTGAGCGAGATGGCCGAAGACTTCTCCCTCCCTATCGAGGAGCTTGTCAGTCGCGCTACATGGTCGGCTCAGATGCTGCAAAAGCTGCTCCCTGACTGCGTTGAGCAGTCCACCGAGGCTTGAGGCAAGACGATGAAAAAATCACTGACACGCACAGCGTTCGCCTTGGTTCCCATTGAGCTACTGGAAAAGCTCGGCGACAAGAAGGGAGCAATCGTGGTTTATTGCTGGCTCTGGCATTACGCCGGCAGGGATGACCAGGCTTTCCCTTCAGTGGAGCGACTGGCCGCAGAGTGCCGGATGAAGCCTGACGGGGTGAGGGCGTGCCTGAAGTCCCTCGCTGCTGAGGGATGGATTTCAAGGGTTGATCGCCCTGGTCAAACCACCCTGTTTCACGTTCGCAGCGAGAGTGTGAACCCCTCCCCCAAATGGGGTACCCCTCCCCCAAATGGGGGATCCCCCGAACAGGGGAGTACACCCCTCCCCCAAACGGGGGACCCCACCCCTCCCCCAAATGGGGGGCCTAACAATAAGCACTTAACAAAAAGCACTTACCAAGAGGTTTTAGAACCCCCCTTACCCCCCAAGGGGCAACGCCGCGACAAGCGCGACGACACCGACCCGTATCGAGACCGGGATGGCTTCCTGGTAAATCCGGATCACCAGCCCCAAGCCACCGAGGCCCAACCACAACCCACCCAGCCGGTCAAGCCATGGGAGAGCCCACAGCAGCCCAAACCCGAAACCCCTCCCGAACCTCAACCGGCCCTGGCCACGGTCCCTGTCGATCCACAGCCCAAGTCGCGAAAGGCTGGGTTCACGCCCACTGAGGGAAATGTTCCGGCGGCGCTGCTGCCGGTGGTTTCAGAACTGCTGGAGTTTTGGGCCTCGAAGGGCGGGAAAAAAACAGAGCGGGCATGGACTGCGCAGCTCGGGCAGCTGAACCAGATTCAGGCCGATCCCACAGGGGGCACCGAAGCGGCCCGCGCTCAGCTGCTCGCAGGGGTGCAGGCAGCCACCTTCGGCAAGGCCTGGTGTGCGGTCACATACGCGAACTGGCAGCGCTACGGCCGAAGCAGGACACCTATCGGCGGGACGGGCTTCAACCGGCGCATGACCCAGGACGAGCACGCGGCAGAGGCCCTGGCTTTCATCCGCGAGCGTGACGCCAAGCGAGCTGCTGAAGCCGCCGCCCAGGAGACGCAGGGCGACCTGATCCTCGCGGAGGTGGTCTGATGATTCACGCCGATGATTTTCAGGCCGCGATGACAGGCCTGCTGCAGATGCTGCCGATGCAGCGCCAACTGACCGGGCCGGCCCTGGTGATGGCCTGGGATTCGTTCCCGCTAGCCGCAAAGTCGGAGCTGAATGATTCAATGCTGGCGTGGGCCTGCAGCCAGCGCCTCAAGGATCCTGAACCGCCAAAGGAGATGGCGACTCATCTGAGCCTGTTGCGGTATCTCTACCCGCTTGAAAACGATCGCCCGGTGGTTGAGCGCGGCCTGCGCCCTGATCTGGCAGAGCGCATGGCAGACCCTGACCGCTTCCACAACCCAGCCCCAGCCCGCGAAGATCTCAAGCCCGTCAAGCGCCTCCCTGAGAGCGGCTTCTGGCACCCCAGCCAGATGACCCCGGAGGAGCGACGCGACCACCTGGAGGCCATCGCGCAGCAGCTGGAGCGCATCCTGGCTGAGCCCACGGATGGCAACTACGGGCAGGCGCAACTGCAGCAGGGCAAGGCGTGGTTCGAGCGTGCGCTGCAAGGCTTCTGGAGTCTTAAGCCCGACTTGCCGCCTGGTGGTGGGGGGATCTGCCGTGCCTGGTGCCAGAGGAACGCCAAATGGGCAAGGGATCTCCTGGAGGCGGCCATGGCCACTGATGCCCCGCCGCCACCAGCTGCTGATGCAGGCATCGCAGACTTTCTCGCGGGGGCTTGGTGATGCCTGTCACGATCAGGGACGGATGGATGAGTGGCGATGCCACCCCGGTTCCGGCCGAGGGCCTCTACCTGGGCCCTGAGGGGCCAACTCAGATCCTGATGCCCACGCGGCAGTACGCGGTCGAGGCGTACCGGGCCCCTGCGATCCCCGAGCGCTGCAAGCTCACCCGTGGGGCCGTGGCGAACTATGCCCGCTCGAAGTGGGGGCCTGCTGCTACGGACACGCCCTGGAGCCCTGCAGGGCCTGCCTACGACGCGGTGAGGGGGCAGCTGGAGGCTCTGCTGTCGCACAAGTTCTGGGGGCGCTTTGAGGTGATCGGGAGCCTGGTTCATCTGGCCCTGCCACGGCAGGAGGCGGCGGTGACCATCGACCTGGTGGTCAGGTTTGATGACGGGGGTGGGCTGGGTCTGGTGGATGTTTGGCCAGGGCCACCCAGGAAAACCACTGAAGTGCCCCAGGCCTGGCGCGAACGTGCGCAAGGGAGCGAAGGGCTGACCGAAGCGTTGCGGCTGATGGATCAGGCGATCAGCAAGGCCCCACAGGAGCAGCGGGCCGCTTGGGCCGAGCTGGGGGCAGGGGTGGCAGCCCTGGCTGATGCACGGATCCCGGTGGAAAAGGCCGTGGTGGTCTGGTCAGGCCCTACGGGGGTTCAGCTGGAGGCCAAGCCAGCTCAGGAGGCCCTTGACGCTTGGGTCGATGCGGTGAGCCTGGCCAGGGCGTATCGGCTGGGGTTTGGGAGAAAGAACACATGAGCCCCTGTCACGATCGCCACCAGAGCCACGAGGATGCCCCTAGGAGCTGCGAAAGGGGGGTTTCTGGTATGGAGATGGCAGGAGGGGGGCTAGAGGGGCCTTCTGCGGTCACCTTCAGGGTGGAGGGGATGGAGCCTGCGCCGCAGGGGTCGAAGGTATGGCTTCCAAATCACCGGATGAAGGAATCCTGCCCTCGCGTCAAGCCCTGGCGCATCCTGGTGGCTCAGTCAGCGGTGGCGGCAGGGGTGCCCCTGCTCCGGGGCCCTGTGCGGATGTCCATCGTGTTTGTGTTCACCCGCCCTGCTGGTCACTTCCGCAAAGATGGCAGCCTCAAGCCCTCGGCCCCGCGTCATCACTGCGTCAGGCCGGATGGGTCAAAACTATTGCGAAGCACAGAAGATTCGCTGAGCAAGTTGGCGTTTGAAGATGATTCCAGGATTGTGGGCTGTGCCTGGGAGAAGCGTTATGCGGTGGGGCAGGAGAGGCCGGGGGCGCTGATTACGGTTATTGCGGTGGGCTAGTAATTCTCAGTCAAAGACATCACCAACAAAAGCGCAGCAATAACAACCACCCCAATCAGAGGATCAGGGTGGCTCGCTGATGGGCAGGTGAGCAGGATCACTCCCCCTCTTCTTCAATCTCAACAGAGTCGAGAATGTCGCTGGCGGCTTCCAGGCGACCGATGGCCATCCAAAGCTCGACCACCTCATCTTGAGGCAGGGCTTCGGTCTGCTCGCACAGTCTGTTGACCACGGAAGCGAGGCAGCACTGAGCAAGCTCCAGGGTCTCGCTGATGTTCAGCCCACGCTCTGAGGCGACCGAAAGCACGTCAAGGACAACCGGCGAAATCTCCTCTAGGTCCAGATCCTCTTCCGATTCCAGCTCGTCGGGGCGCTCGGCAAGGGGTGGGAAGTCCATGTCTGTTTGTGACTCTTACCCATTATGCAGGTCCGGATCAGGTTTACAGATACCTATATCCGGGTCTATGATCAGCTCACGGCGATAGCCGCTGGCCCTACGAAAGGCAGCCGTCGCCCCAAAACCAGCACTTAAACCATGAAATCCTTTCTGCAATCTGACTGGGGCCCTTCGCTACGGCGGGTGGCCCGCACCATTGGCCACACCCTGGCCCTTGTCTGGACTCTGGCCGTGATGGGCCGCGATGCTGTGATGCTGATCAATGACGAGCTAGCTACCTGGTGGGTGGCTGCCCTGGGGGTGGCCCCTGCTCCGGTGGCGGTGGCTGCCCCAGTGGTGCCTCCTGCAACGCCATCAAAGCCCCCACGCCCCGTGCGCAAGGCTGCTGCCGTGGCTGTGGCCCCTGCAAAGCCCATGCCGGCGCGGCGGCGGAAGGCTAAGGCTGCGGCTGTTCTGGTCCCTGTCTTGTCGCTGCGGGGGGTAGCGGCATGAGCTTTTACTTGCCTCGCTAAATCTTGCGGGGCAAGGCATGACGGCAACAACAAAAACACAGCAACCCTTATCCATGGCAACAACATCAACACGCGTCGTAATGGCGCCAAAGATCAAAGCACCAGACTTTCGGCGCATTGAACTAACCATTAAGGGCACATCGCCTTTAGTGATTCACCGTTTCAGCGCGAAAGCCATTCAGCAGATGCGTGAAACACAAGAAGCTGGAAGCACTGCGCGAAGCAAGAAAGCTAAGGAGCCGAAAGACTTTGATGCGCTTTTTGAAGGTGCAAAACACATCAGCGAAGAGGGCTGGGAAGGCCTTCACGCTGCAGCCTTTCGCAATGGGGCGATTAGCGCCTGCAGGCTGGTGGGATTCAAGATGACCCTAGCCAAACTGGCGTTCAAGGTTGAGGCTGATGGTTTCGACCGGGTTGATGGTGCGCCATTGGTTCGGCTAATTAATTCGGAGGCTGAGCAATGGGTAACCCCAGTTAGGCTCAAGGCTGCCGGAACTGTTGATCTCCGCGTGCGCCCGTTGTATCGAGAATGGGGCGCAAATGTACGGATTCAGTGGGACAACGAAGTGTTTACCGCTGATGATGTTGTGAACCTTATTCGCAGGGTTGGTCAACAGGTGGGGATCGGCGAGGGCCGCCCCGACAGCAAAGAGTCAGCCGGCTTGGGCTACGGCCTGTTTGAGCTGGTCTGATGATGTTTAGCAGGCATGGCAGGGCAGGGCTCGGCACAGCGAGGCGGGGCAAGGCAGGCAGGGCATGGATTGGCGGGGCGGGGCCCGGCACGGTCAGGTACGGCAGGCATGGCATGGCACGCCGCGGCACAGCGAGGCGGGGCGGGGCGAGGCAGGTACGGCGTGGTATGGCGCGGCAGGGAGTAGCGCGGCGAGGCTTGACAGCTCGTTAAAGGGGCAGGCAACCGCCCCTACCCTTTTCTTTTCTAATCCTTCATCATGGCAAACTATCAATTTCGCAAAAATGCACGCATCCCCGTCAAGGCAGATGTAGCAGCAAAAGAGTTAGGCAGAATCCACGAAAAGCATGGCGCACTCTCACCCGCTGTGGTGGTTGATGAAGCCAGGCCAGTGGATAGTCTTTTGCATCCGGTTTTTGAGTGGGACGACAACAAGGCGGCAGAGATGTGGCGCAGAGGTCAGGCTCAAGATCTGATTTACTCGGTTGAGATTGTGCCAGATGATCAATCCACTCCTGAGAAGGTTTACACTTATATCCCATCTGTTGAAGCGTATATTCCAACACGGGTTGTAGTTTCCGACGTGGATTTATATGCAGAGGCCCGCGAGGAGTTTGCTAAGCGATTCAACGAAGCTCTTTTTTCTTTGCGACGTTTTGAAGGGATTGCAAAAAGAAGTGGCAACATGACCAGCGCCAAGTTACTTGGAAAAGCGGCAAATGCACTGACGCAAGTACAACGGGCCCTAGCTCCGGCATTGTCAAAGTGAACTCCGGCAGCTTCCTCCTGACCAACCCACCCTTCGCCATGACAACCACCTTCACCCAAGCCCCAGTCCCCCCACCCAATCAATTCCGCCCCCGTGATCGCTGGTTTGGTCCTGATGGTCGCTCCTACCGAATCAAGCCATGCTCCTGTGTGCGCGGGGCTGTCCACCTGGTGGATGTGGTCACCGGCCGGCATGAGCTGCGTAATGCCAGGGCCGTGGTGGGCTTTAACAGGCAGTGGTGGGGAGGGGCGAATGGGTAGCTTTTTTCCTTACAGCAAAGAAGAGTTTGAAGAGATTTCGCGACGACTTCAGCAACCCCCCGTCATGCCCACCCCACCCAATCGAGATCAAACCATGACAACAAGCCTAGACGAAATCCTTAAAGAGAGAGGCAATCGCTACGGAAAGTTTTCAGAACACGCGCACGTAACGCAAGAGTTCAAGTTGCTTTACGACAGGATGTGCAGCTCTTACGGCACCAGTGATGAAGCAAGAATCGAAGCTGATCAAAGAGAGGCTATGGACATGATCTTTCACAAGATTGGGCGTATTGTCTGCGGTGACCCTAACTACTCCGATTCTTGGCGCGACATTGCAGGCTATGCCAAATTGGTGGCCGATCGGCTTGACGGGGTAGAGCAATGAGCCTCCCCCCGCGCCGTTTCGTCAGCATCACCCGCACCGTTTGGCGCCACAGCAATGCCATGACTCTTGACGCCATTGACGAGGACGGCCGTGCCTGGTGGTTGATTGTTGGCAGAGATGAAGTGCCTACAGAATGGACCGAGTTAAAACCCCTCCCCAACAGAGAAGATCGCCCATAACCCGCAATCCAACCCCTAACGCGCAGACTTGCTACCCGTAGGGCATTCCAGGCCTCATCATGGCCAGGCCCTGCGGTAACCCATTGGAAGTTGATTTAGACGTTTGGCCTTTGGTGGAAGAGTTGGTGCCCCTGCTGGAGGAAATCGAGCGGATTGAAGCCATTGCAGCAGGGAAAGCCGAACCAGAACCAGAAGAGGAGGGCTAAGCGCCCCTGATCACCTACGGGTGATCAATCCCTAAGGTCTTGGCCCGTATTAAGATATGGATTGCATAAATCTGGTTTTGCATGACTGCAACGCTCTCAGCACCCGCCGCTATCACTGCACCCCTTACGGGTGATGCCCTGGTGGCCAAGACCCGCGAACTAGACGGGGCCTCAAAGTCCGAAATGGCCCGCGCCTGCGGCTATGTCTCCATTAAAAAGGACGGCACCGAGCGGCTGAACTTCACCGCCTTCTATGAGGCGATGCTGGAAGCCAAGGGCCTTGACTTTGGATCAAAGGAGCGTGGCAAGCCTGGCCGTAGCCTGAGCTTTATCACAAAGGTGCAATTCAATGGCAACCTGATGGTTGGCAAGGCCTACACGGCGCTGCTTGGCCTGAATCCGGGTGATGAATTTGAGATCAAGCTGGGCCGGAAACAGATCCGGCTCATTCCGGTTGGCACCCCCGATGGTGACGACTGATCGGCTGATCTAAACTGATCGTGGTGGCCCTCCAGCCACCCAAAAGGCCCCCGGTTTCCTTGCTGGTTCCCGGGGGTTTTTTGCTGGTCTGGACAGGGATTTGCATAATTGTGCAATGGATTTGCCCCTTTATTTGCTTCTGCTATGTGAGGCCTTATTGTTCCCCTGATGCGCATCCAAACCAGCACCCCCCTTTATGGCACGAGCGGATTATGTGGGATCCGAGTATGGCCTGGACCGCCTGACAGCAGGAATCCAGACCACGAGCAAGGCGATCAGGATGCTGCTCTATCGGAACGACCTCACGCACGATGAACTGGTCAAGTTAAGCCGCTGGTGCAACCCCTGGGGTGAGACCTGGCTGAGCACCTCCCAGGTCAGCTATTTGCGCACGGCCGGCCTGAAGAAAGCAGGGCCTCAGACCTTGGATGCCCTAGGGCAGCTAAACCTACGGCTTGCCCAGGCTGCCGGTGATAAGTCCCCCTTGGTCCTGGCGCTGCCCGACTTCGGGCCCATGCCCTCCAGCCCCCGGCTGCCAGAAGAGCCCTTCTTTCTGAGGCACGCCGAGAGCAAAGAGCCGCTGGATGCTGGGGCCCTTTACTTGATGTGGCTTGGGCGCCTGGTGCCAGAGGGGCTAGAGGCTGATGGGCATATTTCGGACATGGAGGCCCGAAAGCTTTCGGCCGTGATCAGCTCGATTGTCCAGGGCTGGGCGCGTGACAAGAATTTGACGATCGGCCAGGCGATGGATCGGGCGCTTGCTTTCTATGAAGTGGACGAAAAGCGGCGCCAGAACAGGCTGAAGGCCGTGGTGGTGGGGTTTGAAGTCTTTACCGGCGAGGAACTAAGCGAAGAGCTGGCGGATCTGGGCAAGCTCCTAGGTGGGCTGGATGGCAGCGGGCCGATCGCTGCGGGTGATGTCAGGGAGCGGCTTTACCGATCACCCAAGGAATGACGATCTTCCAGCCGCTCTAGGAGCGACGCGCACTGGGCACCAGGCATGGCCCCGCCTAGAGGCTTGTGCAGTACCTCGCCTGAGGGCAGCACAGCCCGAAGTTCCACCATCGGCCCCAGGTGGTAACTGATCGCGGCGAAGCGGGCCTTCAGCCACAGGGCTTCATGTTCGGACTCGATCAGGACCTGCATAGGGGGGGGGGTCAGGATAAGGGTAGACGAGGGGCCGGATAACGAATTGTGACCAGACTGGGGCGCGTTTGGCCCGTGTCCGGGTTAGGATCGCAAGGCCCGAAAGGGTAGTAACCAGCAGCTCATTTTATGACTAGCACAATAGTGCGCCGCAATGGTGTTCAGCCCGCATCAGCACTGCAGCAACGATCAGCACCAGGTAAAACCGACACGATTCAGGCCCTCCTAGAAAAGCACGGGCCAGAGATTGCCATGGTGCTCCCTCAGCACGTCACGCCAGAGCGTTTGCTGAGGATTGCCATAAGCGAGGTTCGCCGGAACCCGAAGCTTGCCAACTGCAGCAGCGCCTCCCTTCTCTCTGCCATCTTCAGCTGTGCCTCTCTTGGCCTTGAGCCAGGTGGGCCCCTCGGCCATGCCTACCTGATCCCATACGGCCAGGAATGCACCTTCCAGGTCGGATATAAGGGCATGATCGACCTGGCCAGGCGCAGCGGGCAGATTGAAAGCCTGTCAGCGCGGGCCGTCTATGAGCTGGATTCCTTCCAGTACAGCTTCGGTCTGCACGAGGATCTAGTTCACCAGCCCGCAACAGGCGAGCGCGGACAGCTCACCCACGCCTATGCAGTGGCACGGCTGAAGGACGGCGGCATTCAGTTCGAGGTAATGGACCGGCGCGAGCTGGAGGAGGTACGCGACGGGTCGCAGGGTTACCAGATGGCCAAGAAGTACAACAAGAAGGACACCCCCTGGATCAGCTCCTTTGACGAGATGTGCCGCAAGACCGTCATTCGTCGATTGTTTAAGTATTTACCTGTATCGGTAGAGATCTCCAAGGTGGTGAGCCTGGACGAGGCCGGCGACTACGGCCGCCGCCAAGAGTCAGAGCTGGATCACATCCTTCTCCCTGATCCCGCCACACAAGCCCCCACCCCTGCCCTAGCAGCTGCTGCGGCCCCTGTCGCGATTCTGACTGAGCAGCAGGTTTCACAGGTGCGAACCGCTATCACCAGGCAGCTCACCCCCGTGGGTGTTGCGGCTTTCGAGGCATCCATCTGTCAGGCCTGCGGTGTGGAGGCCCTGGAGGGCATCCCGGCCGAGCTGCACACCGCCCTGATGAGCCGCCTTGCCGACCCCGCCAACCGCGACCGCTGGGATCGTGGCTGTGATCACCTCTCCGGCGAACCAATCCTCACGGCTGATCAGATCGCTGAACTGCTGCCCCAGGAGGAAGAGGAGCCCCAGCAAGAGGAGGCCCCAGCCCCCGCACCTGCCCCTGCCCCTGCAGCAACCCGCAAGGCCGCCCCGGCCGCTGCTCCTGCAGTAGCTGCTGAGCCTGTCGAAGCTGCAGACGACGCGCAGGGGGAGCTGGTCTGATGGCCCTGATTCCCATCCTTGAGGGCCTGCCGGTCCCTGCTGATCAGATCCTCCGGCAGGCGGGGGGCAACGTTGAAGAAGCCCTATCAATCGCAGCGGCCTACGGTTACGGTTGTGCCTGTCGCGATCTGGAGGCAGCGACCACCAAGCCTAAGCGCATCGTCAGGAGGCAGCCATGATCTGGGATCTTGTGATTGCCACCCTGGCCTTAGTGGCCGGCATGGGCACCGGAATCCTGATCACAGGGTTCGTGTCCAACCACGACCTTTACCGCGCCCATCAAAAGGGCAAGGTTGACGGGCTAAGGCATCGCGAGGAGTTGATTCACCAAATGCAACGGCGAATCGACCACCTCGAAAGCGTTACCCGTCGCATGACGTTTAACAACGGAGGGAACTGATGGGCAGCTTTTATGACATCAGCAAAGCCCCCCTCCTGACCGGAGCAGAAGAGCTGGAGTTGTCCCGGCTGGTTCAAGCCGGGATGGCCCCCGATGCCTCCCCCCTGCAGAAGAGAAGGGCCAAACGGGCAAAGGATCGCATGATCAGTGGCAACGTCAGGCTTGCCTGCAATGTGGCCGCCAAATACCACGGCCGCTGCAGGCACCTGGACATCGAAGACCTTGCACAAGAGGCCATCTTTGGCCTCTACCGAGCGGCTGAGCTGTTCGATCCGCAAAGGGGTTACAAGTTCAGCACCTATGCCTATGCCTGGATCCGGCAATCCATTCATCGGGCCATCAACAATCAGGACACCTGCATCCGGGTTCCTGTCCATGTCCATGATCAGATGTCACGGTTCAGAACGTTTGCTGCGGCTTACCCGTCCCTGTCCAAACAGGAGGTCGCTGCCAAATCTGAGACAAGCCTGCACTTCATTGAGATGGGGGCAAGGGCTCGTGGTGTTGCGAGCTTGAACAAGCTCCTTTCGTGCGGCGACAACTCACGTCTTGAGCTGATGGATCTCCAGGCGGCTGAGTTCGTGGGCGAGGGCAACCTGATGGCCGAAATGGGCATTGAAGCCGGCGAGCTGGCCAACTTCATTGATCACCTGGACAAACGGGAGGCCATCATCATGCGCCTCCATTACGGTCTGGATGGCACTGAGCCGATGACGCTTTCCGCCATTGGTAAGCAGTTGGGTATCAGCCGGGAGCGTGCTAGGCAACTGCGAGAGCGGGCATGTCGTCGCGTGCGGCGAGCATTCGAGAGGTCCGCATGAGCCGCTGGCACTTCCTAGGCTTGGCCCTATCGGTCTTGATCAGCTTGCCCTGCGTCTGGCACGGTCAGCTGTCGGTCAATCCTGAGGCTCGACTGCTGTTTGTCCCTGGTGATCACCCATGAACCCACCCCTCACGGTCGGGGCCCTGGCCCGGATCACCAAGGAATGGCCCGAGGATCAGTTGGTCTTGATTGGCAGCAGCTTCCCTGATTGCACGGCAAGCCTGGCGCCTGTCACTTGCGTGGTTGAAGACGAGGCCCTCTGTCTATACCCTGACGCCCAGGAAATCCCCTTTGGGTTGCTGTCAGAAAACGCAGGGCCACTAGATCTGGCGCTTGCTGCGCTTCGGTATCAGCTGACCACTCCATTCATGGAGTACAACCCTGATACGGCTAACCAATTATTTCAAAGGGCTTTCGTAGCCATCCAAAACACCAAAAAACTACAGAGAGGTTTGTTATGATCAGCCCGTGTCCTGATCGGGTCTTGACCGTGCTTGACGTGCTGGAAGAGCTTTATGCGCTGAGCGAAAGGGCCGACGCTCTGGCCATGAAGCTCCGCAAGGCCCCCGCTCAAACCAGCTTGCAGACAGGAGCTGCCCTGTCACTTCAGGCCATCACCTGCCGCCTCGAAACCGCCGCCCAGATCCTTCGCTCTCTCCAACGATGACCGCGACCCTTACAGCCCCTATCAAGACTGCCGCCACGCCGGATGAGGCCTGGGGGCAGGCATGGGGGCACACCCTCACCAGTCATCCCCAGGCCTTTGCAGGGCTCCCCCGTGAGGCCTACGACGCCCTGCCAGGCCTGAATGCCTCCCTGCTGAAGGTGGCCCTGGCTAAGTCCCCCGCCCATGCCTGGGCTGCCTTTTTGGATCCCAGCAAAGAGCAGGAGGAGGAGGCTAATCAGTTCCTGATCGGGAACCTGTTTCACTGCCGCCTTCTGGAGCCTGAGCTGTTCGACAGCCGTTACCTGACCCTCCCCGAGGATGCCCCCAAGCGCCCCACGGCGAAGCAGCTGGAGCCCCCCAAGCCTGGCCGCAATGGGTTGGTGAACACCGCAACCAAGGCTTACGCGGCATGGGAGGAGGCGCAAGCCCGGCAGGCCTGGTGGAATGAGTTCATGGAGGCCCACCCTGGCGCCGAGGATGCTCAGAGCGTTTCCGCCAAGGATCTGGCTCTAGGTGATGCCCTATCAGGCGCGGTCCTGCGGCACCCTGTTCTTGGGCCCCGCTTTGCCGACACCCCCCAGAACCGGGCAGGCAATGAGTTGACCCTGACCTGGCTGGACAGCCTCACCGGGGCACGGTGCAAGGCAAGGCTTGACGCGGTGCGGTTCCTGGGCGATCGGCTCTGGATCGGGGACCTGAAGTCGGCCATGGATGCTGGCCCTGGTCAGGATCATTTCGGCAAGGCTGCCGCCAACTTTGACTACTGCCTCTCGGCCGCCTGGTATCTGGACGCTGCTTACTTCTGTAGGGGCGCAATCGAGGAGCTTCTGGGTCTGCCGGAGGGTGCCCTGATCCTCGCGGGCAGGGAGTTTGAGTTTGTGGCGGTGGAGAAGACATGCCCTCGCCCTGAGTTTGTGGGGCGCTACATCCTTACCGAGGAGCAGGCCGACATCGGCCGGCGCATGGCCCGCAGATCCCTGGAAATCTGTGTGCAGGCTGAGGCCTCTGGCTGGTGGGCTGGTTACGACTCAGCGGCCCAGCCTCTTGAGCTGCCCGGTTACGCCTGGAAGCGGATGGAAAGGCTTGCGGAGGCGGGGGAATGATGACCCCCGAAGAGATGGAGCAGACCTTTAGGACGTGGTGGGCTGAGTCCTATCGCGTGCCGGCCAATGGCCAGGCCGTGGCGACTGCGGTGGCCTGGGGGATACACCTCCAGGGCCTGCTAGGCGGTGACGCTGCGCCGAAGGGGCGAGGGTTTGCGCAGATCCATGAAGACGCGGGTGTGCTGTTTGCCGTTGCCAACGACGGCACAGCCTGGGCGCTTGAAGCGCGCTGCGGCTGGCAACAACTCCCCCCACTTCCTGAACCATGAGCCCCGCCCTGCTGCTGCCGGCCGTCGCCGCTGCCCTGGCCCTAAGCCTGCTCACCCATTGCGGGCATCAACCGAACCCCGCCCCTGTCCAGATGCCTATCCCTCGCCCAGCTTCAGCAGGTTCCCCAAACCTTTCAGTCACCGGCCCAAGGCCATCTCAGCCACCCGAGCAAGTGCCAGGGCCCCTCGGGGCCTTGCTTGTGCTCTCGGGTTGGGCATGGGCCCGTCGTCTGCGCCGGCGAATCCAGGGGGGCAGGTGATGGATCTGATCGAAGCCCCGGAACCAATCCAAAACTACTGGAAGGGTCAGCAGCTGGTGGCGTGCTGCGAATGGCTGGAGAAGCACGGCCACCCGGAGCTGGCCATGGCGATGCACCGCGAAGCGGGGCCAAAGGCACTTGTGGAGGGCGAAGAATGATTCACGAAGTTCCTTGCGTCATGCAATACGGCGGCCCCGTTGCGGTGATTGGTCCCATTCACGAGGATCCTGAATTGGGTCAGCCTATGCCCCATTTGCACATAGATCGAAGGTTTGAGTATTGCCGCAGTCCATTTGAAATCATCTTGGTAGATACTGATGTTGAGATTGTGATGATGCCTAAAACTCTATTAACTTGTGTGCCCACCATTGCCCACGGTTACGGAGAACTGCCCGAACTTCAAGCGGCACACCAGCATTGTCGCGTCGTTGATGGATTGTGCCCACACAAAAAGATCCCACTGGAGGCTGGCCGAAAACTCTTTGATGGCTCAACTGTCTGCACCGGGCATGGCCTTAGGTGGTCTTCTGACGGCTTTCTGGTGACTGATGAGGCCGGACTGTGGAGCACAGCAGAAGACCTAGACGTGAGGGCCAGGAAATGACGATGACGCTAGAAGAGGCCATCCTCGCTATAGACCGGGCCTACCTGGCTGGCCTCAAAAACGAAACTCCACAGCGATCGGGGCCCTCTGGCTCATATCAATCAGTACCTCTTTCACCGTCGCGTGCAACACGGTCGCTAGGGCCTCAGGTGGCGCAGCTTGCCACCACTGCGGTCGGCTGATTCGTTCGACCAGCTCAGGGTCCACGCTTGGCCCCTGCTGCTGCAACTGCACGATGCGCGTTTGCTTCTGCGCAATCGCATCGGCCAGATCAGGATCACTCAGCCTTCCCAGGGCTTCAACTTGGCGTTGCAGCTCGGCCACCATCGGATCATGGCGCTGGCTCACCTTCTGCGCCAGCCAGGTTCCGGCATGGGCCGCGAGCTGGTTAATCAACCACTCAACCAGTACCGCCTCACGAATGCCCGCGTAGTGATGGGGGCAGCTAGGGCCAGCGCAGCGCAATGATGCCACCGTGCGGCCAGATATGTACTTCATCCGCCAGGCACATTCCGAGCACCGGCAAAGGCCCGTCAGTGCCCGTTGCTCCCGCTTAGCGTTGCTCCCCCAGTGGCGGCGATTCTGGGCTGAGGCTGCCTGATAGGCATCGAAATCAGCATGGCTGACCACTGCAGGATGGCGGCCCCAGATGACCTCGGCATAGGTGTGGTTTGCGCCCTGGCGATACCCGAGGCCCCCTCGTGTGGTTGGGTTCAGCAGCCAGGCCCGCACAGCCCTGCAGCTGCCGAGCGGGATCTGATGGGGGAACGAATCGAGGGCCCGCATGGTGCGCCAGCCGTGGGCTCGGAGGTGCTCCACGAAGGCCAGGGCGATTGGCCATTGCTCGGGATCGGGTTCCAGGCTCAGCCGATCGGGCGACAGGCGGTAGGGCCAGGCAGGCTTCCTCATCGGCTTCCCCAGCCTGCGGCCCTGCTCTAGGCCGCGATGGATGCGACGGCTGAGGCGCATGGACTCGCCTTCATTCAGGCTGCCCCGAAGCCTGGTCAGCAGGAGGCCCTCGGGCGTGGCCATGGTCAGCTGGCCCTCAGCGATCGTCCGGCAGATCACACCCTGCGCATCGCACAGCCGCACAAACGCATCAGACTCCGTTGCATCACGCCCCAGCCTGGAAAATTCAGTGGCCAGCACCTCAGCCACCTGGCCAGCCTCCACCAGCCTGCGAAGCTCTAGGTAGCCAGGGCGATCGGGGTTCAGGCCGGACTCAACATCTGAGAGGATCAGGTCAGGGCTTTCCAATTCGATCCTTGCCCTCTGAACCGGCAGGGCCTGCTGCTGCTCAGCAGAGGCGGTGGAAACCCGGCAGTATCCAACCCGCAACAGCATTTCGAGGGGTGTAACCCCTAGGACACTAGCCCTCAGGTCAGTTCACTACGGGTCATAGTGCGCGATCCCGCAGGTTTAGCGCTGTTGTCCAAACCTCTGCAGGTGCGGCGGATCAGGCGGGTTGCGGTCAACCAACGTGATGGCCAGGGCAGCAGCGGCCACCAGAGTCGCGGCCACGGTCAGAACCTGCTGGATGCTCCATTTCGTCGCGTCAGCCCCGCCTTGCGCGGTGGATTGCTGCCTGGTGATGACATCAACCTTTTCAAGCAGGGCAGTCAGGTCAGCCCTGGTGATCATCTGCCGCTCTAAATCAATTTGCCGCTTTTCGAGGCTTTCAATTCTTGACGCATAGGCAGCAAAGTGCGCCTGGCTTTGCGTGATGCTCGTTTGAAGCCCCAGCATGAGGCCCTCTAGTTTTCCTAGGCGACCATCTAAAGACTGAGGCTCTTCCATTTGCGGCGGGTGCTTATGTTAATTTTTCCCGCGATTGGGGTGGTCATGACTCCGATAAACCCTGCCCCCCAACCCCGCCGTGCTCTGCACCAGGCTGAACACGCTGGCGGTGATCTACTCGCGGATGGTGGTCATGGGGCCACCACCACCCACCGCAGGCTCTCACGCGGCGGGGTCTGGGGATCATCGGGGAGGAACTGCCCATCCCCATCAAAGGCTTGGGCGACCCGGTAGAGGGTGCCGGTGGGGCTGGTCCATTCCTGGCCGAGGTTCTGGGCCGGAGGTGGCACCGTCAGCGCCTCGGTGAAAGCGGCTGGCAGATCAAACCCCTGTGCCATCGCCAGCACCCCAGCCAGCAGCTGATCAGAGATCAACCCCAGCCCACGGGCCATCGTCCAGGAGCTGAGAAACACCCGAGCATCCCCATCCGCAGCCTTGCCCAGGCCCACGCCCAAACCAAGGCCCAGTGCTGGGAGCTGCTGCAGGGCCGTGCCCAGTAGTTGATTAATCGCCTCAGAGGCCTGCACTGCGGCGCCAAACTCCACCCAGCGGGCTTCGCTCTGGCCGTTGATAGCAAAGAAAGATTCAGCGTCTTCCGTGGTGGCAAAATAATGCCAACCTTCGATGGGATAGTTGTAGGTCTCTTGCAGTGATACAAGCAGCGTAAAGTTAGGTGCATAAACAGCATTAGGAGCAAACCTAAGTAGCTCCTCTTCGAACTTGTAGAAGCCTGCTGTGTTCATCATGCTGTCACCGTCCAGCCCTTCGCAGTGGCAATCGTTGGGTCATACCCTGCCTGGTTGATGCCATAGTTTCCGGTCACGGTGATGGTTTGACCGGTCACGGTGGGCAGGCCAGCGAAGATTTCGTTTAGTGCGGCGGCTGATAGTTTGCAGCTTGCTACAGAGAATGAGAAGCGCATTCCTGTGACTGGGGCGCGGGCGAGAAAAGGGCAGGCGTTAAACATGTTCCCAGCGTTAGCGACAGAGGTTGCGCCACTCATGTTCAATGCCGGGATGCTTTGCAGGGAGACGCAACCGTTAAACATGCTGTTCATGTTCGTCACTGCTGCAATTGATCCCGGGAAGGGTGGGATGCTTTGCAGGGAGGTGCAGCCATTGAACATGTTGGACGTGTTCGCCACTGCTGCCGCAGAGCCTGGAAATGCTGGGATGCTTTGCAGAGAGGAGCAGTTCTGGAACATGCTGGCCATGCTCGTCACTGCTGCCGCAGAGCCTGGAAATGCTGGGATGCTTTGCAGAGAGGAGCAGTTCTGGAACATGCTGGCCATGCTCGTCACTGCTGCAATTGATCCCGGGAAGGGTGGGATGTTTTGCAGTGAGAAGCAGCCGTTAAACATGTTGGCCATGCTCGTAAGCGCCCCATAAGCAACCAAGTTGATCCTCTCAACCAACCTATGCGCTACCGTTGTACCACCAAACGCAAAGATACTCGTAACATTTGGAACAGAAATAGCTAAATCAAGCCAACCAGTGGAATAGGCTTGCAGCCCCGTTTGTGGATTCTTTACCTGAAGATTAACAACCGTTAAATTCTGCCCAGCCTGCGGTGTAATCGTCACAATCGCCACCTTGTAGGGCAGAAGCGTGGCGCTGCCGTTATTCGTCAGTGTTACTGCAGTTCCACCAGCGGTAGCAGCAACCTGAAAGCTGTTTGCCGTTGGATTGATAACATAATAAGACTGGCTTTCGTTGATGCCAGTTGTGGTCGCGATGTTGTAGAACTGAATCTCAGCCCCAGCACTCAGCCCATGCGCCGTGCGGTTGACTGTACTCGTTGATGCAGTAAATGTAACAGGCCGGTTTGTATCTGCTAAAGCTGCATTGTTGAAATTAAACTCATAGTTGGCCTGCGTATTGCTTCCATAGTTGTTTACAGTTCCATCGCCAAAGTCGATGGTGTAGGCCCCTTGCCCAAGGAAACCAAAAAAGTTCCCTCCATTCCCCACCCCATCACCAGGCCATACGGCATAAAGCCCAACAATCTTCTGCTCGCTCGCCAGCACCGTTGGAATGGCGGGCCATGCTGCAGGTCGCACCCAGCCAGCCGCAGCGGTTGAAGACTGCCCACCAGCTACCAGTGTATTTCCAAGATAGATTTTGCCGAAGGAAGATGTCATGTTCTTATCCCGAGATCACATAGAGAGTTTGAGCATTCTTGGTCGGGATCGCATCGTAGTTTGCCTGAGAGATGCTTACCATGTTTGTGATTTGACCGGCGCCTGTGATGCCGGTTGTCACGGTGCCAACCTTCCCCGCCAGCGCCGTGGCCGTGGCCGTGCTGATGGGCTTGTCGGCGTCGCTGGTGTTGTCGGCGTTGCCTAGGCCAACAGCGGCCTTGGTGAGCCCCGCAGGCTGCACGGCTGAATCAGCCTTTGCGCCCTGCGCCGCCGTAGCAGCTCCAATATCTGCAGGGGTCAGCGCATCAGTGCCACCCGTGGCGTGGCTGGTCTTGTGGGCGGTGGGGGTTCTCGGGTCACTGAGGCGGGTATCTGTACTGTCAACTTTGCCCGCCAACGCCGTAGCTGCAGCAGATCCGGCCCACCAGGCCGCCACCGCCTGAAACACTCGGGCAGCGGTGAAGGCCCGCCGTGTAGTCGCCGCGCCCGCCTCGGCTTCGGCCTGGCTGATGGTGTCGGCGCTCCACTCCCTCGCATCGCTCAGGGCTGCATCGCCAGGCTGAATAGCTGTGTCTGCCTTCGCCCCCTGTGCTGCAGTAGCAGCCCCAATCACACTCGGGGTAAGCCCCAGCGTTTTATACGGAAGACTGTTCCAATTAGTAGTACCATTGCCAACCTTTTCTTTGCCAGTATCTAGCTCCAGCCCTTCTTCGCCCTGGGCTAGCACAGGGTTTACTGCAGCCCAGTTTGCTGCAGTGTCTCTGCGTTTTTGGATCTTTGTAGCCATTACGCACCACCTCCATCAATCACGTCGAGGATGGCGCCGCTGTAGACGGTTGACGCTGAGCCGCCATCAATATCAAAAGCGTTTAATCCTCGTGGGCCAGGATGCAAGACCTCAACCATATCCACTTCCTTTTGCTCAACTCCAACGCTCACAACAGTCTGCACTACTTCAACTGTTAGAGTC
>Ga0315909_10003455_pt1 | contig 19219 bp, 17 predicted proteins | sample LakEriMetagenome_11_FD_203527 | JGI IMG/M metagenome (GOLD analysis project Ga0315909, IMG submission 203527) | Freshwater fungal communities from buoy surface, Lake Erie, Ohio, United States - Buoy 2 MA125 | ecosystem: Environmental > Aquatic > Freshwater > Lake | place: USA: Lake Erie, Ohio... | reverse complement strand
GTGAGTATTCTTTTGACATCACGTTTAGCGACCTGACACGCGACAAAGAACACGAAGCCGAATACATACGCGAAGCCATAAGCGACTGCACAAGATTAGCAGAGGATTTGCTCGCTGAAATTAAGAACGGCAATACCTTATTTGACCCACTTGTTCAGAGTGTGGATGGGTCAACCATCACTCCGTTCATTCATGAAGATACACACACGCTAACTGGTGTGACTCTTTCGCTTGCCATTCGCGTGCCGTGGAACTGGTCTGCATGTGACATTCCTGCGGATTATGCACCGGGCGGTTCGGGTTCGGGTGGAAGTGGTGAGGGTGGATGTTGTGTCACGCTTCAGGTGGAAGGGACTGACAACGTGGACCAAACCTTGCTCAATCTTGTGGCAGGCACGAACATGACGATTACTGACAACGGAGATGGCTCAGTTACATTTGATTCAACCGGTGGCGGTGGCGGTGGTGGTGAATTAGTTGCTCTTGAATGGTCTACGGATCATGTCAGTGCAACTGGGAATGAATATGAAATTGGTGACTTTGTTTGGTACAATGGGAATGTTTATGAGTGCATTGCCACTAATGACTCCATCATACCAACGAACACAAGCTATTGGACTTTAGTCGGTGCAGGCAATCGTTTGCGTGAATCGCCAACGGATTGGAATTCTACAAGTGGTGACAATCAAATATTGAATAAACCCACATTTGCAACGGTTGCGACTTCGGGCGATTACAATGACTTATTGAATCTTCCATCCATACCGAGCGGAACAGTTACTTCGGTAGGTCTTACGATGCCTGCTGCATTTAGTGTGAGCGGTTCGCCAGTTACTTCATCGGGAACTTTGGCGGTAAGTGGTGCAGGTACAACTGATCAATACGTGAGAGGTGATGGCACGCTTGCGAATTTCCCAAGTACCGGAGGCGGTGGTGGTCAGCTATTCTATTTCAACGGCAATACGTCACAAGGAACAATAGGGGGCAATACATACTACCAACTCGGAACAACAGCGAACACCGGACCTGCTGCGAATTTCACACGTGCGACAACTGGAGTTATTGCGCGATTCATTACTGACGTAGGTTCACCGAATCACTTGGTTTTACCTTCAGGTGTTTGGACAGTAGATGTTTATTTAAGTGAGACTGGTGGCGGTTCTAATCACGCAGAGATACTTGCGAAACTTTATGTTTACGATGGTTCGACTTTTACGCTTGTAGGCACATCGCCAGTTGAACAAATCACAAACGGAAATGTAGTGGATTTATACACGTTTGCAATATCAGTTCCGAATACTGTAACAACTGCAACGGACCGAATCCACATTGAGTTCGACATTCAGAACACGAATGGCAAGACTGTCACGCTATATACCGAGAATGCGAAAATTGGTGAGGTGCATACAACTTATGCAATCGGCTTGAGTTCGCTTAACGGCTTGACTGCAAACACACAAAATTTTGCGACTGGTTCAAGTGGAACGGACTTCGGGATAAGTAGTGTCGGCAGCACGCACACATTCAATATACCAACGGCAAGCGCAAGCAATCGCGGTTTAATTACATCGAGTGATTATACTGCATTCAGTTCAAACATTTCGCAGCAACGTCTTCAGATATTCGGAGATGCTTCCACGGCAGGCGGTACGACTACGATCAATAGCACAGTCGTGTTGAGTGCTGATGCTTATTATTACAACTTGACTCTTGTGAGTGGCGGTTCGATTGACTTGAATGGATGGCGGTTATTTGTCCAGAATACTTTGGATTTAACCAACGCAGGGGCGAATGCCATCCACAACAACGGAACGACTGGTGCGGTAGGTGTTGGTTTCAATGGTGGGTCGAATGGTGGAACCGGAAACGGAGGTCGAACCGGGAAGGGTCGCACGGTTTATGGTGGATTGCAGAGTGGAGCAGCAGGAACAACTGGTGAATATTTGGGCGGTAATGGTGGAGCAGGCGGTTCAGCTGGTAGCAATGGAGTAGCAGGAATCGCGCCCACTGCATCAACAAGCAACTATTTGAGAATCGGTGGAGCAGGCGGTGCAGGAGGTAAGGGTGGCAATGCTGCTTTCAATGGGGGCAATGGTGGTGCAGCTCAAACAAATGCGACATCTGTTGCTTTGACTGCTGCGACATCAGTGATCCGCATACCACAAGTGTATTCACTTTACACGGTTCAAGGTTTAGTCACACCGCCCACAGTTATTACTAACCACATTCACGGAGGATTGAATGGTGGTGGTGGTGGTGGTGGTTCGTCTTCAGCTTCAGCATCAGGTGTGCAGGGTGGATGCGCTGGCGGTGGGGGTGGAAACACTTTCGTCTTTGCTTATTCGGTGACAGTAGCAAACACTACAAGTACATCAGCCATTGCATCGAATGGGGGCAATGGTGGAACTGGTGCGAATAGTGGAAACAATAACACCGGAGCAGGCGGTGGCGGTGGAGCTGGTGGTGGTGGGTATGTAGTTCTCATCTGCAATTCAATAAGCACTAACGGAATCACTTTCATTTCTGCGAATGGTGGAACTGGTGGAACTGGGGGCAATGCACTTGGAACCGGAATCGGTGGGAATGGTGGATTTGGTGGGAATGGTGGACGAATCACAGTCATCAGAATAAAAGACCAAACCGTCACGCAAGTGGATGGAACTGGTGGAAGCGTAAGCACACCGACAACACCGACAACAATAACTGGTAGTGCTGGTTCATCCGGAGCTACTGCAACTTATACATCATAAACATGAAAGCAAATTTGATATGTGTTAATTGTGGCACGCAAGTAGGAACAATCGATGCACCTGAAATTCAGGAGGGTATTGAATACGGAATCTTGTGTGCTTGTGGCGGTGAAATAAAACGAGTATTGGTCGATGAATAAGCAGCTAAAAGACTTACTCAACATATTCGGCAAGGACGTTGTTGACCGTGCAAAGAGTAATCTGAAGGTAACGCAGCGCATTAAATATCCGAATGGTAAAAGCTACAATCGGAATCGGTATGCGAGTGGTAGGTTATACAACTCGTTAACTTTCAAATCAAGTGTAGCAGGGGGCAAGCCGTTTATAAAGTTCACCACAAAAAGCGAGGAAACCCAGCAATACGCTGACATCGTTGAATTCGGACGTAGGGCAGGCGCGAAACCACCACCGATTGACCCGATAATTGAATGGATGAAACTTCGCAAGATACGTTTGCGCAACTCAAAGAATGAGTTCATAAAATATAGTGACGAAGCGCAGCGCAATGCAGCGAAACGAATCGCGTATGCAATAGGTCGCAACGGCACACCGGGAATACTTTACTACACAACTGCGATAGAAGAAATACTTGATGAACGCTCACCTGCATTTTTTCAATACTTGAATGAAGCAATTTCATTCGAATTAGATTTAGACGGACGTAATAAAAACAATCAATAATGGCACTCACACAAGTAGATAAACCATATAGCTATACACGAAAGGGGCAACGCTTATACATCGTTTATACTTCCAATAATAGCGCATACACCGGATTCAAATTCGGCTTTGAATTAACCGAGCTTGCAACCGGGAAAACATATCAGGTATTCATTTCACCAGACCTTCAAGGTCGTGGTGTTTTCGACATGTCACCGCTTGTAAACTTGCGCCATCAGGAAGAACCGATTCCGGGGTTTGAGATTCATGCAGACACATGCTATGAAGTTGACGGCAACGGATTCAAGACGTATGACATTGAGATTACCGAGTGGTGGATTGACAATGATGTATTCACGCGAAACACTTCAGAGGGTAGCGCAACGGACACAATCACAAATATGGTTGTGACGAACTCATACTTTCAGCCATACCAAGGATATAAACCTGATACGATTAGCTTGCCAAACTCATGCAATTATTCTTGGGAAGTGCCTATGAATTTCATTTGGACAACCGACCTTGACACAACTGGATGGTATGCGTATTCAGACCGCTTGACTACAACGAGCAGATGGAACAATAGTGCCAATATTCCATTCACAAATCCGCTTCCGTTTTTGATTTATATAGCTTGTCGGTGGGATGATCTCGGATGCTTAACATTCAGCACATCAACTGCACTCACCGGGAATGAATTAGACCGTGTGGAGTTCTACTTTTATACAAGTGCGAATGTGCTAATTAGTTCACCGCAAGTTTTGTTGAATGCAGACGAACCGCTTGTACATGTCGCAGCGTATCCGGGAAGCATCACAGTTCCTGCGAACTGCGATTATTATTTGGTAGTTCCAAGAAATTCATCTGATGATCGTGCAGGCGCGGTGTACGTTTTCTACAATGAGCAAACGATGGGTAATTGGAATCAGAACTGCAATTACACTCCGGTACGTTTGGCATGGGTGAACAGTCGCGGTGGGTGGGATTATTGGAACTTTCAATTAAAGAGTGAGCGCACGACACAAATTGAGCGCAAGCAATACAACTCGGTGCTGAAGACTGATTTCGATTATGGTTTTGCAGGCGGTGACCAACCTTTTTATGCAGGCACTCGGATGTTGACTGATAGGTCAAATCTGAACACGACATCTTTGCTTGTGACCAGCGACTGGTTAAGTGAGGGTGAGTTCACTTTCCTGCGTTCACTACTTACATCGAATCAAGTTCAGATAATTGAGAACCAAGACTACGAGAATACCGGATGTTATCGCGTGACTCCGGTAAGCATTGAGCAGACTTCTTTTGTTGAGAAGAAAAGCAACGAGGGTAAGCTCCATAATCTTACATTGAACTTGAAATTTTCACAACCTTATTGGGGACTATAATGCAGAACGAAGTACAACTAATAGTTAGGTCAGGCGTGATTTCGCCTACAATGACATTCACTGACATATATACTCAAGCAGGCAGTCCTTCGGATTATTTTGAATCAGGTGCATTGCCATTAGCTGTAAATTATCCGAATGGCAGCAAGGTTGAGTTCTATAATAATAAGAATGCAAGTGTTGAGTTTACCACGTATGTAGTAAGTACGGACGATATCAACGGACGGGTGTACATCAATCCACCATTTGTACTGGCACCGGACCAAAATGATGGCATCGACATTTATGTTTACGCATTCATTGGAACAAATACTTTCCTTGACCTATACCCGAACGAATCCATCTCGCTTTCCTATCAGTTCACGGACTTAAATAACTTTACGCAGATAGGCACATTCTCGCGTGACTTCAGGATTCCTGCAACGAAGCGAAATGTCGAAGCACTTGGACCGCTTTACGATTACAACTTTGTTGACGATGTTCTTTCCTTCAGTCGCAAGTATGAAGCGGAGTTGAGGGTTGACACTATACCAATCAGTCGCGGTTACTTGCGCATAATGGCAGCATACAAGCAGCAGGATTACTTGAGTGATTTTCAAGTGGCATTCTATTCACAAGCACCGAACTTCGTCAAAGAGATAGGTGAAAAGAAGCTCGCGGATATTACCGACCTGACAACAAAGAATGAGAACGTGGTGCTACCGAATGTAACGGTGCAAAACAGTTTCAGGATATGGGGATTGATTGACCGAGCGACTGGCGGTTTGGCATTTAGCGAACAAGGTGAAATAAACACACGCAGAGTCTTTGATGTTGGCGGTTCGCCATTATATGCAGGGGATTTGACTCCATGCGTTCGGGCAGATTATTTGCTCACTGAAATATTCAAGGATGCAGGATATGAACTTGATGCAAGCAATCTATTGACCATCATACAAGATTACTATGTTCCTTGGTGCAATACTGAAAAACTAATTTATGCGCAAGCGGTTAGTGACTTTGATTTCAGAGTTAAGAATAGCACTGCAATAACCAGCACGCAAACAATAGCGAATACTGTATTTCCATTTGATACTGTAGTATTTGATAGTGGTTTGACTTATGATCCAATAACCTACACATACACACCGAATGCGATTGGATATTACAAATTTCGACTAACTACTACTTTGAGCAATGTCAACAAGATGCAAGCGATTGCATTTAAGCTACGAGTAACGGATCCAAGTTCATTCACAACTGATTATTATATACAGCTTTTAGGACATGGCAGTGATGGTGTTTATACTGGTGTGACACCGTCTATTTTTTTAGGAACTGGTTATACATGTCAAGTAATATATCGGCATCAAATAGTTATATCCACTGCACCCGGCACACCGACTATAACCTATGATGCAAACGGAACGTTTTTTGAATTGGAAGATTTACAAATACTTTCAAATGCGGATATTGTTTATCAGTTCAATGCACCGGATGTTAAGCAAATTGACTTCGTTTCTGACATCATCAAGATGCACAATCTCGCAGTTGTGCCTGACTTGAATATTGAAAACAAGTTGAAGTTAGAACCGATGCAGACCTTTATCGGTAGCGGTGCGACACTTGACTGGACAAAGAAACTTGACGTTTCAAAAGATATTGTCATCAAAGGGACTGATGATCTGCGCAAAACAAAATTGACGTTCACCTATTCCGCAGGGCAAGACACTTACTCGAAATTGTTTGTTGACCAAGGCAGGATATACGGAGACTACAAACCTGAACCATACACAACGACAGTCACTCAAATACCCAGTTCATTTGCGACTGGCGAAACATCGGTGAAGCTCGTTGCTCAATCGACTCCTGCCACGCAAGTCAATGGCTCAAATATTATATGCCCAAGATTTTGGACTCAAAGCGGTAGCGAACCACCAAAGTTCGCAGCACCCGGACTGCGCTTTTTATATTATAGCGAGAATGCTGACATCTACATTTATGATGAGGTGAGTGGCTTCGGTGTAACTCAATCCGTGCCAACGCTCACGCACTATTCAAACACAAGCGGATTCAATCCTGACTACAACCATGAGGATTTGAACTGGGCACCGGAAACACCGTTGCATGATTACACCGCGAATCCGTTCGACAACTTGTTTACGCTTTACTGGCGCGATTATTTGGATACGATTTACTCGGATGATGCGCGAATACTTGAAGCGAATTTTGCGCTTGACAACACCGATATCCTATCTCTGAACTTTGCGGATTTTGTATTTGTCAAAGATGCTTACTGGCGAGTGCTTGAGTTGAGTGATTACAAGATGGGTCAGTTTGAAAGCACGCGAGTGAAATTACTCAAGATGAATCCTGGACAAGCTGCACCGCCACGATGTGACTTGAAACCTGATTCGGTGAATCCTGATGGTTCGGTGAACTTTTTGAATTTGGCAGGCAATCCGGTGAGTGCTTCGGAGACATGCTGCCGAGCGTTCAACTACACATGGAGTCAAGACACAAATCTTTGCTATGCACGTCCGAGCGATAGACCTTCAGTCGGTAAACCGAACAATGACACAACTGGTCGCGGTGAAATCGCAGGCATCAATACTATTTCATCAGGCATCAATAACATAAACACCACAAGCAATCTCGATGCAGGCAGTTCAACATTCTCCATGTTTGCGGGAAATGACATCAGGATTGAAGGAACTAATGATAATTTAATTGCAGTCGGTGACACGATCACGCTGAAAGGTGATCAGCGAGGTGCAGCACTCTTTGGAAAATCAGTTGAATCAGTTGTGCCGGGTCTTGTTATTGGTGGTGGATGGACTCAAGATGACCGCACTTATGCCTATAATGGTTCGCAGAGTGCAGGAACTTTCCTGATGTCGAATCAAGGTACATACCCAGCGACACTGAACAACCTTGAATTATTTATTGAAGGCATTGCGAATAAGCGGATTGAGATGGAAGATGAAATGCTTTGGTATATGCGAATGCACATCATGGTTCAACCAACAATCAATCAGTACATCAATGCAACAATAACCGCACAGATGGGAAAAACTGGTGGCATTGCTTTCGCGACTGCACCCATAGTTCAATATCAAGATACAAGTATGGCAGGAAGGACTGTCGCGTTAATCATTGACACTGCAACAAACACAGCGCAACATAGATTGAACATTCAAATTGCAGGTGGCGCATATCCGTTCACCACAAGATTACTTGCAGAAATTAACTACACACAATTCCGATGAGAAACGATATAGGTATGTCTTTGGCTTTATTGAAAGCTGGAATAAAATGCAGGCATGAGGGTTATTCAATAAGTCGCAGGCGCAAAATCGTCAAAACTTCCGTTATCTATTTAGTGCACACTATATTTTGGATATTAATATTATTTAGTATTTATAAATTAATTTTATAATTATGGAGAAAAATGAATTCATTGTCAAACTAAGAATAAATGACGATGGTAATGCTGAAATCATTGATAAAGTAAAAGAACAATTAGATGATGTAAATGAAAAAACGGCTAATCTTGAGAAGACATCTAAAAAAAGTGATTCAGCATTCAAAAAATTAGCAGATGGTATAAAGTCAATAGGAAAAACAACTGGTGTTATCGCTTTAGTTGCTGCTGCATTTAATACAATTAAAAGCGTAATAAGTTCCACACAAGAAGCAACTGATTTTTTTTCTGCTGCATTTGGTACGTTTACTGATATTATTAAAGACGCATTTAATTTTATATTAGATAACGCTGGAAAAATTATTGATTATTTTAAGGGAATTTTTGAAAATCCAGTACAATCGTTAAAAGATTTTGGTAATGCTATTAAAGAAAATCTTATAGAACGATTTAATTCTTTTTTAGATACTCTTGGTTATTTAGCAGAAGGTGTTAAAAATTTATTTACAGGAGAATTTTCCGCTGCCTTAGATTCATTTGGGAAAGCTGGAAAAGAATCTATCGATATACTTACAGGTGTTAACAATACCGTAGATAATGTAACTGAAGCCGTTATACAAGGCGCACAGTCATTTTCCGATTATGTATCAGAAATATATAAGTCAAATGTTCAATTAGTTAATTTACAAAATAATGCAAAACTTACCGCTGCATTATCTGCAAAATTATCCGCTCAATATGAAAGAGAAGCTGAGATACAAAGACAGTTGCGCGATGATACTTCAGAAAGTATTACAAAACGAATTGAAGCAAATGCCAAATTGAGTACAATTATAGATAAACAAGAAGAAATTGAATTGAAGGGAGCTAAAGCGCAATTAGCGGCAGCACAAGCTACATTATCGCATAGTAAAACAATAGAAAATCAGGTAGCCGTAACAGAAGCATTAACCGCAGTTGAAGAAGTAAAAGCAAAAGCAACTTCCCAACGATCCGAACAATTAATAAATCAAATTGCATTAAACAAAGAACTTAATGAGCTTATAAAGACAGAAGCTCAAAGTAAAACAGATTTAGCCATCACATCAGCAAAATTTGCTGCTGATTCAAATAAAAATGAAATTGACAGATTAAAAGCACAGAGAGATGTCTTAGAACAAGAAAAATCTATACAACTCGAAAGATTACAAAATCAAATTGATTCATATAAGGAGGGAACACAAGATAGGTTAAATGCAGAAATTGCATATGCCCAAAAAAAACAAGAACTGGAACAATCATTACAAAATAATGCTATTGCTATTTCTGACGCGGAAACTTTAAGAAATAATGAAATAAATATTTTACGTGCTCAAAATGATTTATCTGGATTTGAAGAAAGACGTGCTTTATTAGAATTGGAATATTCTGAGAAAATAAGGTTAGCTTATAATGATAAAGATAAAATAATTGAAATTGAAAAAGAAAAAGCTGAAAAAATTCGTCAGCTCAATCTTGAATTAAATATGAAGCGTTTGCAAATGGCAAGTGATGTCATTGGTGCTATCGCAGGACTTGATGAAGCATTTAGCAAGAACAACAAGAAAGGCGCACGTGCCGCATTCAATCGTAACAAAGCCTATGGTATCGCACAGGCTGGTATTCAAACAGGACTTGCCGTTACGGCTGCATTAACTGCCGGGGGTAATGCTTTGAAAATAGCAGGTGGTGTGCAATTCATTGAAGCTGGTATTGCGGCAGCTACGGGTATTGCGCAAATAGCAAAAATTGCATCAACAAAATTCAATGAAAACGGCGGCGATGGCGGTGGCGGTGGAAGTACATCAGTGCCAAGTGTAGGCGGTGGAGGTGGCGGAAGTCAACCGAGCGTTCCTGCGTTCAATGCGCTCAATCTTGGACTATTACAAAACAGACCAGACCAAACACCAAAGGCTTATGTACTTGCGCAAGACGTTAGTAGTGCGGTTGAAGCACGCGATAAAGTCAGAGATTTAGCACGAATAAATTAAAATAAAATGGATAAAAAAAGAATAGTAAAATGTGTGATTGACGAGAACGGTAAACTCGGAATCACGGCAATGGGACTTGTTGACGTTCCTGCCATCGAAGAAAATTGGGTTGCACTCTCAAGCGAGAAAGTAAAGTTGTCAAGCGTGGACAAAGAGCGCAGGATGCTATACGGTGCTGCACTCATACCCGAAAAGTTGATTCTTCGCATTGACCAAAACAATGAGGAATATTACATGAAGTTCGAAAAAGAAACAATCGAAACACTTGCACACAACTTCTACAAAAAGAACTTACACCATACCACAAACCTTCAGCATCAATACCCAGTGAGCGGAGTCACTATTGTGGAATCATGGCTCAAAGAAGGTGATAGCGATAAAAGCATCGCACTCGGATTGAGTGATCTACCTGATGGCACATGGTTTATTGGGGCAAAGGTTGACGATGACAACGTATGGGAAGAAGTGAAGTCCGGTGCTATTCGTGGATTCAGCATCGAAGGGATGTTCACTGAACAAGTTGTGGAAATGAATCACGTGAGTGTTGAATCGTTACTGATAAAAGAGATAGAGCGAGTCCTCGCTAACATATAAATTCGCAACGCTTTTTGTTATAAATTGTTTGTTGTTAATTGGTTACTGGGAAACCCTCACAACGGTGGGGGTTTTTTCATTTTCAACTTTTTTTCCACCGAAGTGGGCAAAATCGGAGTTCTTCCGTTATACGCAAAAGAACTTATACAAATGAAATTGAAAGATCAATTACTGGGCATCTTCCAAAAGTTTGGAATTGACCCGAATGCGCACGGTGTGAAGTTCGAATCAGAGGTGAAACTTGAAGCCGAAGCACGTCTTGCTGATGGCAACATGATTTACACAAGTGCCGATGACTTCGGTGTTGGTTCGGATTGCTACATGAAGGACGCAGAAGGAAACGTGTTTCCGGTTGGAGCTGGTGAATATCCGCTTGAAGACGGAAAGATTCTCATCGTTGGTGAGGATGGCAAAATTGCTGAAGTAAAAGAGATGGAAGTTGAAAGTGAAATGAGCAGCGATGACATCATTGCTACAATCAATTCACTATCACAAAAAATCTCTGACCTTCAGAGCGCACTCGATTCAAAGAACGCTGAACTTTCTGCGGTGAGCGAAGAACTTGCAAAAGCGAAGAATGATGCAACAGTCAGTGCAACTGAACTTGCTGCACTGAAGAAAGCTCCAGCAGCTCCATCGGTAAAAGAAAAGAAAGCGACCTTGTCTGCTTCTGCTCCTGCTAAACCATGGGGACAAATGACATACCAAGAGCGTGTAATGGCTCAAATACAAAACATCAAAAAATAATACTATAAAATAAAATGGCTACAACTACTTCATTAACTACAACTTACTCTGGTAAGGTTGCAGGTGGATATATCCGCGCTGCATTTATGTCAAACGAAACACTCGCAGGAATCACTGTAAAAGAGAATGTTGACTACAAGCAGGTCGTAAGACGTTTGGTAGATGACATCACTTTCGCTGATGCTACTTGCGACTTCACTCCAACTGGTGAGATCACTTTGGATGAAAGAATCCTTGAGATTAAGAAGCTTCAAATTCACCGTCAAATCTGCAAGGGTGATCTCGGTGCAGAGAACGGAAGCTTGCTTCACGACTGGGATGCTGGTGACATCCAAAAAGACATCCTGCCTGCTTCATTGACTGATGCTTTGATAGCTACAATCTTGGGCGGTGCTGGTGCAAAGAACGAAGATTTGATTTGGAACGGAGATTCAGCCAACGCTGGTGAGTACGATGGATTCGTTACTCTTATGGCTGCTGATGGAACTGTTATCAAGCCAACTCCTACCACTATCAACTCAAGCAACGTAATTGCTCAAATCGGTGTTTTGGTTGCTGCTTGCCCACAAGGTGTAAAGGGTGCAACTGAAAAGCCAATCATCTACTTGTCACAAGATATATGGGAAGACTACATGATTGCTAACGCTGGTGCAGGAAACGGATGGTACACTTACGGTGGTCCTGAAATGCCGAAGTCTTATTTCGGATATCAGATTCACGTTTGCCCAGGTCTTCCTGCTAACCACATGCTGATGGCTCAAAAGTCAAACTTGTGGTTCGGAACTAACCTTCTTTCTGACTGGAACGAAGTGAAAGTTCTTGACATGACTGACCTTGATGCTTCTGACAATGTGCGTTTCCGCGCTCGTTTCTTCGCTGGTGTTCAGTACGGTTTCGGTAATGAGATCGTTGCTTACGGAGCAAACTTCTAATAATCAAAAACAATAGGGCGGTGTAATAGCCGCCCTTTAATAAAATACAAATATGAGTTGTAACTTATCCACGGGATTCACACTCGGATGCAACGATAGCATCGGGGGTATCAAGAAAATATACATCGGCAAATTCGACCAATTAACCTACACTATCGGTGGTACTCCGGCTGAAGTTACCGCAGGAAGTGGAACGGTTTATACTTATGAGCCACTTAAAAACTCGGCTTCTGCAACTTTCAATCCGACTGTTTCTTTGGAGAATGGAACGGTGTTCTATACTCACAGCGTTTCATTGAGTTTGAAGAACATCAATGCGAGTAAGCGTGAAGAACTCGAAGCACTTGCCAAAGCACGTGTAGGATTGTTTGTTGAATTGAATAGCGGTAAAATACTTGCTTTCGGAACAACTAACGGAATGTACATGACCGCAGGAACTTTCCAGACCGGAGCTGCATTCGGTGACTTGCAGGGTTATCAGTTGACTTTCACAAGTGATGAGCCAGTTCAACCTTACACGTTGAATGATGCGACCATGACTGCGGCTAATTACACTGTAAGTCCTACAACCGAAGATCAATAACCACAACTAAATCACATTAAAAGGGTGGGCGCACTGCCCACCTTTTTTATATATGGTCTATCTTAACACAAATACTGCGAATCAAACCTTGCGACTTTCACTCGATGAGGCAAGGCAATACTATACAACTGCGTTCACTGATTATTTGTTAATCATTTCGCATGAAGAAAATAGTAATGTGGGCAATACTATCGCGCAAGTTCCCACCATTGTGAACGAGAATCAGCGTGTAACGACATTGGAAGTTACGACTGTCTCTCTCACCTTACCGGGTCGCTACCGTTACGAGGTATATGGTCAAAATTCAAATAGTAATTTAGACCCAACGGATGCGAGTGTAGTGGGAATATGTGAGCGAGGATACTTATATTTGAACGATTCAGGCATTTACTTTGAAGTGCCGACAATAACTATACAAGACGATATAATCTACAATGGATAACAACATAGTAAACGTCAAGCTGCAGGAATATCAACCAGTCAGTTCAGTTGAGAGAGTTGATCGTGGTGGCTGGGTGGCATTCGGGGTAAACAATTTGTTCCCACAATACTTGCGCGAATTGAGTGAGTCAAGTCCAGTGCATGGTTCGTTGTGCATTTCTATCGGTGACATGATTGCCGGGAAAGGAATCACATCGAATGTTGGTCAGGATAGAGTTGAAGCTCTTGACGTTTATGGGCAGTACTATGCAGCATCGCATGACTTCAAAAAGTATGGCGGTTATTTTGTTGAGGTAATTTATTCGAATGATAGAAAGAGCATCGCAAAGCTGCGTCACTTACCATTTGAGGAATGTCGCATTGCGGTTGAGGGTGAAGATGAAGACGTTATTGGAATTTATCATAGTGAAGATTGGGCGAATACACGCAAGAAAAAAAACAGACCGACATTCATTCCAAAGTTCAATCCGAGCATGGCAGTTCAAGAGCCATCGCAAGTGCTTTGGAAGTTTGCATATACAAGCGGACAGATATACCCAAACCCTGACTATTGGAGTGCGGTAAATTATATTGAATTAGAGCGACAAATTGGAATGTACCACGTGAATAATATCATGAATGGTTTATTCCCATCATTTATTATTTCGTTCTTTAACGGGCAAATTCCACCCGATCAGCAATGGGATATGAAACGTGACTGGGAGAAGCTACTAACAGGCGCACGCAATGCAGGAAAGTTTTTGATGACCTTCAACGAGCGCGATACTCCAAAGCCTGACATCACATCATTCCCACTTTCAGACGCTGATAAACAATATCAATTTTTAAGTGAGGAATCGACAAGCAAAGTCATGGTTGCTCACCGAATTACCACACCGTTGATTTTCGGTATTAGAACGCAGTCAGGATTCGGCTCAAACAAAGACGAAATGGCTGTTGGTTTAGAGATATTCACTAACCAAGTTATCGAGCCTGCGCAACGGTTAATCATTAAAGGTTTCACCGAAATACTTTCGTTTGAAATTCCAAATATTCAGTTGACTGTTATTCCAAACACACCACTTTCATTCTCGGTTGCTACCGAACCAACTCCTACACCTGCGCCTGTGGTTCAATCACTTGAAAAAAAAAAGGGTTGTTGTCATCAATTAGCTGAAGAAAGTTTCGAGCCAACGAAAGAAATGGCAATCGAAGCTGAAATTGGTTTGAAGTGGCGCGATGAATACAATCGCGGTGGAACTGAAGTCGGTGTTGCAAGGGCGCGAGATATTTCGAATTTGAGAAACCTATCACTTGACACGGTGAAAAGAATGAACTCGTATTTCGCAAGGCATGAAGTTGACAAACAAGCGACAGGGTGGAACGATGGCGAGGATGGATTTCCAACGGCAGGCAGAATAGCGTGGCAACTTTGGGGCGGTGATGCAGGGCGCGATTGGGCGGCACGAATACTTGAACAAATACAAGTTGAGATGGATGCTGTTTCAACCGTTGCTGATGAACTTATTGCACTCGGTGAAGAGCCGAATAAAGATTGGATTTTGATTGATGCTTACGAGGTTGACTACGATACCGACGATGCTGAAAACAAAGAGCTTGAAGTTATCGCAGCGCACGAATTAGCCAGCACGGGCAGGGCAACACCAAATCTTAAAAGCGAACAGGATGCTTTAATTGACGGCAACTACTTCATAACTCGTTACGTATATGCAGGTGAATTTAGGCATGATAACATGAGAGAATTTTGTCGCAAGATGTTACGTGCAAACAAGCTATATCGCAAGGAAGATATTGTTGCTATGAAAAACAAACGGGTCAATCCGGGTTGGGGTCCTAATGGGTCTGATTTTTACGATTGCTGGCTTTGGAAGGGCGGAGGGCACTGCAAACATTGGTGGCAGAAGACCGTGTGGGTTAATAGCAAAGGCGCAAAGATTAACCCTGAAAGTGAAGATGCTCGCAGGATTGCGGTGGCAAAAGCTGAACGCATGGGTTACAAGGTAAGGAATGAGGAGCTTGTTGCAAAGCTACCTGAAGACATGCAATATCGTGGGTTCTTGCCAACGAATCCAGTGTGGGGCAGAAATGGAAGTGCATATAAAAAATAAAACACTATGGCAGAAGTACTTTTTATCTCGGAAAACTACATAAAAAAATACACTCAGGTTAACGGTGCGGTTGACCCGAATCTTTTATACCCTGCGGTATATTTAAGTCAAGACAAATACCTTTCACCTTACTTGGGTGATTCGTTATTTGACTACTTAAAAACGGAAATCGCGAACAATACATTGAGCGGTAACTACCAAACTTTGGTAGATGATTATTGTCGCAAAGTTGTCCTGTGGTGGACAATGGTTGAAGCTATCCCATCGCTTACATACAAGCTCGATAACGGCACGTTAGTGCAACGAACAAGCGAAGATGCTTCACCGATTTCCGACACGGTTATGAAGGATGCTATTGAGCGAGCGAAATCAAATGCAGAATACTACACTGGTGTCATGGTGGATTACTTGTGTGCGAATAGTTCGTTGTTTCCTGAATACTCAAATAACGTCTGGCCACAACGCTCACCCATCGGTGTAAAGAAGTCAAGTTCAAACTATTTATTTAGCAGTGGCAATAGCGCGATGAACACGCGAGGTCCGGTGTTTTCTAACTTATTGAGCAAACTTCCGTAAACCATATACATGAACGAACAAAAACTGAAGCAATACAAAAAAGAAACTGAAGCGTTGAGAGCTTACGAGCGTGAGATGCTAAAAAAATTATTGAAAAATGAATCTAAACTTCAATCCGTTCGACGCTGATTTCAGTGAGCCCGGTTTTACATTCCTGAAATCCACGTCATTACTCATGATAGGCACTTTGCTTGAAGGTTTGCAGGGTACACACTTGCCACCAATCGTGATAGAACTGGCAAAAGTTCTTGCCTATCTTGGTGCATCGGTAGCGTTTTTTAAGTTTCTTGGAGCGTTCTTTAGCGGAACACCACATGAGAAGTGATGTTATCACAATAGCGGTTATCGTTGCAGTGTTTTTCCTGCTTGTAATTTATTACGACCATGTGCTTGTAAAGCGGATGTTCAATGCAAGTAAGGAGAGAATCAACAAGATGTATGACAGTGCAAAGGCATTTTTGTTCATTCACTTTGTTGACAACACCACAACCGATTCAGACGATTCAGACATTAACGAAATAAACTAACATGGAAGAACTAACTAATCCCGGAAGCGGTGACTTACTTCGCGAACTTATTTTGATTGTTGCAGGATTGATCATCCGGGCGATTGAAAAAAGAAGGTTGAAGAAATCCTTGCAGAATGCCGACACGAGCGCTGAGTGATGCAGTAAAGGAGCTGGCTGATGCTTATTCAATGGCATCGGTTGCTTATACGATGACTTACCCGAATGCACCACAACCATTCGTTACGTGCGTTTATCGGTCACCTGAAGAACAACTTGAACTTTACGCACAAGGGCGAACTAAACCGGGCAAGATTGTCACGCAATTAAAGTCAGGCAGCAAACACAATAGCAAACCATCGCGAGCCATTGACATTGCTTTCAGGTTAGCCGGTGGGGGATTGACTTGGGATAAAAAGCACTTCATCAATTTCGCGCAAATCATTAAGAGCATGAATCCTGCGGTAAAGTGGGGCGGTGACTGGAAGAAGTGGAAAGATTACCCACACTATGAATTATGAATAGTAAATACCGGACATACTTTGAGATTGTTCTAAATTCGAACAAAGATGAATCATATCGCAGTCAACTCATGCGCATCCACAACGCAATCAGCCCAGCGAGTTGCACGTTTCGGAGCTTCTACACGAAGTTCAAAATTTACAAGGGGGCGAAAGCGAAGATGAAGTTCAAAGAACAAACTGCTGCGCCTATACCTTCAAACGCATTTAGTTCAATTTTAAGCACACTTAAACCAGACCCGAATCCGTTGAGCTTACCTGCATCACGCGAGTCGGTTTATACGGCTTTTAAGTTGCCTAAAACTGCGAATGATATTTTGTTGCTTTCGGATATTCACGTGCCTTACCACAACATCGAAGCATTAACCCTCGCTTTGAAGTACGGCATTCAGCACAACGTGAATACAATCATTCTCAATGGTGACTTAATTGACTTCTACGCAATCAGTCGCTTTGAGAAAGACCCTCGCAAACGTGATTTAGCGCATGAAGTGAATACATGTAGAGAGTTTCTGACGGTCTTGCGCAAGTTGTTTCCTACGCAGGAAATTTATTTCAAGTGTGGGAATCACGATGTGCGCTTTGAACACTACATAATGAGGCAAGCACCTGACCTTCTCGGACTGGGTGAATACAATCTCCAGTCACTGCTTCAACTTGAGCAGCATCGAATCACGTTTATTCCTGATAAACAAATCATTCATGCAGGACAACTTACAATTCTGCATGGGCATGAGTTAGGAAAGTCGGTGTTCAGTCCGGTGAACGTGGCGCGATCACTTTACATGAAGGCAAAGGACAATGCTATTTGTGGACACCACCACCAAACAAGTGAACACACCGAGCCATCAATCAACGGCAAGGTTGTAACGTGTTGGAGTGTGGCTTGCTTAAGTGAGCTTTCACCCGACTACCATCCGGTGGGGAATAAATACACTCATGGTTTTGCTCACATAAAGGTGGATGCGAACGGTGACTTTGAAGTAAACAATCTGCGAATCGTCAAAGGCAAGATTCGTTAACACGTGCCGAGCAAATACCCTCGATGCCCGGTGAGTTGGTAGAGTCGGAGTGAGCAATCGACAAACGCTTCCTCATCCAGCATTCCGATCTCGTCATTTTTTAGCAGTGCTTTTCTTTGCTTTCGGAGTCTTGCTATCTCCGCGATTTGTTCCGGGGTGTACATGTTCTATCTTGGTTTTGTAGTGACTAATTAAAGCCTGAATCTCGGGTATCGTGTAACGCTTCTCAATCGTTTTATCCACATCTAATTGTTCAACTGATGCAAGACCTATTCGATTGATTAAACCTTCTCTATACGCAAGCAAATTGCCATGTCGGAACTGGTTGCATGTAACACACTGACCATGCACGTTCATTTCATTGAACCGAAGATTTGGAGTTGAACCGACCGAGTAGAAGTGACCAGCATCAAACTTTCCCTTGAGTGGTTTGCCACAACTTATGCAAGGTTTGTGCGCATCGCGTGTGCGGATGAACTTATTGAATACTGCCTGAAGTTTTTTCTTCCATTCTGCAAGGGTAATCAGTTCGGATTTCCTGCGCTTCATTTCGGATTTCTGCGCTTTCTCATTGACTTGCTTTGCATATTCAATGATGCAATCCGGGTTGAGACACGTGGCTTGTAACGAGCTGAATCGTGGCTTGAATTTCTCTTTACAAATCTTGCATTTTCTCACGTCCACTTGATTTGTTCGCACTTCAGATTTGCGAGTATTGTACCCACAATTATTTCGCGCTGAACTTCGGTGGCTTCGGTTTTTAATTCTACCGAGTTTTTGTGTTCTCCGTTGATGGAACGGATAAGTTCAAAGTCCCATTGAATGTTTTCGCTCCCGGCAACACACATTGTGATTGTGCCTGCATGGTATTCAATTCTCTTGTGGGGTTTGGTTTGTACTTGTATCATTGTCTTGTTGTTTGGTTAATTCTTTTTTCATGTCTTCTGCGCCTGCTATATATGCATTGATGAAATACTCGCGC
>Ga0315909_10003454_pt1 | contig 19220 bp, 34 predicted proteins | sample LakEriMetagenome_11_FD_203527 | JGI IMG/M metagenome (GOLD analysis project Ga0315909, IMG submission 203527) | Freshwater fungal communities from buoy surface, Lake Erie, Ohio, United States - Buoy 2 MA125 | ecosystem: Environmental > Aquatic > Freshwater > Lake | place: USA: Lake Erie, Ohio... | reverse complement strand
GCCGTTCGCCGTAACCGCAACGGTTCCGGCCGTCGTATTTACCACCACAATAACGTTATAGGTTCCGGCTAATCCGGTTGTACTGATTGTTACGGCGCCGTTCGATTCGTACGTATACCCGTTAATCAGCGCCGCACCGTCCGCAATGGTTAACGTTGACGTGGTAGCGCCTGACATAGCCAGCAACGACCCAAACAGCGTTACGCCGCTGCCGTCCGTTTTGCGGGCGTTTGCCGTCCAGCGATCCGCATTATATCCCGCTGCCGGGCCGTCCCCGGTGCCACTCGTTGCCCAACCTAGCGAACGTTCTGTTGATGCCATATTGTCCCCCTTTAAATCCCGTCGTAGCGGTTTATGTACTGAATGGTAACGGCGCTGGTACTCGTGGCACCAGTACCAGAAATTGAAATAGTGTTCACCCCGCCGATTACGTCCGGATCGGCGGCTATTTTCCACGTTGCCAACGTTGAACCGGCGGTAACCTCCCCGTACCGATTGGCGCCCAAATCATCAATAACGGTTTTATACCCGTATTCAAGATTTATAGTATATGTGCGCCCGGCGGCTATGGTTGAACCAGTAAAGTTGATTACGTCGCCCGTCGAATTGTTGGTAATGATCAAATTGGTGATTGGGCCAACGGCGGTAATGACGGGGTACGTTTCGGCGCTGCCGTCATACGCGATTGCAATTGTACTTGCAATTGACGCCGACCCCAGCGTTAACGGGATTAATAGGGGTATTGGCATTGCAGTACCCGCAATTACCGGCGTTGCGTTCACCGTTTGAATTGCGGGATCGTACCACGTTGGATCATCGGCCCGTAATTGCACAACGGTTTTTACATCATACCCGGCGCCTTCGGGGTTTTCATACTGCAACCCGCCAACCGTGCGAACGGTGATTGCCCGGGTATATGCGCCGTTTACTATGGTGAGTGTACCCGCAACGTTTGACGGTTTAAACATGCGTATGAGTGTATCCCGTACATGCGCTTGCGTTTCGAGCGTTTCGGCGCGTATAAGCAACGGGAGCGTAATAACGCGGGGATCTTTGCGAAAATCAACGGTTGTTTCCCCTTGCTGGTATGCGCCCCGTTGGGTGAGCAGATGAAACGGGGTTAACCCGTGCCCGGCGTCCCCTAGGTAGTACATAGTTAACCCGCTGGTTGCGTCGAACCCGTTTAAACTCCATGTATACGCCCCCCGGCTATACGTTATTGAGTATGTCATCATGCGCCCCCGTATACGGATTGCATCATACGTAAATCCGCCATAATCGTTGATTCGGATTGAGTACTTGCATAGTTGGCGGTGAGTTGGTAATAGTTGTTAATCGTTGACATTGTTGCGGCGCCCGTGGTGCTGCTAAGTGCCCCGCCTACGTCGCCAACCGTCGACAAAATCCCGGCGGCGATGCCTTGCCCCATTGGGCGCCCGATCGTTTCCGCCATGAGTTTAGACGGCGATGCAATGCCCAGTAGGTTTTTTAGCCACGATACCGCACCGGACACAATGCCCCCGAACGTGTCATAGAGTTTTTGCCGCATACTCTCCACGCCGTCCATTAACCCTTGCATGATGTTTTTACCAATGCCCTTAATTGTGGCAATGAATCCGTTGATTTTTTCCGTAATTCCGTTTATGGTGTTCGTCCACCACGTCGCAATATCTCGGGATAACTGCCCCGAAAACACGTATTGAATGGTGTTATAGATATTGATGAAATTCTGGATAACGTCCTTAATGTACCCCACGATGAGCGGGAATACAAACCGAATTATGGGAACCAGAATTTGCACCAGCACCCCGACCACGTTCATAATAGCGGTAACAATATGCCCCAAAAATTCCCCTATGGGTGCCATTGCTTGGCCTTGTTCCTGAATCCCCCCGAACGCGTCATCGAGCACGGCGCCCAATGGTGAGAGTTGCGCCATTGCGTCCGCAAATACCGCTACTAACTGATCCCATACCGGCCCAACAATTCCCCAGAAAATATCAACTTGCGTAGTGATTGCCCCCAGCACGGTATAAAACACGTCCCGCAACGTTTGAAACGTCGTCATGAGCACGCCGACCGCTTCGCCAATCGTCGCAAATACGCCGTTCCAATCAACAGACGTGATAGCGTCGCTAATCGTGGTAAAAATCGTTTCAAATAGCGACATTAACCCGACCCAGTCAACGCTATTTATCCATTCAGTAAACGCCGCCGCCATTTGTTGGACGGCGGGAACCACATACGCAACGGCAAACCGCCCCAATTCCATTAAAATTGGTAGTAGCGCCTCACCGATTGACCCCTTTACATCGTTAAATTGTTCGGTGAGTACCGTCATTTGTCCGGCGTACGTATTGACGGCGGCGGCGGCGCTCCCGCCGAACTCTTTATTGAGTTCGGCTATAATGATTGCTTGGGCGCCGGCCATGTCGCCGGCCTCCTGCATGGTTTCAATCTGCTGTTTCTGTTGTTCGGTGAATGACACGCCAACCCTGGATAATGCGCTTATCCCTTGCGTTGGATCGTTTAGCGCTTTGCCAACCTGAATTGTTGCGCTTTGTAAATCCGTGCCAAGCGCTTGGCTAATATCCAAAATAGCGCCCGTTGCATCTTCGAACCCAACGCCCTTAATGTTGGTAAACGTGGCTAGTACGTTTTGTGCGCCCAAAATTGCATCATCACTAAACAATGACATACCATTGGCGGCGGACAAATCCGCTGCCATGTTTGCCATTTCTTGGGCCGTGATACCGGCGGCGCCGCCCGTGGATTTAATCACCGCCTCGGTTTGTGCAAGGGCGTTTTGCCATTCGCTCGCCTCGCCGATGCTGTCCCCGACAAAATCCCCCAGCGCCGACAACCCACTACCCAACGCATTAAACGCCGCCTCACCAACGGCCCGCAATGCGCCCGTGGCGATTTCCCCCAGCAAATCCATTTTGCCGCCGGTGTTATCGGCGGCCGTTCCCACATCTGCCACGGATTGCGCAACGGACGCCGCTACCCGTGTAGCGTCGTCCTGTGCAACAAACTCTAGTATGATCTGTGCCATGCTACCGCCTTTTTTGCCGTGCTAATCGCTCCCGGGCTAGGTGTTCCCCTTCGAGCATTGCCAGCGCTCGCACGCATACGGCGTAATCGGGGAGTTGCTGCGGCGGACAATGGTACACATCACGGCATAACACCAGTTCGATGTATTCGGCGGGCGCGGGTGCCTTGGTGTATATGTGTGCCATTACCGCGCCCTTGAGGGTTTTAAATCCTGTTTGCCTATCCCTTGCCGCTTTAAGATTCCCTCAACAATTGCCCCCATATCCGTAACTGGAACATCGTCCAACGTTTGCCCTTCGGGGAGAATCAAATACCGCTCCAAAAACGGCACCAAACTACGAATACTGCGTTTCCCTTCGGCCAATTCTTCAAGGCGCATTGCATCGCCAATAGATAGCGGCAAATCCCGCAATTGATACTTTTGCGTTTTCATACATTACACCGCGTGCACAATCGTGCTACCACTGATAACGAAATTACACATAATTGGATCACCGCTTGACCCGTCGAAACTGGGGTAATCAATTTCCGTTATGCGGCCGGAAATGGTGTATGTATCAGCTCCGGCGGTGCTCCCGCCCGGCGTCCAGCGAATTTCAACCGTTGCGCCGCCTACGGTTTCGAATGTGCCTAATGCCACCTGGTACGCTTCCGTGGTAACGTCGGTATAAATGACGTTAACCGTAACTTCTGCCGCTTCGGTCTTGCCAAATACCAATAATGGATGATCCGAATCTAACGGGTAGGCTTCGCCCTTTTTGCGGGAAATGCTGCCCGCTTCTACGCTCTGACTTGATCCCGAAATATCGGTAAATGAACCAGTACCCGCCGGTGTGCGGATTTCGATTTTACCAAATGCCCCACTCATTGCGCCGGTTGTTGCCATGGTGTCTACCCCTTTACTATGTCCCTAATATGAACCGTGATTACCACCGCATTATAGAATTTGCCCGATGCGGCGGGATATTCCAAAACCGGAAATGTCCCCGAAACGTTCGCCCGCGTCCAATCAATTGTTCCTAATGTGCGCACCAAATCGGCGTACATTTCGGCGTATGCGGTTACGTCGTATGCCATATCACCCAACCCACGCCCTAAACCAGCGTTGCGGTATAGCAGAATATCCGAAATGATCCAATCAATAGTGATATTGAACGGCGGGCGCATTGATACGCTCTTTACGTCCGCAAATTCAAAGTTTGTTACTTGCAGTACCCGGGCCGGTAAATCCGCCTCCTCGTACCCGTTTTTCATCGTGGTATTGTAGTACACCGGCACGATAACGCCGCCAACCTCCACGGGTAGCGCTGCGATGTCGTCTAATATGTCGAGTAGATGCGCTGCCATATTACCAACCAATCCGCCGATATGGTTCTAACAAATCCGCAATGTCATCGGGTAATTTGAAACTTTTCATTGATACGCCGTCGGCGCTGATTGCATCCATAACCCGGGTTTCCGTCCCGTTGCGGCGCCGGTACATGCGGGCCGCTAATTCCTTTGTGCATTCGACGATATCCGCCGGCGGCGTGATTGACCACCCCCAGCGCCCAACAATCGCAACGCTGCCGTCCGGACTTCCCGTATACGTCCAAACATACTGAGTATTGAGTTTAATACGAATTGCGCTATACGGTACACCATTCAGCGGGAGCAATACCACGGCGTTTGTAGGGATGTTGGAGCCGTCCCCGTTGGTGATGCTGGTGAGTTGGCACAAATCGAAATCCAAACCCAGCGTTAACCCGTCATACCACAAACTACCGTCATAGTTGACGCCCAACGGCGTAAACCGTCGGGTTGTATCTGCTGGTACTTCGAACACCCGCCCGGTTTTGGTTTCAATCTGTTTTTGGGCCGCACCAATGAGTACCCCGAGTAACGAATCATCGGTAGAACCCGAAATATCCATATAGGTTTTAAGATCTGCAACCGTGGTATATGCCATATGGTTATTTCCCCTTTGGACGCCCCCGGCGTCCGGGCGGCGGTTCGTCTAACGGTGCGGGTTTCGGTGCGGTGTTGGGCGCTGATTGTGCGGGGATTGCCTTGCCCCGATCTATCAGTAATTGCCCGTGTGGTATATCAATGATTTCGCCGGGATCGTATACAATCGTTTTCCCGTTGACTTTGTCAATATACCGTTGTTTGAGTAATACGCGCATATAATCCCCATTGGGCGCCGTGGGGATCCACCACGGCGCCCGCTGTGTCTATTACGGATGTACGCCGTATGCGAACGCCTCGGCCTGTGTCACGTCCCCACCCCAGCGCATCGTTACAAAAATCCCGGTTTGCCCGTTCGCCTGATACAACCACGGGTTGCGGCTGATCTCCATTTGTGCGTTTTCAACGAACATATAGTAGCGCCAATTCCCGAACCACAATGATTTCTTTGTGGTGCCGGTTGCGTCTACGAAATCGGTGCGGTGAGCGGGCATTTCGTCGATGCTGTTGCGGGTAACGGCCAAATTGCCGGCTTGGGTGTAGTTGCCTGTTAATCCACGCAATGCGGACAATGTGGAACCACGCAACGCCCAACCGTTGGCGCCTTCCTCCCAATATGCGGACGGTACGGCGCCCTGTACGTTAAACACGTCATCAAAGTCAATAGCGCTTGCACTGGTGAACGTTGCCGATTGGGTTACACGGGTTGCAAGTCCGTATGGTTGGCTCGACCCGCTGCCCTTAATGATGTACTCGTTGATGTTGCGGGCGGCGGCGCGGGCGATTTCCTCGGTAAGGAATTGGTCCAAATTCGCCTTTTCGTCGCGCAACAACTGATTCGAAATTTTCATAGCCAGCGTTGCGGTGTAGACCTGAATAGCCGCTTGCCCAAACGTGGGCTCATCAAAATTCACGGCGCCGGCCTCGGCAGTAAATGCGAAATCTGATTTTTGCGATTGTGTGGGAACGTCCACCCGCTGGTATGACGTGGTGAACCGCATGATTGGGAGCACGTTTAAAATGCTCAATTCATCACGGCGGCCGATGATGTTTGTGTAGGGTTCGGCGGGAGCGATGAAACCGCCGTTTGCGCCGGTGCCCTCGTTCATTGCGGCCTTTGCGGCGATGTTGTCACCGGTTTTCAACCAGTGCCAAAACGCCTGTGTGTCGTCGTTGCTGTTGCCCAACGTGGTAAGTTTCTTAATTGCGGGGGCCTTACCAGCGACCACGCCGCCGCCCTTTACGGGATTCCCAACCATTGATTCCAAACGGGCATCAACCAGATCTTCGACGCGGGCGGTAAATGATGCCTCGTCGGTAAATGCGAATTCACTCACGGTGTTACTTCCTTCTGTCACAAAATGCGTATATACAACCGGGTGAGCGCCGGGCGCCCCTGTTCCCGTCATTGCCATTTTTACCGCCGCATATGTGCGGGGTTCCGCCGGCGTTGGGGTAACCGATAATTCGGCAACCGGCCAACGTTTCATAATGCCGTCTTGCCGTTCCACCAGATGCGGAACGGCGCCGGTACTCAATCCCAGCGCCCCGCTGCTGATGAGTTCCATAATCTGTTTGTAGTACTTGTGCCGGCGGTTTAATTCGATTTCTACATCAATTCCGGCGTCCGTTGGCGTCCATGCGGTAACCTCACCAATGGAAGATTTGACGCCGTTTAGCGCGTGATCGTAGTACACCGGCATACCGATAAATGGGCGTTTTCCGTCCCCCAAAATCGTCTGTTTGGTGAACGTATCCCCCGTAATATCCTTGCCGCCGTAGACGATTGCCCGGCCCTTTATGCGTCCGTCGCTGATTGACTTAATCACGGTTCAACACCTCACGAATTGCCGCCGCCTTAGCGTTCATTTCGTCTAGCCATGCTTGCGGAAGTTTGGCCACAAATTCGGTGCCTTTCCGCTGTGCTAGTCGTATCATACGGCGTTTAAATACGTCAAACGTAATAGACCCTTCATAACGCCCCCACGATGATACGGCGGCGGGGATATCATCGGGAGTAACCACGGGAAAATTTCGGGTTTCGGGTATAACGAAATCGCCCGCCGGCATTTCCTCGCGTTGTGCTGGGGTTGCGTTGCGATCAACTAGCGCCGCTACTTCTACGTCAATTTCAACGGCGGGTTCGGTTTCCATTTCCGCCGGCGTTTCTGTAATCATCTCGGGTTGAATAATCCATAGTTTACAAATTGCTTCATCTGCAATTTCACCTTCCACGATTGAGCACATACCAGCGCTATAAAATACGCAATTGGCGCATTTAATCCCAGTGGCGGCAAACGGGTTTTCCGTCATATAATGCGCGTCCGATTGCGTAAACTTGCCCAACTCGGACACAATCGCCGTATATGATTCCTGTAAAACCATGTTGTGTTCATTGAGCATTTTGGCGGGCGTTGGCGGCGGCATCATTTCGCCGGCGTCGTCCTCTATTCCATCGTCGCCCAAATCGGTTAATATCACTAACGCCGATTTCATCGTATTACGCAACTTGCGGATCATCTTCATATCTTGTTCTGAATGACGCCGCGCCGCTTTTATTGGTGTAGGCATAGGTAAAAGTTCGTTATCAATTTCTTTTGCCGTATAATTCATTTTGAATAACAACAACCGCAAAAAATCGCCGATGTTATCGGTAAAAATTTTATATTCCCCGTTATCATCCATTACATAAAATTGCCCGTCTTCAACCTTAAACGCAATTTCTACATCCATATTGCGTAATCCCTTTTTGTTCATCGTCTTGTACTCCTTTAGTATGCGTTCTGCCCAATCCCGCCCGGCGTCGCCGCCCCACCCGTTCCACGCTTGGCGCCCTTTTCCCCAGTCGTCCCACGTTGCGCCGGTTTTGTCTACTTCATGCCGTGCGAAATATGACACCATGCGCCGAATGGTTTCTATAGATATTGGGCGCCGTTCGGATAGTTGCCGGGCGCGCGCCAATCCTACCAGCGTCATACCCCGTTCACTTGCTGGTTTTAGATCTCGTTGCGCCAACGCCTCCCGGGCGTTTTGCGCGACTTCCGCCGGCGGTGTATACGTTGGCATTAACTAAATCTTCCCATTACTTGCATAACAATTAGTTCCAAATCGCCCCGATTTATGAGGCGTTCGGCGGCGTTTTCCGCCGTTTCCCAGCGCCCGCTATGAATTGCCGCTTGTTCGCTCCCGACCACATACCGGGCGTATGATGCGCTACTCTCCAAATACGCAACGTTGCCCCGTAATGTCATGCTATACGATTGGTTCAAAAATTCGCTGCCGCTCCCCTTGGCACTGCCGCGCCGATACGGAACCACGATTTGCCCGCTACGAATTGCCGCCATTAAAAACCGCCGTTGCCGTTCGCTTTTGATGTGCATTTTTGCCCCGCGCGGCGGCGGCGGTTTCTGGTTGCTGAGTTCATTGCGAACAAATTGCCCAAATGATAGCGTTACCGCCCGCACTGATTCGGCGATTTCGTCGGCGGTGAACATGTTTTTAACGGTGACTTTTACCCCCATCAGCGCACCAGCCGTAACGTAATATCACAACGACAATTCGGGTGTGCTGGGGATCCGTCCGGGTATTCCCCGCCCCAAACGTCCCGGGTTTTGTTGTCGAACGGTGCGCAAATTTGACATACTAACTCGTCCGCATCGGTGTTCCAAACCTCCTCGGATTTCACCCCCATACTATCCATATACGCCTTGTAACTGGTAGTCGCTTGGGTTTGCGCCCGGGTGAGTTCGGTAATTGCAATAGCCGCCGCCCGTTGCTCCCCAAACGCCGGGGTTAGGGTTTGCTTTACGTCCGCAATTGTCATACCCGGCGTACTGCGGAACAATTGGATGACCTTTGCTAATGTATCGTTTGTGGTTTTGTCAACGTCCCGGGCAAATTGCGGGTAGTACGATTCTAGCCACCCATTCACGGCGGCGTTGCGCTGATCGTCGGGTATGCTGATGCTGGTTTGCTCCCCTAGCGTGTCCAACCGCAAATTTGCAATGTTGGTTAACTCGGAAACCATTGGCGGTTTGATGAGTTCTGAAAAATTGATTGTTTCTATGTCATCGTTTAACAACGATTTCGCCCACTTGTCCCCGGCGTCCGCCATGATTTCCACCAGTTTGTTAAATAGCCGCCGTTCGGTACTTCGTACCGGCATTGCCGCTTTGTATGCGGCGAATGTGCGTTTGATGTCGTCGGCGCTGGTTGCATCGGCGATTTTAGCGCTAATCATTCCCAAAATTGGCGCCGGTATGTGGGTGCTGGTGAATTTGCGGGTATGCTCCCCCGTTTTGAAACGCCGTACCGCCCTTTGCTCCCATTTCATCAAATCCACGGCCGCCAACGATAACAGCGCCGGCGGGTTCGTTGCTTCCGCCGGTTCGTCCTCGATTGTCGTACTAATCAAATTGGGTTTGTCCTCGCTGGTTGGCGCCTCGGGATCAGTCACGCCCGGGTTATCGCTTGGGTTGTCGATGATTTCGGAAGTGAGCAAATTATCAATTTCGTCATACCCCAAAATCCGCATTGCGCTAGGGAGCGGTATACCCGCCTGCGTGAGTAGTACCAACGATTGCGCGCGGGCCGCCTCGTCCGCTTGCATCACGTCCAACGCTTCCGGCGTGAATACCAACTCATACCCCAGCGGGTATAGTACTTGTTCGTTTACAATCTGTTCGATGATTGCAACCCGGGGTATGACGGTTTCCCGCCAAAATCCGGCGCGATCTGAATTCGCGGTTGCATAGTTGGCGGCGGACGCCTCCAACATCGTACGCGGTACGCCGAACGTCCCGCCGATTGCATTCGTAACGCGCTCGTTTAATTCTGGTAATAGCAAGTCTTTAATTGGCGGCGTGATTGTTTGCGCCTTGACGTCCCCGCCGCGTACAAACAACGTGCGGAACGCATTTACCCACCCCGTGAATTTGTTCAGGTAGTCTAGGCTAAACCGTTTAAACTCGTTTTCCGCCATATCTACCGGCATACTCATAATGGTTATTGGTTGGGCGCCGTGCTCAAAAAATGCGCTAGTGAACCGCTGAATATAAAAACTAACTTGTGAATCCGTCAACGCAACGGACGCCGGCGCTAATCCCGGCAAAATGTCCGTTGATAATGACGGTTCCCGAAAATAGACAATGTCATCAATGCCCCACGTTGCAAACAGTCGTCCGTCAATCCGTTGCTCGAAACGTAGCGCCGTGTACGGATCCACGGGATTAACCGGCCCGTTGACATGTACCCGCATCGTTTGCGGGTTCAAATACTGAAATCCAACCAGCACCCGACCGCGGTAAAGTTTCAACCAATACGCCGCGCCGGTTACCAGCAATGAACGTTCGGTTTCGCGTATCAGCATGGGGAGCGATGTTTTAAACGGCCATTCCACCACGGCGCCATTACGTACCAACTTATACGGCACGCTGCTTAATGCGTCGGCGCGCAGGTTAACCGCCCGATACAATACCGGTACTTTTTCGTATGCGGTTATTGGATCGTTGACGTATAATCCGTTTTTGAGCGCATTAACCCACCCCGGAATTGCTTCAATTGCCATTTAAAAGTACCCCCATTGCATACTACGCGCGCCTATCATATGAACCGCACCGCTGACGGCGTCTATCATATCGTCATGCACCCCTATAGGGAATGATACACATTCATCTAAAAAAATACGGTTCCAATCCCCACGAAGTAGCGCGCATTTGCCTTGTTCGGCGCGCGCCGCCCACGGCATAGCCCGGGCGCGCTTATCCCCGCGCGCAACAACCCCGTGGAACGTAATAGACGCCATTGCGGGTTCGCGGCGCAATTCCTGTAACCCCGCTAACCCGTGTAACGATTCCTCAATGCCAATTACAACCCGCGGTTCGTCTTGGGAGCGCTGCATAATCTGCCGGCGTATATCCGGCCATTCGCCTTTATGCCGGGTTACGTCCGCAATATATAGCGTTCCATCGTCGCCGAACGCACATTTTGCCGATGCCGTATAGTCTGCCGCTTGTTTCACCGATGCGGCTAAATCGTAGTACCGGTACCAATCCATGCGTTCGGCGTTGTCGATATACTCCACGTATTGGAACCAGTCACGCCGAAACAACGCCCCGGCGGCGTCTACAAACTTGCCTTCGCTTTCCTGTGCGTATTGTTCGGCGGTGTATGTTCGGCGCAAAATTTCGACAAATGAATCATGCAAATAAATATTGTCCGCCGTGCGGGATTCGATCATTGCGTAATCTTCCCCGCCTTGCGTCCATAACTCATAGATCCAATTGCGGCCGCGTGGGGTTGTGGTAATCCACGCCTTCCCGGGCTGCTCCCGCAACGTGGCTATAACAATGCTCCACGTTTCCGGGTTCATGAGCGCCGCCTCATCTAACCACAACCACCCCAGATTTGCGCCGCGTAGCCTGTCCGGCGCATCAGCGCTACGAAACTTAATTGTGCGATCGCCTAATAGTTTCATTTCGCCGTATGTTTGATTGTAATCTTGAATGATGCCCGCTTGGTTGGCTATGGTTTGAACGGTACGTAGTGCGCCGTCGCGTAACATCTGGTTGGTTGGCGCAATGATCATACCAACGCTACCCGGCGGCATGCGTAGCGCCTCAATAGCGCCGGCGTGCGTTTTGCCGCTCCCACGGCCGCCGACAAACATGCGGAATAGCGCCGGATTATTCCAAAACTCACTTTGTGGTTTTGTCGCTGTTTTTTGCGTTAGTACCCGTGCGTTCTGGGGTAATGTCAATGACATAATCGTTTACCGCCTTTTGTACTTGTTCGTATTTATCACGGTAGACGCCCGGGCGCATCGCCTTTAAAAAGAACATCATCAGCAGATCGCTAGACTTTTCCGCCCGGGCCCGCCCGATTGCTTCGAGGCGTCCTATACTGATTTCTCGCGCCATATCTTCGAGTTCCGCAAATTCAACGTTCAGTTGCGCCGCCTTCTTAATCGCACCGAAATGTACGCCGGCGTGTTGGGCGGCCGTGGTTTTGTTGCCCGTCAATGCCAACGTTACTAAATAGTGTTTTGCCCATGGGTACGCCGCTTTCACGTCGTCCGGAATTTCTGCTAGTGGGATTGTGATTACTTCCCCCGTTGGGGAGAAATCCGCCGGTATGATAATCGGCAAAAAATCGCGCGTGTCATCACTCATACAATTTTTTCCGATGTAATCACCCGCAATAAAATATTCACAAATGCCAACGCAACCACGGTATACGGCGCTAAATGCTGAAATGCGGGATCTGAAACCATCAGCGCCAACACGGCCGCAACGAATGAAAACGCATTAACCCATAGCGTTTTACTGGTGTACCACTTTTTCATTGTTTACCCCTTATAAAAAATATTCAGATACGTTACAAGCGCCGCATACAGTACCGAAACGGCGTATATGATGCCCCGGAATTTGTTGTATTCCGCATACATGCCGTTGTACTTGTCCCACAACTGGTTGATTTCGGTTTGCATTTCATCAAACCGTTTCTCCCCGTCAACTAGTCGTTTTTCAATGCTGGTAAGTTGTTGCGCAATTCGCCCAACGTTTACCCGGATTTCGGTTAGTACCTCGTGCTGCTCCATTACATCGCCCCCGCTATCAGTGATCGTACATGATTCATATCTACCATACGCCCGGGGCAAGTTTTCGGCGAACCGGTTTCACGGTGTCCGCGGATCGTGTTGTAATCCGCCGGGAACGAACGCCAACCTAACAGCGCTGCGGCGGTTTGTGTGGTGTATTCGGTTTGTGCTGAATCCCACGGGCGTAAATCAAAATTCCCCACAACCTCTATACCCCAGTGCGTCGCATTGAACCGCCCGGCGTGGATTCCTCGCACGTTTAGCGGCGTCATTTGAAAAATGCCGTTATCCGATGCGTTGGGCGCATCGGTACAAATAAAGAGATGCGGCCCCGCCGTCCAACCCTTCGATTGATAAAACCGGGCGATTGATAGCAGCGATTTCACGCCCCGCCAATCTTCCCCCGTTGGTTTCCATGTGTGATGAATAATGACCCCGCGCGACCACGGCGCAACGCCGGGATCATGCGCCGCCAAATGTGCCCGGAATTCATCTATAGTTTTCCATTGCCGTACGTCAATTGCAAACATACAACCCCCCGAACGCCTCATACCTGTATTGTATGGTATACTAGCGTTCGGGGTGTCGCTGGTTCCGCTCCCCGCTCCTAAACGGTACCGCCCGCTATGTTGCAGTGCATAGCGGGCGGTGTTTATTTGCGTTTCCGATTTTGGGCGCGCGCTTCTAATATGTCACCCTGCATATTTCGCCACCGTTCGGCGGGTATGCCCGTGACTAACTCAAACCGTAGCATAAGATCCGGCGATATACGGGAATTTCGGTAAATGATGCTGCTGATACGGTGATACGGTACCCCGCACCGTGTAGCCAACTCCATAACCGACATTTTGCGCCGCTTGAGTAGCGCCCGCAAAAACTCCCCCGGCGCTACTGAATCCATACCGCCCGCCCCTCATCGTCAATCAGTAGCCAGCGCTCCCAACACGGTTTACTACTTTTCCAGTGTTTCCACCCGCGCCCGTTATCCCACAACCGCAAAAATGTTGCGTACTGGGTTGCGGGTTCCCACGTTTCCGCATTGGTGCGCCCGGTTAACCATTCCGCCGTTTTGTCGTTGAATTGGAACGCCCCGCCGTCATGGGTGCGGCGGTTGCGGGCGGTAAAATCGAATGTACCGTAATTCCACCCGTCCCCCGATTCGCACGACATAATAGCCAGCGCTTCACGCGTTACCGTGATGTGTTCGGCGTGACACTCGGATAAATTGCACACAAACCATAAATACAGTTCAATCATAATTTACCCCCATTTGTACCAATCACATTGCAAATGTTGCCAATCGTTCGGGTATTCCCGTATCTGGTTGGCGATGTGACGGGTGAGCCGCTTTTGGTAGTACGCTGCAACCCGCTCCCGATCATAGGCAAATAGCCTACTCTTAGGGTATATCACCAGTTCCCGCGGTATGCCGTTGTGTTTCATCACATGGGAAACCCCGTTTTGATTCGTAAATACGATTTCGGCGCAATACTTCAGGCTAATGTATTTGCGGCGGTACTCGTTGCGGTAGTACGCTGCGATTTCGTGGTAATGCGGTACTAAATAGTTTGCACAGTGATACATTACCAGCCCCGCCGCTAGTAATCCTATAAACTGCTTTTCATCAAACGGGAGTTTGAGAATACCCAAATTGAAATACCGCCGTATTGAATTGAACGGTATACCGGTTGCATCTTCGATACCCCGCAATGACAACCCCGAGTTGCGGCGGTAGTGTATCATGCGCTCCCCCATCACCCGGGCGGCTATGTACGCCTGTTGCCCGCCCTTGCGGCCCGTGGTTTTGGCCAACTGGTGAAGTTTACGCCAACTGCCCGGCGTGCTGGTGAGTTGCGCAATGCGGGTTTCCTCTTGGATTGATACCCGGCGTTTGTATCTTGTGACATTAGGGATTTCGCCCCGCACAATCAGCGCATACCGTATCATACGGTACGCCTTTGGATCTACCCCAATTGTGTTATTGTGTGCGACTTCGTCGGGGAATTTGCGCAAATGCTCCCGGACGGTATTCCAATATTTTTTATACCGTTTCTCGGAATAGGCGGCCAAGGCGTCCGACCATAGCACCGCATTACGTACCCGCCAAAACGGCACCGACAAGCGGGCCGAAATGCTGGTGATAGATTCGCCCGCAATGTACGCCGCGATCCACGCCGTATGTTCGGTTTGCTCCTTCATTGTTTGCCCTGTGATGCTAGCCACGTTTCACACTGAAACAGCGCCCGCGGCATGTTGGCGGCGGATCCATGCGCAACCAGTTTCCCATCATATGCGAACATTTGCGGTTCTGACTTGTCCCAGATTGACCACAAAATGGTATCAGCCCGAAACGTGGAAACCACTACCCGAAATTGCGCATACGTTAAATATGCGCTGGTGTTGATAAACTCCCATTGCGCCCCGTGAAATTCCCGGTTCATTGCTGGTTCTCCTTTATGCCTATTGCGTCGTACGCCTCGCCTATACTACGTACCACCACAAACGCCCCACGGTATAGCGTGGAAAATCGGATTTGATCGGGCGTAAACGTGCCGGCGCCGCTTTTGATTTCGAGTAGGTAATTAACGCCTTTATACCCTACTAGCAAATCGGGAACGCCTCCCCCCACGGTAGACAATGAGTACACAGACGCCCCAACGTCCCGCAACGCCGCCACAATTTCCCGGTGATTCAAATCAACTTTAAAGTGTCTTCTCATTGCTCCATTGCTCCATAGCCCAATCAATCAAATACCGTACCGCTGCCGAAATTGTCCGGTTTTTTGTGGGGAGCGTATCGGCCAATCGTCGCAATTGCTCCTTCTTTTCCGGCGTAATGTATATATGCATGTACGTTCCCGGTTCCGGTTTTTTACGTTTCGTCATTGTCAATACTCGTTAAGTATGCGGCCAACCAGATATTAACCACGGTTCCGGCGGTAGTGTTGGTTTCTTGGGCGCTGTCTAGGATTGTTTCCCAAATCGTCGGTTGTATGAATAGTTGAACGGGTACCCATTCGGTTTGTTCGGATAATAACGAAATTACACGTTCCCGGGCGGCATTATTCGGTTTCATCGTGTTCCCTCCCCGCTGTTGTACGGATCATATCGTATTTAATGTACTCATCTGCGGCAATTGCGAGATTTTTTTTGTATGCGCTGGTATCCTCTCCTAATTTTTCCGCAACATCGCACATTTTGCGGAAAAACTCATACCGCTGGGTTAGATCCTGTAACTTCTGCTCCAATGGTGTCATATTGCCCCCGTAATCACTTGTTGTAACGCGTGTTCCGTGCTGGGGATAACGTCCGGCGGGAATAGTTGGGATTCCCAATGATCACTTCTGTCATATTGATAATCAAAATTGGTATAGATCCAATGGTTCGAATCCTTAAATACGAATCTGTATATACGTTCCCCACATACGCATAAATCGGTATCGTACACATTAATAGCGACCGGTAAATTATAGGTGTACTTCTCATAATCCGACATGCTCAGTATATCCGCCATCACCTCCTTAACAGCCCAGATCAGCGAATTAAACCCTTTAACCTCTGCTATACGAGTATGTTTTTCCGAATCATCGTCATACATGATTGTTGCGTACCCGCTTGGTTTATCATATACAACATCCATTTCATATCCGTTAATTACGTTTTCCCATCCGTACACATTGGGCGCAATTTCCCCAGCATAGACAAAAACGTATTGTGTATTGCGCATCATAATTACAATTGGTTCCATCTATTCCCGCTCCTTCCGCACTGCTGCCAAATCTTCAGCCAACCGCCGCAAAAAATCTTCTTCACCATCATCACCAGAAAATAACCAGTCTACACGCTCTACATAGATTGCGGCAATTCTGATGGCTTTGACTGCCTCTTCCAACTTGCATACTACTTCAGGATCGTCAATCGGGTTTCGTCGCACATACATCGGTATGTCTACCGTGATATGCATCATTTTTTCTTGGATATAATCCCAGTGTCCACCGCTCATTATTCCCGCTCCTTCCGAACGGCCGCCAAATCCGCCCGTTCGTCAAACGACAATTCGCAATCATCGCCCGATTCGCAATCTACCCAACCAGTCGGTTTGTCATGCACATATACCAGCACACACCCGCACCATAGCGTATATTTCGTTACGTGTATTTCAGTCATGAAAACGGGTACTCCCTTCGAATTTTGCGGCCTTCAAATCGCCCGCGAGTGTCTTTAGATAATCCCGTACCGCATTACGTGCCAGTTTGGTAATTAGTGCCTTGTCCCGCGCTTTCTCGAATTGCAAATATGCTATATCCCTCCCGCCGTCCGTCCCTAAAAACTGCAACGTTACCAACCAGCGTAAACGGGATTCCGACATCGCCCGGATAACTACCCGATACCCCAACGTGTGTTTTATGTATGTGTATGTATCTGGTGTTGTCATTACTTCCCGCTCCCAAACACGGCGGGCGGTTCCTGCTCGTTTTTGTCTACGATCCGTTCGGCAGCCAACACGGCGGCGCCGTATGAGAGGCAATACCCCGTTGATTTCGTCCCGCCGCTGGGGAGTTCCACAACCGCCCGCCACATACCGCCCCATTCCGTAAATACCATGGTATACCCGCGGTATCGAATTATGCGTTGTTCTGTCATCACTCACCCCCATATAAATAATTCATAATCGCATCTTGTGCGCCGCGCCGTGCAACTTCGAGTAATGAATCATCCATTTTTTGGACGTCCTCGCATAATGCGGCTATATGTTCGGTTGCAATGCTGCGCAATACCGGTTTTGGGCCGTCTTCCGTATCAACCCATTCGCCCGTTTCGTACGACATAATCATAGATTTGTAATTCGGTGAACGCTTCGTACAAATCAACGTTATGATCGTTGCCAGTTTGTTTGCATCGGCGTGGTTGCGTGGTTCTGCTACTCGTTGGCGCGGTTTTGCGATAAACTCGCCAAATTGGGCGATGATTTCCGCCCGTTTGTTGGCGTCGTCGTGGTGTTGTTTTGTCATTTGGTGATTACTCCCTTATCATCGCAAAAATTAATAGACAATTTGAATTCCTCAATCATGTAATCCTCGATTTGGCTAAGCGAACCCCAATATGACACAACACAATCGCCCGAATTGTCCCAAATAGTTAACCCCCACGTTTCGGAATCTACTTTTTCCATATCAATGCTATGCAATGCGCCAAAATACTTTGGCGCATCGCTAGGGATTCGAGCCGTATATGTGATTGTGCGGCGCTGGTAATCGTAATTTCGTACTACGTGAACAATGTACGTTTCGGGATTGTCCCCAGTGTCCCCAGTGTTAAAACTTTGTGCCCATTGTCGCATTATGTCCTGCATCGTTACCCGTGGTTGTTCTGTCATCGCTCTACACTCCTTCAAATAATGAATATTGAATCGGCGCCGCCTTCGGCGCTGGTGATTCGGGCCGCATCGTTGGCACTGCTGCCGAACGCTCCACCGGGAACACGTTCGGTAATTTGTCGTATAGTGTGCGATCGTCCGCAAATACCCGCACAATGCCACGATCGCGCGCCGCTACGTACACCGATGCGGCGGCGGCATTCCAGTACACCAGCCGGAACCGATTCCGCCCGAAATCCGTTAGTGTCTTATGTGCATACGTTTCAACCCGGGGAGCGTAGTACGCACCGTGCCCGGTATCCACGTCGTGAGCAGCGTCTACAGATTCGAGGCTATACCCGGCGTTGCAAATCGCCGCAACCACGGCGGCGGCGTGTGCTGGGGTAACGCCGAAATAGTCAATGGGAATAATCATTCGTTGTTCTCCTTTGGATCTAATATGCTATATGCCCAGCGATTTTTTGCCGCCCGTGATTGAACTATTGCAGATCGTTTCCGTTGTTCTGTGCTCCAATCCATGTATTTTGTTTGCGATTCTAAAACCCAATTACCCGCTTTATAAATAGTTCCCGTGTGTACTTCGGTATCCTGATATGAAACTAATTTAATAATATGCGGATAATGCGTTTTAATATGCCGTACCATTTTCCCTAACATCCACGTTGCTGTATATTTTGGCGCATCGGGAGCAATGGCAAGGCGGCGCAATTCCAACATATCAAATCCATTTTTCATACGATTAGCCGCTACTGGGGTTGTCCAAATTGCAACGGCGTAATAACACAAATCATAAACCGCTCCAAAAAATGCGGTATTGCGGTTGCGTAATAAATTGCCTTTGTTCGTCAATGGCAAACGTGAGTGCCACAACAAATTATGTAGCATAGCGGTATCGACTGTGCATGGCAAGCATGTTAACAACTTGCATGATTTCGGAATATTCCGCGCAAACAATGTTTCATTCATCGTCGTTACTCCTTTGGTCCTATTGCATCAATCACCAGTTCCGCCGCCGCCGTTGCCTCGTCGCGCGTGTCGTACTTCATTCCCCAGTACACGCCGTGCGCAAATTGGATCCGTACAAACCATTGACCCGCATCATTGCATACCAACGTATACCGAATCCCGCCGTATGCCAACGCCTCAATACTGCCACTCATGCCCGCCCCTCCTTTTTTGTTTTTTGTTCTACTAATACGTTATTCATCACAATCCCGTTCGAAAACCTCACGTTGTAACAATGCCG
>Ga0315909_10003453_pt1 | contig 19220 bp, 40 predicted proteins | sample LakEriMetagenome_11_FD_203527 | JGI IMG/M metagenome (GOLD analysis project Ga0315909, IMG submission 203527) | Freshwater fungal communities from buoy surface, Lake Erie, Ohio, United States - Buoy 2 MA125 | ecosystem: Environmental > Aquatic > Freshwater > Lake | place: USA: Lake Erie, Ohio... | reverse complement strand
TTTGTTAACTCAGGATCATCAGCTTGTTTATTAGCAATTGCTGCTTTGAATCTACCTAAAGGAAGTAAAATTATTACTCCTGCTTGTACATTCTCAACTACATTAGCTCCTATCTTGCAATTAGGTTATCAACCTAAATTTGTAGATGTTGGTTTAAATGATTATGTAGCTGATATTGATCAAGTAATAGCAGCAATTACTCCTGATGTTAAAGCAATTATGTTGCCTAACTTAATTGGAAACAAACCTGATTGGAAACGTCTAAAACAAGAAATTAAACTATTAGGTAGAACTGATATTATCTTAATTGAAGATTCAGCTGATACAATTACTGAAACCCCTGAATCAGATGTTGCTACAACTAGTTTCTATGCTTCACATGTTATTACAGCTGGTGGAGTAGGGGGTATGGTAATGTTTAATGATAAAAAACATGTTACTTTAGCTTTACAATACCGTGATTGGGGTCGTTTAGGTGATGATTCTGAAATTATGGATGACCGTTTTAATCATATGGTAGATGGTATTCCTTATGACCATAAATTCCTTTACTCTGTATTAGGATACCATATGAAAGCAAGTGAAATGAATGCTGCCTTTGGTTTAGTTCAACTCCATCGTTTTGAAAAATTTGAACAAATTCGTAGAGCAAATATTGAACGTTACATTGAAAATCTTCAAGGTGTAGGTGACTTAATCTTACCTGATGACTCAATTAAACCTAACTGGTTAGCAATTCCACTTCAAACAGAACGTCGTTTTGAATTACTTACTTTCCTAGAAAATAATAATATTCAAACTCGAGTTACATTTGCCGGTAATGTTACACGACACCCAGCATACAGAGAATTCCTTCAAGATTTTGAAAACGCTGATACTATTATGAAAAATGGTTTCTTGTTAGGCGCACACCACGGGATGACTATTGAAGATGTAGACTATGTTTGTGATAAAATCAAAGAATTTTTTGCTTAATGAAAGCTGTAATTCTAGGAAATGGATTACTAGGTAGTGAGCTAGCCAAGAAAACAGGGTGGGATATTTTATCCCGCTCTGTTGATGGGTTAGATCTAACTGATATAACTACTTGGGGTGATAAATTATTATCCTATGATACTATTATCAATTGTATAGCTCATACTAACACTTATGATAACAATAAACAACTTCATTGGGATGTTAACTACAAAGCAGTTTCAGTATTAACAGACTACTGCAAACTCCATTATAAAAAATTAGTTCATATATCAACAGATTATGTATATGCTAATTCATTTAACCCTCAAAATGAAGAAGGAGTTCCAGTCCATCAAGCTACTTATTATGCTTATACTAAGCTACTAGCTGATGCTTATATTGAGTTAAAATCAGATAATTACTTAATTTTAAGAGGTACCCATAAACCTAATCCTTTCCCATATGAAGGAGCTTGGATTAATCACTTAGGTAATTTTGATTATCTAAATGTTATAGCTAAATTATACATTAAATTAATTAAAAAGGATGCTAAAGGTATTTTTAATGTTGGTACTGAGTTTAAGAGTATGCATCGTTTAGCTCAACAAACTAAACCAGATGTAGCTCCTATTTATAATACTGATATTAGAGTACCTTTAAATGTAGGTATGGATGTTACAAAATTAAATCAATTTTTATATGAAGATTAGTTATGCTATTTTAACTCATAATGAGGGAGAATATATTGGTAAACTACTTAACTTTCTAGTTAATAATAAGAGAGTTGAAGATGAAATTGTTATTGTAGATGACCATTCAGATGATTCTCTAACTAAAAAATATTTAGAAGATTATAAACCCCATATTAAACTATACTATAGAACTTTTGATGGTGACCATACTCAAAAGAATTACCTTAATAGTTTATGTACTGGAGATTATATTTTACAATTGGATGCTGATGAGTTAGTTAGTAAAGAATTTATTAATGTTTTACCTGATTTACTAGAAGGTAATTCTGAAGTAGATTTATTTATTGTACCTAGAATCAATACAGTAGAGGGATTAACTCAAGAATGGATTACTAAATGGAGATGGAATGTTAATGAAAAAGGATGGGTTAATTTCCCAGACTGGCAGATGCGTCTTTATAGAAACTGTGATTGGGTAAAGTGGGATGGTTTGCTCCACAGTAAAATTGAAGGATATAGAACCTATTTACATTTGCCTCCTGAAGAATTATTTTGTATATTACATCCAAAACAATTAGATCGTCAAATTGCCCAAAACAATTTATACGATAAAATTGAACAAACCGGAAGAAGTAAATACAAAGTATGAACCTAATCTTATCCCCAGCTGGTGATAACTCTTTCCATTCAGAATGGATACAAGGTAATCCTAACTTTGATTTAGTTCTTCTTTATTATGGAGATAATTTAGAGAAGGCAGAATCATATTTAAAAGATACTCCTTATGTTTATGCCTCAAAAGGATTCAAATGGTGGTTAATTAAAGCTTTTATTGAAGATAATCTAGAATGGGTTTCTCAATATGAGTATATCTGGTTCCCAGATGATGACTTAAAAATCACTACTGAGGATATAAATAAATTATTTGAGGTAGCTAAAGAATATAACTTATATATTGCTCAACCTGCTCTTTTAGGATATGCTTCTCATCAAATAACTTTACCACAAGAAAATTCTTTATTACGTTATACCAACTTTGTTGAAGTAATGGCTCCTATAATGAATTTAGAAACTGCACTTAAATTAAAAGAAACGTTTGACGTAAATTATTCTTCTTGGGGGTTAGATGGATTATGGCCTCACTTACTAGGTAATCCTATAGATAAAGTAGCCATAATAGATTCTATTAAAATGATCCATACCAAACCTCCAGGTAATCCTGCTTTATACTCTAAAATACCTCATTCCTTAGAACATGACGTCCAGTTGGCTTTTGATAAATTTGCTCCTGGTTTTAATGCTCCTCACAAAGAATATAATAAAATACCCTTATGAGAAAATATCTTCCAACATTAAGCGAATTAGTTGACCGCTTATCAATTGTACAACTTAAAGAAGTATTCATTCCAGAATTTAAAGACACATACGCTCAAGAAATTGCTGACATTACTCATGACATTCAAGTATTACTTGATGAGCAAGATGGTAAAATTACAGCTGAAACAATCCGTGCTATAGTGGTTTTATCTCAAATGAATCTTCATATATGGCATAATGAATCTAATTACCGTAAGGGTATTAAAGACGGTAATAACCTGGAATTAACACATGGCCTAAATGGTATTCGCAATACAGCTAAAAATAAAATTCAAGAGGTTGTAGGTGGTCGTAAAGACTATAAGATTGATTGTTTAGCAGCAGACTTTAAAGATTGGGAAATTAGTTGGTAATATGAAATACGAATTTAGTAAAACACTACCTGAGGTTGTTATTGTTCAACCTGATGTTCACTATGATTATAGAGGTGAATATATTGAAACTTGGAATAAGGAACACTACAAAGTATTTGGAGGTGGTAAAATTGAATTTAAACAAGATGATATTAGCACCTCAGTAAAACATACTCTTAGAGGTTTACATGGTGACTTTGAAACCTGGAAATTAGTCCAATGTCTATATGGTTCACTACTTCAGATAGTAGTAGATATGAGACCAGGCAGTTCAAATTATCTTAAATATGATATGTTTCCTATTAATGATAAAAATAGAACTCAAATTTTAGTTCCTCCTGGTTTCGCAAATGGTCATTTAGTAATGAGTGAGTTTGGAATTTTTTCTTACAAACAATCTACTTTATATCAAGGAGCTAAAGCACAATTTACAGTTAGATGGGATGACCCTAAAGTTAATATTCCTTGGCCTATCAATAACCCTATTCTATCTTTGAGGGATTCACAAGCAAATTACCTATGACTATATTAATTACTGGAGCTGCAGGTTATATTGGATCAGTTTTAATTGACCACCTGTTTGATAAACATGATACTATGTTTGATAAGATTATCGCTGTAGATAATCTAATGTATAAACAAACATCTTTAACTCAATATTGCCATCGAGATGGATTTGAGTTCCATAAACTAGATGTTCGTGATTATGATAAAATGTTACCTCTAGTAGAACAAGCTGATGTCATTATTCCTTTAGCTTGTATTGTTGGGATGCCAGCTTGTAAAAAATATCCTGAATTAACAGTAGCAACAAATCAGGAAGCAGTTCAATGGTTAACTAAAGTAACTCGTCCTGATCAAAAAATTATTTTCCCAACTACAAACAGTGGTTATGGAATTGGTCAAGATGGTATTTACTGTACTGAGGAAACACCTTTAAATCCAATTTCACTTTATGGTGTAACTAAAACTGAAGCTGAAAAATCACTATTAGCTAATGGTAATGCTGTTACTTTAAGATTAGCTACAGTATTTGGTATGTCTCCTAGAATGCGTTTGGATTTGTTAGTAAATGATTTCACTTATAAAGCCTATAAAGATAAATACATTGTATTGTTTGAATCTCATTTTAAACGTAATTTTATCCATATTAGAGATATTGCTTACACCTTTATATTTGCTATTAAAAACTTTGAATTGATGAAGGGCCAAGCATATAATGTAGGATTATCTTCAGCCAACATCAGTAAAAAAGAATTATGTGAGTCTATTAAAACATTTATTCCTGACTTTTATATAGCTGAAAGTGAAATTAATGAAGACCCAGACAAACGAAATTACATTGTAAGTAATGAAAAATTAGAGTCTTTAGGTTGGTATCCTAAATTCACATTAGAAGAGGGTATTAGTGAATTACTTAAAGCATATCCTATAATTGAAAACTCAAATAACAATTTTACAAATCTATAATTATGACTGAATCAGTTCAATACCTTTTTGGAAGGTGTATCAATTTTACTCTATCTGAAACTCCTAGAGATAGTGATTGGCATTTAATGACTTTGTTTTCTTTAGTACTACAAAACAAAAGTAAAAATATCCTAGAGTTAGGTGTTCGTTTTGGTGATACAACTGAACCTATGATTTCAGCTGCTTCACTAGTAGGAGGTAAAATTACTTGCGTAGACATTGAACAAACACTTTGGTCATGTCCTGATGACTTAAAAGATATTTACACATTTGTAAAGTCTGATGCTATTAAATTTTTGGAGGAAGCAGTAGAAAGAAAAGAATACTATGATTTCATTTACATTGATGACTGGCATACTTACCCTCATGTTAAACGAGAACTAGAATTAGTTGACCATCTTTCAGATGAAAAAACTATTATTGTACTTCATGATTTGATGGGTAGTAATTGTGCCCCTAACTATTATAATCCAATTACCGCTAGAGGTACTGAATGGGATGAAGGAGGTCCTTTTAGAGCTGTAGATGAACTAGATAAAACTAAATGGGAATGGATGACAATCCCAGTCAATAACGGTTTAACATTACTTAGAAAACGTTCTAAAGTACTTGATTTCTAATGAACATCATAGTTACAGGAGCAAGTGGTTTTGTAGGTAGGCATTTAGTACCTACATTAGAAGAACAAGGACATACAGTTTATGCTCTTAATTCTTCTAATTATACTGACATTTGGTTTCTAAAAGATATTGACTATGTTATCCATTTAGCTGTAAAAACAGCTGCTGGTGGTTATTGCCAAACACATCCTGGTGAACAATATTTAAGTAACACTAGTATTAATACTGATATGTTATTTGCTTGGAAAAATAAATATCCTCAAGCTAAAATGATAACATTTGGTTCATCTTGTGGTTATGATAAAAATGTAATTAAAACTGAAGATAATTATCTTAAAGGTGAACCTGAACCAGGTTATGAGGTTTATGGAACAATAAAGCGTAGTTTACTTGTTGGTCTTAAAGCATTAAAACAAGAATATGGAATGAATTATAGTTATTTGATTCCATCTGTATTTTATGGTCCTGAATATGATTTACATGATAAACATTTTATATTTGACTTAATTAGAAAAATTGTAAATGCTAAAAATGGAGGTGATAAAGTAGTACTTTGGGGAACTGGAGAACAAACTCGTGAACTTATCTATATTAAAGACGCAATTAATATCATAATCCAGGCTTTAGCTTGGAATAAAGAAATAGTTAACTTATCTTCAGGTCAAGAACATTCTATAAGAGAATATGCTGAACTGATTTGTGATATTGTAAATTATGATTTTAATTTAATTGAATGGGATACAACAGCTTTTGTAGGTTCACCTAGTAAAAAATTAATTAATACTCATTTACAAGACTTTAAATTTACTCCTTTAGCTGAGGGACTTATTGAAACAATAAAATATTATGAAACTAGGAGTAGTAGTAGTAAACAGAAATGATGGTTATAAAGACTATGAACGTGGTATAATTCACTTTAAATCAATGCTAGAAGCATTTGATGAAGTAACTTATATTGACTGGAATTCTCCTGAAGGATCATTTTTATGGGAAATACAAGATGAATTACCTAAAACAGGTAAACTAAAACATTTTATAATTCCTCCTGAGATTGTATCTCAAATTATTGAAGACCCAAAAGCGCAACAATGCAATGAGACTATAAGTCGAAATATTGGTATCCGTAGAAGTGAAGCAGATTGGATTGTTTCTACTAATATTGATATTATTGCTCCTAAAAGAGAAGATATGCTTGATTTAATTGAGCAACTAGATAAAAATACATTTTATACTATTTCTAGAAGAGAAGCCCCTAAAGACATAGTATACAAATATGGTCATAAAAAATGGAAAGAACTCCAAGAAGGACTATATAATACAGTTCCTGAAAGGCATTTCCCGGCTATGGTTTGTCCAAGTGATAAGTATAGTTTGATTAATTGTTGTGGAGACTTTCAAATGGCTCATAGAGATATTTGGCATAAAATTAAAGGATTTGAAGAATCAATGCTTTATGCTTGTTTTGCTGATAGTAATGTTCAGAAAAAAGCAGTACTAAATGGATATAATTTAAAAGACATTTACAATCCTCCTTTATTTCATATTGAACATGGGGCTTATTTCACTAAAGAAGATGGTACCCGTGTCTCAGATCCAAACCATAAAGGTGCTTATACAGGTGATACTAAAGCCTATAATAATGTATGGAATTATGTTGAGTATTTTACTCAAACTAAAAATGAAGATAGTTGGGGACTAGGTCCTATTGAAATTGAATTTGAAAGAATCTAATGAACATTTTAGTTATAGGAGAATCTTGTATTGACAAGTTTATCTATGGTGAAGTAAATCGTTTATCACCTGAAGCCCCTGTACCTGTATTTTCCCCAATTGAAACTACTCAAAACCCAGGTATGGCTGGTAATGTGGTAGCTAATTTAAAAGCTTTAGAAACTAATTCTAAATTGATTCATTTAGCACAAGAAGAAAGCATTTATAAAACACGTTATGTTGATATAAAAACTAACCACATGTTTATAAGAGTAGATGAAGGGGAAAATAATGTTACTCCTTTTAAATGGACTCCACTTATGGATGTTCATTTAGGTCAAGCTGATATTGTTGTGGTAAGTGATTATAATAAAGGGTTCTTAAGTAATACTCATTTGCAAACTATAGCTAAAAAATCTAAATTGTCTATTTTAGACAGTAAAAGAAAACTAGATAATAATACTATTAAAGATTTTACTTTTGTAAAACTTAATGAATCAGAACATAAAAACAACCCAGATTTATCTCATCCTGGGTTAATTATAACTTTAGGTTCTAGAGGTGCTTGGTATAAAGGTAAAGTAATTCCTCAATCTAATCCTCAACAAACAATAGATGTTTCAGGAGCTGGAGATACATTTGTAGCTGCTTTTATTTTAAATTATTTTAAATCTAAAGACATAGAAAATGCTATAACACATGCCAATATGGCAGCAGGTAAAGTAGTTACAAAACGTGGAGTAGTAACTCCTTAATTTTTATATTTATAGTTATGGAACAAAAAGTTAAACTTGAATTTCCACTCCAAGTAGAAATCAAATATGATGAAACAGAGGAGCTAATGCTCTTGGCTTCCCAAGATGAATTTGTTACATTCATGTTTAAGAACGCAATAGCAGCCATTAAGCAAGCTATTCGTAAAAATAAAAGTGAATGTGTAATATTTGATATTTTAAACTACAATTTAAAAGTGGCTATTAAAAAAGAACATTACAAAACATTCCTAAATAAAGCTATCAGGCATTATGAAGCTTTAGAAGACTACGCTCAATGTAGTGAACTGGTAACTTTAAAATCTAGATTATGAGTATTTCTTATTGTTTTTATTATGTTAAAAATGATCCTAATAAAGAAAAATTAGGTAAAGTATTAACTAATTCAAGGTTAGCCGCTGCTAAAGAGTTCGCAGAACAAAAACGTCTTCCCCTCAAAACATTCCTTTCCATCTGGACTGTAGAAAAGAAAAAAGTTATTTAATGGAACCTAAGAAGGACTTTAAAAAATTCTTTCAAAAAATGTTTGACACCCCAGTTGAAATATATGGGGTAGTTTTAACTCCTGAAGAATTAGATAGGCAAAATTTTACTATATTTGTAAACAACTATAAAAAAGCTGTATTCCGTTCTCAAGAAATTCAAGAAAAATTTGGTTTAGATCTTTGGAATTGGGAAGATATGTTTGCTAAGTCTTTAGAAGGTATTATTAATTATGCCTTCACTCCTGAATCAGTTGAAGTAATTCTTTGGTATGTGTATGAACATTCATTAGCTGAAGATGAAAGTGATTATATTGTAACATTTGGAGAAGATGACTTCATTATAAAGACTGCTGATGACTTGTATGATTTAGTTTTGCTTCTAGAAGAAGAATAGTTATATTTAGGTCTTAGAAATAAAGGTTATATGTATGAATCAAATTGAAACAATGGCTGTAGAATGCATTTCATGTGGGGTTGAAATTCACCCTAAGCGTTTAGAAATTCTTCCTAACACTAAACATTGCGTCCAATGTTCAGATATTGGTCGTAAACGTGGTGTTACAGTACAACGTGGTGAGGGAGACCATTCTTACACTGATGTTGTAATTATGGAAGAAAAACAATTTATCCAATATATTATTAAAGATAAATCAAGTAAAAAAAGTTCAAGTAAAGCTGAATTTCAAAACTTTGATGAGGATAAGGATACACCAGATATTGCTGATTTGAATATTACAGATATTGGATAATGCCTTTACCTAAACCACTCAGTAAGGAACAAATTTTATCAGCTATGGCAGTTACTAAAAGTAACCGCTCAGCTGCTCGTTACCTTAACTGTAGTTACCATCACTATAAACGATACGCTAAACTTTATAAGGATGAGGCAACAGGTGAAACATTATTTAAAAAACATCTAAACCAATCAGGTAAGGGCATTCCTAAATTTTTACCTAACACAGGTAAAACACCTCCACTTAAAGATCTAATTAACGGAATTATTCCTATGACTAATTTTAACCCTGATAAGGTTAAAAAACGTCTATTTGATGAAGGGTACTTAACTGAGGAATGTACTATATGTGGTTTCAATGAGCGTAGGATAACTGATTATAAAATACCACTTCTACTTCATTTTAAAGATAAAAACACTAAAAACTACAGACTAGAAAATATTGAGGTACTCTGTTACAATCATTACTTTCTAACTGTAACTGATATCTTTAACCAAAATGATATCACCCAAATTGAAACTTCAGTTCCTAAAAATAATACAACTGAACATGTTAATTGGGAATTAGATGATTATCAGCTTGAACGTCTAAAAGAATTAGGGTTATATGAACCACCTAAAGATGATGACTTAGACCTAATTTCAAGGATATGAAGAATAAAAAGCATGATAAAATAGTTAAAAACTATCAAAAAACAAAAGCAAAACATCTTGAAAAACTTGCTGATGATATTTTGGCTAACCAAGAAAAGTTTGATAAATTTAAGGAAAAGAAAGGAACAGGTAAGTTTTTAGATTTATTTTAACTTAAACTAAAGGTTATGTTTTATACTTACAACCACAAAAACCTCGAACTCAAACGATTTGGGTTTAAACATTATTCAATTCTAGCACTTGTTTTATTTTTGACCTATACAGCAGGTCGTTTCATTCAGGTTAATCATCTTACTCTATATGAGAAAGAATTTATTGTTTACATGGACCGAAATTATTTCAGTCAAGATGCTCTAATTGAATCTCTTAAAGCAAAACACTTAAAATTCCCTCACATTGTTTTAGCCCAAGCTACACTTGAGACTGGTGGTTTTAAATCTAAAGTATTTAAACAAAACCATAATTTGTTTGGAATGAAGCAATCATTACGTCGTCCTACAACTTGTAAAGGAACTAAAAATAACCATGCCTATTATGATCATTGGGAGTCATCAGTTGAGGATTATGGTTACTACCAAGCAACAACGGGTTTGGTTAAAGCAAGAACTGACCAACATTATTATAATCTATTGTCCCAAATGGGTTATGCTGAAGACCCTAATTATATTTTAAAAGTTAAAAAATTAGCCGAGGAACTTAAGCACAAATTCTAACATATGTATAACTGTTCAGTTATTATTAATGTTAATTTGTTCTTTAAATGGCAAAAATTAAATCTCAAACTACATCTACTTTCCAAGAAAGACCTAAAGTATCTCGTCCTGGTGTTCATGCTAAAACTAAAACATCTAGCCTCAAATCAAGTAAACTTTATAAAAAAGCCTACAGAGGGCAAGGTAAATAAGATGGCACAATCAGAGAAAAAACGAGTTGAAGGTAAAAAACCTCTAAGCAGAAGTACTCAAATTAAATTTGGAAAACGTTTAAAGGCTAATTATATTGTATTAAATAAATTAACTAATTAAATTTTTATTATGAGCAAAGTCTCAAGTAAGACCCGTTACGAAGTATTTATGGAATGGCATAAGTGGGCTCAACATAAGTATTCTTCAATGAAACGCAAGAAAAAGCCTCTAGTACCCGACTACATGAGGTTAGATGAGGAATATTAAAATCCCTAATTCCATGCTGGAGTTACTTTATACACTCCCAGATGATCAATTAGCTGAGATACTAATTGAAAGACCTATTTTAATGAAAACCATTTGTATTGGGGTGGCCATGGAACTTCATGAGATTGAAGAGATTTCTAAGGGGTTTGGCTACCCCACTTCTTGATGTTATATTTAGGTATAAGAAAGAATAAAGGTTATGTTGTGGTTATTTACAAACACGAATAAACATGGTAATTTAAGAAGCCGTGTTGTCTATTCAGACGGTGCCTTGAAGGTTGGTAAAGGGTTTGGTCCGTTCCAAGCCGCAAGGCGCTTTCGTTATGAGTCTCGAACTCCATATCATGGTTTGATGGATCATAATGGCAAACGATATCTTACTCCTGACTGGATTGAAGTTCATCCCCAAACCACTTATGATGACATTGTTTACAATGCCCCAGTAGTTGAAGAACCTAAAGTAAAAAATGAATGGATGTTTGAATCATCTTCAGGAGATGGTTTTTACCGAGTTCGTCAAAATGGCCTTAAACTAACTTGTAACTGCCCAGGTGCTTGGAGAGCAAAAGACCGTAAATGTAAACACATTAAATCAGTAGAAAATGGCCAAGCCTAAGGATTATATTGGACCGTTAGTTATTGTTTGGAAAACATCCAACCGTTCAAACGCCCAAACGAAAATTAAAAAAACATCTAACTACAACTTAGATTATTTCCTAAAAGCTGATTCTACAATTCCAGGCATTCCATTGGACGCTATCATTTTAGAATTAGGTATTGGAAAAAAATTATTTGATACTTGGACCACTAAATATAAAATTCAATGAAACTAGGAGACAAAGTTATAAGTACTAAATTCCCAGACCGAGTATTTGAATTGGTTTGGTATCAAAAGGGAGATGAAACATGTGCTATTCAAGATGAAACCTTGAGAGCAGTAGTTAAAGTTTCTACTCTAAGTTTGGCTTCTCCAAAATAGGATGTTATATTCAGATGTAAGAAAAAATAAGAGTTATGAAGAAAGAAAAAGGTATCTTGACCAAAACATATGAACAGGCAAAATTGGCTGTTGAACAAGGCAATATGGACCATGCCCGTGATTTGTTTGATTTTGGTATTTTGCATGTAGCTGATAAGCGTTACAATGATGGTCTAGCAGTAGATGATAAGATTGAAAAGGTAAAAGTCGGAGTATGGCTGGAGCGTTTTTGGTATGGTTTAGAAAATAATAATTTGTTGTTGTAATGGTAGTTATTGGACTTATAATCATTATCTTGTTGTTCGCTATTTTAGAAAAAATGCCTAAAAATAAATAAAATGAAATTTCTTGAATTAACTGGTTTCGGGAACAAAAACAAACACCTAATCTCACTTCGTTCACTCTCAGATATTGTGTTTGAAAAAGATCACACTCGTATTAGTCTTAACAATGGTAATGTTGTGAATGTAATTGAAAATGAAAAAGAGATTATGGATATGATTAATTATCAAAATGGTGATATTATCAATAAAGAATACATTGACAATCTAAATGCTCAAATTGAGGCATATGAGGAAATGAATGCTGATCGTTATGCGCTTGATAAAGATGAATTACCTTTCTAATGGCTGAAAAACGAGGAGATTTAGTTAAACTAGTCTATGAGTTCAACTCAGTTAGATGTTGTGAAGTTAGTTTTGATGGTGAAAAATGGGCTCGAGTTACAGCCCGCGAGTTTAGAAGTTTTAATGGTAAAAGACGAATTTTAAATGTTGAAAATCCTAACCAACCGTATTATGAAGAGTATGTGGGTCCAATTTATTATTATGGGACCAATCGAATTGCTAAAAAACTTAAAGAAGTTGGTTTGGCCTTCATCAACAATATTGACCCCCGAGACGCAAAACGACCTCGAAATCAAGCAGGGTTTTAAGGTAGTTTACCCCCCAAACTACGATCCAAGCAAACGAGATTATAATAAATGGATTGAGAATATTTATGGACACTGATTTTGAAGATTTTGTAGACGATGAAACCAATACCAAACAAAAGGCGAAGTACCGAAGAGGGACATTTAGCGAACTTGATTCGGAGGAAGATGATTACTAAGGTAAAAGTTAGTAAGAAAGATTACAATAGAAAAAATAAAGATTGGAGGGGCGGTAGCCCCTCATTATATTTATCATATGTACATTAATTGGATATTGAATTACCTAATAATAGGAATGTTATTTCAATGGTTCATGTATTGGGTTTCTACTAAACTAGATACTAGATACTTGTTTACTCATATGGAAAGAATTACATTAGTATTTATCTGGCCAGTTGGTGTATTGGGATTTTTATATAATTTTGTAATAAGTTTTTTAAAAAAGTAAATGAGTCAAATAGAAAATATTTTACATGAAGCTTATAAAACAGGCATTTATGAGCATACAATGTCTCTAGCTAAAGAGATAAAGAAAGAAAATCCTAAAATGGAGGTAAGTGACCGATATGAGTTAGCTTATGAAAAAGCTAAAAGAGCTAAATTAAATGCTTTTCCTCCACTTAATTAATTTAAATTAAAATAAAATGGCAATAGCAATAGCAGCAACATCCATTGTCTTGTCTCTAGTAATATGTTTTATGATTTACTTAGAAATTGGAAAAATGGAAAAGCAAATTCATGAAATTCAAGAGCAAATTCATTACCTAAATAATGAAGTAAGCAAACTGAAACAACAAGCTAAAAAGAAATATTACGCCAATCAAAATAAAAGGCAAGTAATAAAGGGATAAAAAAGAGCGCTTAATTGCGCTCTTCTCTATTTACAGATACTGCTATAATTTTATTATAGTCTTCAATTGACATTTTCGTTCGTGTAACTATAACTACATGGTCATCATAAATTAAGGCTTGACGTGTAGTGGTTGGTGTGTTACGAATGCTATGTGTAGCAAAATTAGCTGTTGAACAAGCAGACATAACTAACGCAACCCCTAGAGAAATAAGTATGTTTTTCATGGTAATATGACTTTAAGGTTACTAATTGACAATGATACATATTTGAAATATTACGTTAATATGACTTTTTAATATGACGCTTTACATCCCCGTAAATTTTATGTACCTTATCGCAGGTATTAAAGTCATATGTATAAGAAAAAACAATTATGAAAAAACTAACGTTACTATTTTCTTTAGTTGCAACAAGTTTGTTTGCACAAAGTACATTTTGGACTCCTACAGTATATAGAGGAGCATTTGAACCAGCTCCTGTTCCAATGTGGACAGATTCTTGGACTAATTTTGACCCACAACATACAATTTACCCAGCTGCTACTGATACAGTTTCAGATTCGATTACAGTAAATACTACTTGGACTAATAATAAGACTTACTTGGTTCAGGGTCCGTTGTATGTGAAGGCTGACTTGACCATTCAACCAGGTACTGTAGTTTTATTTGATAAGACAGCAGCAGGTTCTGCTTTAATTGTAACTAATAAAGGTAAATTATTTGCAGATGGGCAAGTAAGTAACAACTTTATAAATCCTATTGTATTTACCTCAAATGCTGCTCCTGGTCAAAGAAACATTGGTGACTGGGGTGGAATTGTTATTCTAGGTGAAGCTCAAAATAACCTACCAGCTAATGCTGCTTCAGGTACTCCTGCAGGTATTGGGTATGTTGAAGGCCTACCTACATCTAAGAACACTCAGTATGGAGGTAATAATGATGAAGACACCTCAGGAGTTTTAAGATATATTAGAATTGAATTTGGAGGATACGCTTACCAACCTGATAAAGAAATCAATGGTATAACATTCGGTTCAGTTGGTAGAGGTACTGTGGTAGATTATATTCAAGTATCATTTGCTAACGATGATGCGTTTGAGTGGTTTGGAGGTACTGTAAATTGTAAGCACATAGTTTCTTACAGAAACTTAGATGATGATTTTGATACTGATTTTGGTTACAGAGGTAAAGTACAATTTGGATTAATTATCAGAGATCCTTTCATTGCTGACCAATCAGCTGGATCAACCTCAGAAGGATTTGAGAGTGATAACGATGGTAGTGGATCTAACAACGGACCTAAAACAGCAGCTGTATTTTCTAATATTACAGCTATTGGGCCACTAAGAGGTAACTTACAGGCTACAGTTGATCCTAAATTTAGAAGAGCATTACGTTTAAGAAGAAATACTGAATTAAAAGTTTACAATTCAGTGTTTATGGACTTTAAAGAAGGTGTACACATTGACGGTACAGCTACTGAAGTAAATGCTATGTTAGGTACTTTAAGATTTAGAAATAATGTAATAGCTGGGTGTGCTACAAAATATGTGAGTAGAATAACTAATCCTTCATTTGATGCTGGTATTTGGTTCTTTGCTAATAATAATGACACAATTGTTTCTACTAGTGGTTTATTAATTAATCCTTATAATTACCTAACAGGCGATTATAGACCAGCTCCTAACAGTATTCTCAATTCAGGAGCTGATTTTAGCGATAATAATTTAATTGGTAACATCTCAGTTAATGAAGATCAGTTAGATGTTACTTATGAGATTTATGATTGGTACGGTAATTTAATTTATATTGGGAAACATATACCTTATAACAGACTTAAAGGATTATATGTAATCAAATATAGTGGTAAGCTAGAGAAAGTGTTTATTTATTAACATGACTGAAAATGTACCGTTAATAACATTCTTTATGGCTTATTTTATGTTACTTGGTTTTTGGTGGATCAAGTGGATAAAATGGAAACCTTAATTTGGAGCCCCAAAAGGGGCTTCTTATATTTAACTAAATAAAAAACTAATGAAAAGGTTATTCACACTAGTTGCCCTTTTAGCAACATTTAGCTCGTTTGGGCAACAACTTATGAAGTGGCATAAAGTCACTAATTATATGTCAACCTCTGAGATGGTTTGGAGCGCGATTGATCAAGAATATTTGTTTTTTGATAATCACGATTATAAAGCAGAAAGTGCTGTTTGGGATATTACTTTGGATGTAGTAGCAGGAGAAGGTTTTATTACCTCTGGTTCTATTACTTACCGAGTAAATAAATCAACTATTGAGCAACGAGATGGTATTTCAATGGTAGTAATGGAAGCTTTTAATGAGCGATTAAACATCCCAGTTCTAGTTATTGCTAGTACAATTGAAGAAAAATTTAAACTGGCTCTTTATGTTAAAGATCACAAGAAAGTTTACTACTTCTATGAATAGTTTTGGCTACCCTAAAAATATTTCATATATTTAGGTAAATAAGAAAATGAAGGTCATGATACACCAATTTAAACGTTTTACTCAAAAGGTAGCTATTGGAATGCTTCGAATGGCAGATCCAAGTAAATACGAGGCACCTAAAAACGAATACGAAACTGAAGCACTTGCTATTTGTAAGCGCTTATCAGCTAGGAAAAGCAGCACTTTGCTTATGTCTCCTATCTCTGGTAAGCGATACATTCGAAGTAAAGATAATCAGATTCACGTTATTATTGATGGGCATTTGGTTACAATTGTAAACCATTCCTACAGCTATGTTATTCCAATGGAGGGTAAATCACATGAGCGTTTAATTCGAATGTTTGATATGGAAGTAGAAGCACGTCGTAATGTGATGGAAGGTGAAATTCGAGCCAACATTAAACACTCATTGTCTAACATTTACGAAAACCTAGTTAATGAACAAGTTTAAATACCTTCAAACAGTAGGAACAATTACAGTTTTGTCTCCTGTTATTTTAGTAGCTCTAGCAACCCTAATTTATGTTGCTAACAGTTCTAATTCAGTAGAAGTAGAAGAAGTAGTTGAGGTTGAAAAGAAACAAGACACAGTTAAACCTGTAGTTTTAACTAATAAACCTGCTCCCGTTAAACCAGTTCCAGTTGTAGCAAAACCAGCTCCAGTTGTTGTAACGACCCCTGTAGTAAAAGATACTGTAAAATCCGTTGTTAATACTTTAGATACAACAAAATGAAAACTATAATCCTTGGAGATACTCACGGTTTGAATTTGTGGAAACAAATTATTGAACTGCATAAAGATGCTCAACGAGTTATCTTTATGGGAGATTACTTTGATTCATTTGATATCTCAGGTGTAGAACAACTATATAACTTCAATGAAATTATCCGTTTTAAAGAAGAAACCGATAAAGAAGTTGTAATGTTGATTGGTAATCACGACCATCACTATCTAGATGTAGGTGAAACTTATAGCGGTTATAAAGCAGCCCATAAATGGGATTTTAATGATGCACTTAAAAAGAATATGCATCACCTTCAAATCGCTTATAAACTTGATGATGTGTTGTTTACTCACGCTGGTGTAAGTCCAATTTGGATGGATAATACTTTTTATAGAGAAGTAAAGCAATCTTGGAGTAAAGACACTATTGTAGAAGACCTTAATGAACTCTACAAAGTTAAACCTACACTATTTAACTTCAGCCATCTAGGTTGGGATCCAAGTGGTGATTCAGTTGAACAAGGTCCTCTATGGATTCGTCCACGCTCATTGATGAAATCAAATAAGGGTGATGATGGATTGAAAAAACGTTTTAGACAAGTAGTAGGACATACTCAAGTAAATAGCATCTTTGATAGTTTTACTGCTAGTGAAAAAGCAATGGGTGGGCGTTACTACCTAGTTGATGCTATGCAAAGGGGTGGGTATGTTATCTATGAGGATGATAAATTAACTCCAGTAGAACTTTAAAGTTATGAATAAACCTTTATACTATGTTCAGGCCTACCGTTTAGGTAAGATGAACGATCATTCTTATGTAGTTGGTATATGGGAAGATTCTAATGAAGCTCAATTAGCAGCAAAGAAAGAAGAACAATTTAGAGGTGGAAAATACGAATGTGTTGTGTACCTTGCAGATTTGAACGAACCCCTTGAACCATGGGAAAAAGATGAGTAAATTTAAAATAAAAGAAAATAAAACATTTAGTCAAAAAGCTAAATCGTTCGGTCAATCTATGTTATTTTGGAAAGGCCGTTCTAAGGGTATGATTCACACTCGCGATTTGGAATGGTCTGATCTGCGTTACATCTTCTTTCCGTCTAAGTTAGAACGTTACGGTTACTTGGGCATCACATTCTATAAAGAAGATAGTGAATACTATAAAGCAATTTATCCACTTGTATTGGCTATGGATTACGAAGCAAAACCTTATTGGTGTCCTCGTTGGTTCTTACGATTCCTGCACATCTTTGGAGATGATAAATCAGTGGTTCGAGTTCGTAACCGTAGATTGAGCAATTTGCATCGTAAACTGACTAAGGATATTCAGTTATGGGATTGGAAGACTAAATGGTATAATTATGACCTTCGTATTTCTATTAGTGGGCCAAAACACTTACAGGATCTTGCTGATGATATTGAGCATGGATTTTACAGCCGTGGTCGCCAAAAGGAACTGGTTGAACAGATCTTAAAATTAGATCCAAATGCTCCAATCATTTGGGGTAGTATTGAACGATTTGAAGCACAATTAAAAGAGCTTGAGAGGAAATTAGAGAATAAAGAACAATGAAAACAGCAATGCAAGAGCTTATGGATGCTCTGAATGATCTAGAAGCAGTCTACATCCAGAATGATTGGAGGCGTGAGGTTATTGGTATTAATCAAGCTAAAAATCTTATAGAGTATATCTATCTTGAGAAAGAGAAGGAGCAGATTGTTGAATTTTCCAAAGTAGTTCTAAAAGAATACAAAAGGATTCGGCCTGAAGAAATAAGCACAATTAAACGTCTTTACAACGAAACCTTTAACACCAACGAGAAATGAAAACAATTGCACAACAATTAAAAATCAAAGAGTTTCCATTTATCATTAATGATAAGAATGGAAAAGAAATCTACTGTGAACACTCAAATGGATATTGGAGAAAGAGTGAGTATGATTCTAATGGAAATAAAGTCTACTTTGAAAACTCATATAGACGTATCGTAGATAACAGACCTAAATCTTGTGAAGGTAAGATTGTGGAGATTGATGGAGTGAAGTACGAGTTGAAAAAAGTGAAATAACCTTTAACACCAACGAGAAATGAAATTTTATTTAATGCAATTCAGATGGTATCGTAAATGGAAAGGTGGTACTTATTATTACATATTTAATTGGATTACAAATCCATTTTGGTCTGACAAACTAATAACAAGTTGTGGAGGTAGAGCAATAAAAATAGAAACATACGGAGGTACAAATAACACCAACGAGAAATGA
>Ga0315909_10003452_pt1 | contig 19221 bp, 18 predicted proteins | sample LakEriMetagenome_11_FD_203527 | JGI IMG/M metagenome (GOLD analysis project Ga0315909, IMG submission 203527) | Freshwater fungal communities from buoy surface, Lake Erie, Ohio, United States - Buoy 2 MA125 | ecosystem: Environmental > Aquatic > Freshwater > Lake | place: USA: Lake Erie, Ohio... | reverse complement strand
AGTCCGCGAACTTTAGCGCCAGTTTCTGCCACATACTCCGCCAATCGGATTGGGTCTGAGTGAATCATGTACTCCTCAAGGAGAAGTTGGACAACTTCTTGCGGCCTGCTTACGCCGTAATGGATCGCCAGCTCTTCCAACTTCCCAGGAGCAGCCTTGTCCAGAAGATCAACAAACTCATCAGCGGCGAACTTGTCCGACATAATGTCTCGTGCGATTTCTTTTTCGGAACGAACGCGCTGAACAGAGAACCACCCTTTAATACGTTGCTCAACGCGAGCCTTGAATGTTGTTGCGGTCTCAACGGCAGCAGCAGTATTCCGATTAGCCCTAGACGCCATATACAATTGACCATCAGCAATCTCTCGGTTGATATTTCGTGGATCAAGATACGCCTTGCGAAGGGTCGTACCAGTAATCTCTTGAGCCAGATCATCTGCGGCTTCACGTCGGATTCCGTAGGTGAGTTTCTGCGTCGCCGTCTCAATGCGCTCAAGAACCAAGTTGAAGAATGGGTTGAGTATGCCGAAGCGAATCTCTGGGTAGATCTTGTCGGTTAGCAGAGTGATGGCTGGGAATACCGCCTTCACTCGACCAGTGAATCCGCTGGTCAGACCAGCGGAAGCAAGGTCGCCAGAGGCAGCCTCTAGCACTTCCTTGAAGGCCGTGCTGCCATTGTCCAGAATCTTACCATAATCATCGCCCATCTCGCGGCGGAAGATCTGCTCTAGCTCATTGCTATCAGCAAGCAGTGCCCTTGGCTGCACACCCTTACGAGCAGCAAGGTTGTTGACTTCAGCCAAGATGCGGCGAGCCTTGTTGACGGAGATGCCGTACTGCCCAACCATACGTGTGACGAATCGTTCCGCTACGACATTTTTAGTAACCTCTGCGCCGAATGGTCGAGATACCTTGTCAAAGATACGACCAAGACGGCTTGGGCGAAGCGCAACACCAGCGTTGTCAATGGCATCAATCGCCACGTGGTCAATGGTGTCGGCAAATGGCATCGTCATCTCAATGAACCTCTCATTGCCAAAGTGGTCAGTAGCAAGCGTTGTGACGCGAGCAATGTCATCTTTTGGAGCGACGCCAAGGCGATAGCCCATTGCAGCGAGTTCTTCCTCAAGTGCGGCAACCTGGCGAACTGCGTCATCGCTAACGGCCTCAGCAGCAATACGCGCTCGCTGTGACTTGCTCAGTTCTCGGACGGTGATGTTTGGTGTCTTCTTAAGGAATTCAAAGACCTCATCGTAGGTATGCAGACCATTGGTTCCAAACTGAGCGGCGAACTCGTCGTACCCCTGAACCAATCGGTCAGACTCTGCCTTGAGTTCAGACTTCACCGCTTTTTGCGTAGCAGTATCGCCTTCGTCAATTGCCTGCTTCAATTGGGCCTTCAGACCATCAACGCGCTTGATTGCCGCCTTAGCCTCTGCCCTTGTCAGGCTGCGCTGTGAGGTGATGGTCAATTTGGCAAATGGGTCACCCTTCGGGAAGAGGCTGCGAACGGCAGCCAACTTGCGAGCTGCCTGACCGAAGTTTGCGCCACGAGCCATAGCCAGAATATCCGTCAGCGCACGGGTATCGCCAGCGTGTTTGGCAAACTGTCGCTGGGCTACGGCAAGAGCCTGCTCTGGGCTAAGACCAAATCCATTGACCAGATACTTTGTCAACTCCTGAACGCCAACCACTGGGTCTGCGGCAAGCGCGACAACATCGTTCTTTGCTTCAAAGAGGACGCGAGTCATTTCTTCGGTGGCAAGTCGAGAGTCTGCGTTCACGCGAACATCGGCAACCATCTTCATGGATGCGCCGCGATTTGCAACGGTCCAGTTGGCGTGCCTGCTTGCAAGGGAGTCAACAAGACCACGGATCTCGTTGTCCTTGACCAGCTCATCTAGTCGCTTAATTCCGACCTTCTCTTGAACCTTGGCGGCAAGTGTTGCGATATCTGCATCTTCAAGACCAATACGCTTGAGTAGCGAGAGCATATCCCCATCGCCATAGACCTCAGCAGCAAGAACTTCGTCTACGCTCCTGCCCTTGCTAAGGTCATCCCAGAATCGGTAGACAATTGTATTGGCAAGGTCCTCTGAGCCAGATCGTCGGATTGCGGTGACGGCACGAACTGCACCAGACTTGACTGCGTTCATTGCGGTTACGGCAAAGTTCTTAAGGCCGCGATCAGCAATGTCTGCTCCGCCAGCAAGGGCAACATCATCCATAAATCCGCCCACGGTCTTCATGTTGTAGACTCGTGGCGTTGCGGCGACAACCTCTTTCGCCAGCGTAGAGGCGAACAGTCGAGGACGCTTGTCAAGGATGCCGACAGTTACGTCGTGGATCTTGCCAGCCCAGCCCCACTTGCTCAGGAAAGCATTCGCCTCTGCAAGTTGCGCGGTATCAGTAATCCCCTCAAGGGCAGCCTTGTTCGCAATACGAGAGAAGACTGATGCCTGCTTGCCCATCTTGGCGGCGAAGCCAGCACCAGGGGCAAGGACATTGATCGGATCAAGGAGCAGCGACCAACCAAGGTTGGCAAGACCGTTCTCGCTAAATCCAGCGTTGGTTGTAGAAAGATGTTCGGCAGCTTCCTCAAGGGATGCACCGCCTGAGATCATCGCCATCACTTCCTTTGGCGCTGCGCCAAACAGTGAAGAAACAAGATCTTGCCGACCAGACTGTGTGTTCTTAATTCGTGCTTCGGCAACCTTCTGCTCAACAAATCGACCAGGGGCAGAGATCGCATCCAAACCCCACTTTAATGGCGTACCAACAACCTCTAGGGCGCTGACGGTAGCCTGCGCTAGGTTAGAGTCGCCAATGCGAATCTTCTCCAATGCGCTCACACCTTGCCCAATCGTGGCATCGGCAATAGAGCCAACGAAACCGATCAGCGGCTTTGTGATTCCGCCAACGATGGGGATGTTCTCGGCAACGGACACAAGGCCTTTGCCTACCCCGATAAATCCAGCGTTGATGTCGCCAATGGACTTCTGGATGGATGTTGATGGATCGGCAATGCTTACCTGGATTCTACCAGCAGATTGGATAGCCTTCGCAGAACCGACAGACGGAGCAATGGACGCAACCTTAGTTGTTCCAGTTCGTTGAGACGGCTTGTCAAAGATACTTGGCATTACAACTTCCTAACGCCGCCGCCGAGTGACGGTGGCAGCAATGGTGGTGGCGGAGCGACAACGGGAGCCTTTGGCATCGTCGGCTCAATGATGTCTGGTCTACGCACTGGTGGCGTTGGCGGAATCACCACCGACGGAGCCATAGCCGCTGGTGGCAACACTGGAGGCAAAGCGCCGTACTGCTGCTTCTTGGTTGTTGGCATATTGCGGAAGAACCCACTGGATGGATCTTGTGTTGAAGCAACGCCGTAACCAGCAAAGATTCGTTCTGCGGCAGTAACATCCCGTTCTCGTTCGCTGTTCTTTACCGCATCTGGTCGAAGGTCAACGACGCTAGGCAAATCTGCATCGCCACCGAGACCAAACCGATTGCCAACGATTTGTCCGCCCATCGCCATGTACTTGTTCTGCTCTTGAGCGTTTTGACGTGAGCCAGTGTCTTTGAGTCGGAAGAGACCCTTAGCCACCTCTTCGTACTTGTCCATGTTTGGCTTGACGTAGGTATTGTAGGCAGCAGCTTCTGGCTTATTTCGGATAAGCGCAGCCTCTGCCAACTGGTCAGCGGTTGTGGCAGTAGCCTCAAGTTGACCAGCACGGATATTAATAGCCTCACCAGCAAGGCCCTGTGCGGCAGCCTCAATCTTCGTTTTTGCATCTGGGTCAAGTGCGTTAGCAACTTGAAGGGCCAAAGTGGACGCAAGTTCAAGGTCAGAAGCATCAACGCCAAACTGCGTCAAAGCAGCGCGTCGAGCCTCTCGGTCCTCTGGGTTGAATGCTCCAGCATTAGCACCCTGTCGAATAAGGGAAGTTGTATCAATTAACGGTAACCCACCCTCAACCCGTGTTCCGTAATTTTCAAAGCTGTCAATAGAATACCCTTCTCGCGCCACTGGGATTGAAACACCAGCGGGAATCTCGTAAGCATTTCCTGATGCGTCAAGAGCATAGGTAATGCCGTTTGGCAACTCGTAGACATACCCACTAGTGGTTTGCCCATCAGGGCCAATGATCGGCTGACCAGTTACCGAAATCACAGATGGGACTTTTGTTCCATCTGGTAGAACAGTAAAGCTGACATACTGGTAGGAACCCTGCTTTGCAGTAGCATCCCTTGGATTTTCAGTTGTAAACGATCCAGATTCCTTATTCCATACCATAACTGCCTGACCAGCACTAATGGCAGCAGCATTCTCAACAGTAAGTCCAATGTTAGACCATCTTGGCTCACCGTTGTTAAGTGCTCCAGTAAGCGTCAACGCACCCTCTGTGTGTGAACCAAACATAGCATTTGCTTCGTTCTGCACAACAGCATATTGCTGAGGATACAAACCCTCAAGCGTTGGTCGTTCGCCATAGTACGACTTCTCACCATTGAGAAACTTTCTGTACTCGTTATCGTAGAATTGGATCATTGTGTCGTTGCCGTTAGCATTTGACACATCCCTGGCGTGTTTGCTGCTTGTGACGGCAAACTCGTCAAAGGTTGTAAGCGATCCATTTGTTGTGGCTGCGCCTACCCAATCGTCAAAGTTTGCCTTTCCGCCAGCGGCCTCAATTGTTTGTGCATCGGTGAGTCCGCTGTCAAGAGTATCCTCAAACCACTGTCGGAAACTTGCCCCATCGCTGATTCCAAGGGAACGAAGTGATGGGTCAATCATAGAAGGGTTGTCGTCAAGCCATTCGGCATAGAGGCCCATAAGATCTGGGTTTTCGCGCAACTTCTTAAGAACATCCTTGGGGTCGCCCATGATGTCACCAACGCCAATCTCAACCCCGCCAATCTGCGCTTGTGCAAGGCTAAAGACACTGTTGAGTGTAGAGAGGGTGGTGTTCAGTCGAGTGTTGGTTGGGCTATCGCCAACGGCAATGCTTGCCTGCGCGATGCTTGCGCCAATAGACGTGTATAGCTCGCTGTCCTTGGAGATGTTGGATTGCACCAAGCGATTTTTGAAGCCGTTTGCCCACGAGCGGAATTGCGCGTTTGTTGCTGTTCCAGCCCGAATGCGGTTCTGCCACTTGGTTGCCTCTGCGTTCCACTCGTACTGGAAAGCATCGTAGACCGCGTTGGTATAGGCAATGCTACCTGGATCTAGCACCTTGAGCGACTCAAGGGTAATCTTCTGATACTCGGCAGCCGTCAGCTCGCCACGAATCAAACGCTGGCCCTGATACTTCAAATAGGCGCTAGTGGTAGTTTCAATAGAGTTAGCATAATCAGCAAGATCATTTGGGTCGGTTGAGGTCTGCGCCTCATTCCCAAGAAAGTCAATAATGTCCTGATAGTTAGAACCATCAGTGGTGTTAAAGGTCGAGATCAACGCATTGAACTGCTTCTTTAGGTCATAGTTGTTTAGATCAGACTTCTTCTGGAAGATGGCCTGATATTCCAGCGATCCTGGGGTGTAGCCAGCAGCCGAAGCCCACTCGTCATAGAATGACTGAATATCCGCCGCCGTTGGTACGGCACCGTTATAGGCTGTTCCAGTGCGATAGGCGTCAAGCAGACCCTGCTCCTCTGCGTTCTTGCGCTCGCGCAGCAAGCCGATGATGAGCGCGGTAAGGTTTTGTCCGCCAGAGTTTGGGCTGGTGAATCGTCCGCGTCGTGCCATTATGCAGGTACCTCATTGGTGCCAGTCGGCGCTGGGAGAAGGTTCTCTTCCCCTGGCGCTGCGGCGTTTGCTGGCAGAGCCTCAGGCGGCAACTGCGCCTGATTCTCTGGCTGGTTGAGCGACTGGCTTCCAGGAACGCCCTGCTGCATCGTGCGCTGGGCGTTGGCAGCCTGCTCTTGCGACATGACGGCCTGCTGCTGCTGCATCATTGCCATCTGCTGCATCACCTGTGACATCGTTGCCACAGCCGCAGGATTGAGTGTTGCGTCCGTCTGCTCGTCGCGGATGAGATCCTTCTCGCCAATTGGATCTTCCACGCCCACTCGATCCATGGCACGCTCGGCGCTCCATAGTCGGTTCTGGACAAGGTTGATCGCGGTGCTGGCAAGTTCCAGCGTGTCTCGTGGCGTCAGTTCTGGTGCAACGATATCAATGCGGTATTGTCCGCCAATGATCTCTGCAACAGCTGGGTTCTTGATTTCCCAAATGCGGGCGCACATCTCCCAGACCTGTCGCATCCACTGATAGAACACCTTGCGCTTTGGAGCAAGGCGTGCTTCGTAGTTGGCGATGAGCGCGGCGATGGCTCGTGACGAACCAAGCACCTGCGCGGGCGCGAGACCAAGGAGCAGGTCGTTCAAGCCCGTTGCCACAGCAAGTTCTCGGTCGATACGACCGATGTACTGCTCAATCTGGAACGAAGGGATGAACGGCTGGATGGCACGGAGTTCGTTGCCAGGTCCAGGGGTGGCGACGCGACCTGGCTTTGGTAGCGCGTTTGGCGGTACCTCATCAGGAGCCTCTGGCCCAACGAGCTGCCACATCTGCCCACCGACGATGGACTGAATCATCTGCGCCATCGCAGTGACTCGCTCGTCCTTCTCGCGGAGCAACTGCTCGGCATCGTAGAGTGCTGGCTTACCGTATGGGCTACCAGGGATCTTGCCGTTTGGCAGGTGGACATACGGGATCTGTCCCTGATACTCAGGGTGCGCGTCGTTTTTTACCAGCGAGTTGCCGACAAAGATGGCGTTGTACACAAGCGGAGCCTTACCAGGCTTGGTTGGTACCTTGTACCAGTAGTCGTAGACCTCAACCTGCATCTGCTCGTAGGCAGTCTCGCGGCGGAGTGGGTTACGCTCGAAGGTGTTGGACCACACGTTGCCGATTGGGTCATCGTGGGTGCCACGGGTCGTGTACGGGAAGTACTTGTCGCCCTGCTTGACAGGGATGACATCCACGCCGTAGTCCTCTTGGACTGACTGTGGGGACATACCGTAGCAATAGAGCGCCCAGTCTAGGCGGTGGAAGTCGCTGTCGCCAAACCCAAGGTAGAGGTTCTCTGGTCGCTCAATGACGGTAATCTTTGGCAACTCGGCAACTGGATCCCAATAGACCTTAGCCGCCGTATGACCGTAGAGTTCCTTGAGGAGTGCAGCGTGCTCGTGGAGCAGGTCCATCTCGTTGGCATCCCACCAGCGAAAGTAGAGTCGCTCGCGCAGTTGCGCGGCATCGCGCTCTTCGGCTGTTGGCCCAGTGGCAACATAGTTGACCACTGGTCGCACAGCCTGGATGGAGGCTGGGATCTGTACATAGGCGTGGTGGATGTTGACCGAGACGTGCGCTCGACCAGCAAGTCGTGCGCTTGGATCATCTGCCCAGTGGTCAGCACCACCAAGGGTGATGGTCTCTGGGTGGTAGAGGTTGTCCATGCGGCGGAAGAGTGAGCGCAGGCGGTTCTGCTCTGGCTCCACCAACTGCTTGCGACCAAGGATCTCCTGAAGGAGGAGATGCGACTCGTCCTGGTTCGGATCAATTCCTTGTCCGCTGAGTGAAGTCTCGGACATCTTGACGGAAGCCTGTTCGCCAAGGGTGAGCTTCTCAAAGTTCGGCTTGATGCGCGTGGAAGCGCGGTTTCGTGCCGTGATGGATGGGTCGTTGATGCCAATGCCAGCACCGCCAGCGATTGACTGGTTTGCCTGACCCTTGACTGAACCCTGCTTGTTGACGGTGATGTTGGTGAATACTGGCGCGGTGGCAATTGGCTTGCCAGCAGCGGCAGCCGCGACGATACGCTGACCCTTAGCAAGTTTTCGTGCCTTCTCGGTGGCAGTGCCAATAGAGGCAATCTGCTCAGGCGTGGCGATATCAGGGTCAGTCGTGTACTGCGCTGGAATCGCTCGCGTTCCCTCGAACGCCGCTGGGATCTTTCGTACCTTGTCGGCCATCAGTCACTCACTCCAAAATATGTGAACACTGGATCGTTCACGGGCTTCTCTGGGTTTCGTAAAGCGTGTCGCACAGCAATGGCCAGTGCCATCACTGCATCTTGCTCCAGCTTCTTATCGTCCAATTTGTAGGTGAGGAGTTGCCTTCGCATCTCATCCCACGCACCGCCAGTTGGCAGTTCGATTTGTCCTTTGTCTAGGACCGCCTTCAAGTCATTAAGGAGTTCCACCTTCTTCGCCTTTGTGCCACCGAAGTCAAAACCTCGGAGGGGGCGGATGATGCTGAACTCCTGTTGGAATAGTCGTCCACCGAGTCCTGTGGAATCGACGATGGTGGTGCAGTACGCACCGTCTTGCTGGTAGAGGAGGTGTCCTTCGCGGACCATGTTCACGACGGCAGAGATACTCTGCTTGCCGCCACGCTTTCTAATCCGCGTACCGCGAAGGCACTTTCTGTCAGTAATGTCGAGTGTAATCGCCCACGTTGCGTCATGTGAAATCCCTGGGTCTACACCCTGGACATACTTATGGTGACGTGTCGGGCCTGACTCTGCGACTCCTGATTTGAATACTGCTTGAATGGACTGAGACCAGAAGAATGCGTCTCGTGCCTCAATGAAGAATCCGTCAATGTTCTGCGGGATGAGGTACTCAGCCTGCTGACGAACGACATCATCAAAGTTCTCTTGTGTCAGTCCGTAGCCGATGTTGTCCCGTGTGGACAATCGGAACGAAATGAACTTGTCGTCACGGGCTGGGTTGTCGGGATTTCCCTTCTCCCACAGATCCGCGTATTCGTTGAATCCCTCAGTCGGCGTTCCAATGAAGTGGAGTGGTCCGCCAGTGGAGAGTCGTCGGAGGTTCAGCACCTCTTGGTAGATCATTAGCAAGTGCGGCTCAAACGCCGCTTCGTCAAATGAGATGCCGTTCATGTCCTTACCAAGGAGAGCCTTGGCTCGATCCTGGGTAGTGCGGAAGTGGATGCTCGCCCCACCAACGATGGGATTGAACTTGATCCACGGATACTCACCGCGATACTTCTTGTTGGTCTCCACGATCTTACCAAGTTCTGTGACCATGGGGCAACCACGACCTTTTTGGGCGGGGTGCTGGCCAGTGAGGATGGTTTCAATCTCGCGGAAGACTAGCTCTGCGGTCTCTTGCTGGATACCAATGTGGAACCATTCATAGGGAGAATCTAGCCACGCAAGGTGGGACTTGGGATCACCATATTTCGGGTTTGGAAGTCCCAGTTTGTACAGGGCGTGGTGGAAACAGACCACCGCCATTGCCATCGTTTTGCCCGCACGGTTGCCAGCGGATACGACGGTTGTGATGTATTTCGGTCGATATCCAGACTCATCACGCTCGGAGCAGGACTTCCACCATGCAACCTGCCCAGGATTCCCCTGGATGCCAAGCCACCTGCGAGCAAAGAACTCGATGTCAGAGCGACCGCGAGCCAGATCGACCGCAACTTCATTCGCTAGTTGCTTCAAGCCTTGTTGCGCTTGCTGATCGCGGCTGCCTTTGCGCGGGCATCCGCCTTGCTGCTGGCACCCCAAGCCTTCAGGCTCAGGAGTAAGCGCGTCGGACGACCCTTCTCGTCGCGCTCAGGACCAGGCATACCGCCCATGCGGGCGAGGAATGAGGCTCGTCGCGGATTGTCTCCGCTCTTGACAGGAGCCTTCAGTGTGCCGCCAGTCTGCGCCTTGTAAGACGCACGACCCTTGGCATTCAATCCGCCCTGCGGATTCTTGCCTTCTTTGCGTTGCCATGCAGCACTCTTGGGCATTACTTCACCTCATTGTGGAAATATAGGACTTTGGGTAGGAACTCAATCTTGCCGCCAAGTGCGGCCAGTCGATTGATGAACGTGCCGTCCGCTTCGTAGTGGCGGTCGGTGTAGCCAGCCTTGCGAGCGTAGCTAGTCTTGACAATGTAGTTGCCAGAAGTAGATTGTCCGAGAGCAAAGGACGGGGTGTGGTTCTTGCTCCAGCCGCAGTATAGCACATCTGCGGTACCTGATGCAGATTCCATCATTTCTTGGATGAAGGTCTGGTCGTAGGAGTCGTCGTGGTTGAACCACGCGGTGTATTCAGATGTCGCCAGGTCAAGCCCCTTGGCCCTCTTGTCGTGACCCCAGTCGTTGAGGTTGGGTTCTTCGTAGAACCGAACCCACGGAAACTGTTGCCAAATGCCCTCAAGGTTGATCTCAGAGCAGAGAGCAATGATCTCATCTGGCTTCTGGGTCTGATTTCCCAGCAGTTCTAGGATACGAACAAGGTTCTCCGAGTCCGCATGAGCAGTTACCACGACGGTGATGCTCGCCATTGATTCTCCCTATAATGTCGCTAGTAGAGATCCCCTTGGTATAGGGGATGTACAACATCCTGATACCACGGAAATCTAGCCAGTCTTGGTCAAGACCCAACTGCTTCATCAGGCTTTCGCCCGTCCAGTCATCTCCATGAGCAATATGGCTGATTCGAACATCCAACGGCATAAGATCAATGGTTAGTCCAGTGTTCTCGTTGCCGACGTTTACGACTACCTTGTCTACGTACTTGCAGGAATCCAGTAGGTCGTGTCGCTCTGCCAGTGAGAGAATCGGTCGACGCTTGTACCGAGCGGCAAACTCATCCGTGTTGAGCGCAACGACTACCTTGCCAAATGATCGGCAATGCTCTAGGAATTGGGCGTGTCCTGAGTGGAACAAATCAAATGTTCCACCCACATAGACCCACCCATCAAACATTACTTCTTCTTCTGAATGCCGTAGTCTGTGGAGCTTGGGTCAAGCGCCTTCACGACAATCTGGAGGGCAGACGCTAGTCCTGCGCTGATGATTGTGCGGAAGTCACCACCATTGATGTCAAGCAGTGGGATGCCCAAACCGAGTGCAACCGAGATCGACACGGTGAGGAACGTTCGTACTGCGTCTAGTAGCATCTCGTCAATCTTGCTGTTGTCTGCAATGTACTTAAGCCATGCGCCAATCTTGCCCATGCTGGTCTTCTCCTTCTTAGCGGCCTCAGCCGCGCTTCCTGCCAGAGCCAGACCCTTTGCTCCGATTGATGCCCAGTCGACCTTCTCTAGGGCTTTTACCGCCACATCCAACTCGGATGGTGTCTTAGTAACAGATTCTACTTTCGGAGCCTCTACGGGCTTCCTAGGTGCCTCTACGTTGATTGTGGGAGCCACTGGCGCGACCACTGGAGCAACCACTGGCGCGGGGGCGGCAACCTTGCCTGGGTGCGTGACGATGAGCAGGCACTTGTAGTCGACTGCAACCTTCTTCGCCTTGACCTTGCTGTTGGCAATCTGCTTGAGCTGCTCTTCGGTCACTGGCACGCCGTACTTCTCGGCGGCAACCTTCTCGTCACGAGTAGGACACGCCCACTGCCAACCGTGGTCTGCACACCAGCCAGCGGAGGTCATATGGCCGTAGCCGTCGGTGATCTTCTTCGGATCTTTCTTGGTCCAGTAGCGTCGCCAGCCGTCGTGCCACTTGCTGACGGGTACGCCTGCTGGATAGCCAATTGGCTGCTGTACCCAAACCATCAGCGCAGCACCAGTCTTCGCTGCTGCCACGGCATCAGCCCACGACTTGGCGTAGCGAGCCTTGCCACCGAGTACGGCGATGGTCTGCGCGGCTTCCTTCAGTGAGCCGCCAGCGTCGCTGATGCCCTGCTTGTCCTTGCGCCCTGTCGCCTTCTCGAATGCGGCGACGCCTTGCGCGGCGGTGTAGTCCACGGTGTAGCCAGAAGCCCACGAGACGGCGGCGGCACAGGATGACCAAGTGCAGTCGTCTAGGACTTGCTTGGCACCCTTCTGCTGCGCCTCTGCGTCAGCGTAGAGTTGTGACTTGACCCGATACTGCATTCGTTAATCCTTCCAGCGTAGTGGTCCCGTCAGGAACCATACTAGTGTCAGACCCGTGAAGATTGCTGACATGGTGTCTTTTGTTGCTCCATCTGGCAGTACGACGACTGCGAAGAGGAGACCAAGGATCGTCCATGATCCGCCTACAATGTCATTGATGATGCGTGAAATCATTTCTTTCTCCCTGTGTTGGAGGCTGCGACCGCAGCCGCTGCTGCTTGGGCTACCTGGCTCACGATGATTGCCACCGCGACTGGTTGAGCCTGCTTCTTCTCCTCGACCGAGAGATCTTTTCCTAGGGTGGTTACCGCAGTAACTGCTTCCCCGATGCTTTCTGAAATTGCTGCGACTGCTTCGCCAACAGCCTCTGCTACTGCTTCCGCTGGCCCATCAGGAGCCACGCTAGGGCTTGGAACTGGTTCAGGACTCGGAGTGACTTCCTCGCTTGGCGTCGGGCTTGGAGTCGGCGTTCCACTTTGTTCTGGACTAGGATCTGGAGTTCGCGTTGGAGTTGGTGATGGTCGCTCACTTGGAGCTACTGTTGGAGTAGGGCTTGGCGTAGGCTGCGGAGTTTCAGTCGGAGTTGGCTCTGGGCTAGGCGTCGGTTCTTCAGTCGGAGTCGGAGTCGGCTCTGGTGTTGGCTCTGGCGTCGGCTCAGGCGTCGGGCTGGGTGTAGGCTCTGGCGTCGGCTCAAGGCTAGGCTCCGCACTCTCGCTCGGCAATGGACTCGGTTCCCAAGGAACTGGATCCCACGGTCGATTTGGTAGGCACAACCTCACCCACAGTTCGTTTTGCGGTTCGTCCGCCCACCAGAATGGACCCCATAGTTCCCATTCTCCCGTGTACGGGTTCGTTCCCCCGCACCAGATCTCCTGCTGGTTTGCGCGAGTGATTCCTGGGAGAATAAGACTTAGTGCTAGGAGGAAACCCAATACGGCTGCGGAACGCAATCATAACTCCGATTCTCCGACCCCTAGTGGCTTGATTTCTGTTGCCTCAATGATCTGATAGGTAGCACCGCCGCCCAAGATGCCTGCAAGTTGCAGTGCAACCTCTCGATCTGCGCCCTTCTCTTGGCGTCGGTCGATCATTTCCTGTGCGCGAAGGCCCTCTGCCAGCGTTGGGGTTAGATCCCCCTCCTGCACCGCGCTATGTACGTAGTCCCGCACCAGCATTGCCAGGTCGCCCGTCGCCTTGATGGTCTTCTTCTGCTTCTGGAGGTGCTTTACTGCGGAGATACGCTTGTGTTCGTGGTCTTCAGTGAGGTGATCACGCTTGTGCTTGCCGAGAGTGATGCGGGAGATGTAGTGACCAGCGTCTGCAAGCCACTTGGAGAGCTGCACATCCGACATTCCGTCGCGCATTTTCTTGTTGATCGCCTCAACAAGAGGGCTTCGGCAGACGTGGCAGCCCGTGAGGACTGGTGCCAGATCAGTCATGCTTATCGGTGATATCATTTCCGCATGGTCCGCAAACAACACGTGGGTCTGCCTCATTTGGGACATTAACTGTCAGTGCAATATCTTTATTTTCGCACCCATCAGTCTTGCACGTAACAACCATCTCTTTAAATTCCACTTATCACCCCGCCGATGCTGCTGAACTATACTGAGTTGCAATATAGCCAAAAGTAAGCCCAGTAAATGTTAGGTTTGCCTGGTCCCCGCTGTACCAGTAGCCAGTAAACGAGGTACTAGTAACGCTACCAGCAATACGGGCAACGACTTTTTGTGATCCACCTGGTGCACTTTGAATTGCAACAATGACGTGGGGAGCAAGCGTGAACCTGTTTGCTGGGAATGTTACCGTTGTGTTCCCAGTCGCCGCAGCCGAGCTATTCATTGAGTAGGTTCCAGTTGCAATTCTGACTGGAAGGTAACTAGTAACAATATCACCGTTGACAGTGGCCCCAGCAAAGGTTGGAGTGCTGCTCGTTGCAACGGCCTGCCCAATGGAAACAGTTTTTGCCGCAGCATTGGCATCTGCGCCAGTGACGGTAACGCCAGTTCCAGCGGCAAGGGTGGCAACGAAGTTCCCGCTGGTGACATCGCTGGTGGCGTGCGTATGGACGCTAGAGGCGTAACTTGCGCTCAGTCCAACCGTGACGATGCCAGCAGTGTCCGTGCTTGCGGTAATTGGCGCAGTGCCATTGACTGCCGTGACGTAGGTTCCAGCAGGCTGGTAGGCGTGGGTGTGGACAGAGGCAGCAATGCCAGCACTGGCAATGGATGATTTGGTCCACAGACTGCTAGAGGTCTTGTATTGGATGATGTCTCCGTCAGACGGGCTTGCCGCAGAAACATCGTGGAGTTCGTCCAGCTCGTAGCCGTTCTGAACCTTGACGAGAATAGATCCATTGATTGCTTGGACGCGAACTACGACACCTAGGTAGACTGCGTGACTCGGCTCTGCTGGTGGGCTAACGAATACGATAGACCCAGGGGTGTTACCAAGCCAGACGGATGCTCCAGCGGTCGTGGCGGAAGTGTCAATGTTGGTGAGATACCCCGCCTCAATGACATAGCCAAACGCATCGTTGTCGATTGCGGCGGCAGTAAGGCCTAGGGTCTTAGAGGAAGATGGATCAGACGTGGCTGACGCAAGAGAGATGAGAGCGTTGTCGCCCGTTGCCCCAGAGACATAGACTGCCGAACCCTTGGGAATTGTCGTCCCCGTAGTGTTCTTGACAAGGAATCGAACAACCTCGGCGTTTGTCGCTGCGGTTGCCCCAGTGATTGCGGTCTGGTCAATGCCAACCGTAATGGCGGTGGTACCAGATGTGGTGATTGGCGATGTGCCAGTGACGGAGGTGACATAGGTGCCGAACGGCTGGTAGGTGCCGTCGTGGAGGTGGCTGGTCGTGGAGTAGTTGGCATTGAGGCTGATGGTCGAGGTACCAGCAGCAGTAGCAACGCTAATAGGCGATGTGCCAATGATTGCCGCACCACCAGCGCCAAAGTTGCCAGTTGCCGTGCCAGTGAGGACAATATCCCCGACCGTAAGGCTGGCCATCTGGATGACCCCCGTCGTTGGGGTTTCCGTAATGATGATCGTGCCATTAGAGATCTGCAACGCCCAGTCCACAAGGAACTCCTCATGGAACGCATCTGGGAACGTGTGGGTAGATCCAGGCTCACCGATGAAATCATTGTTTCGCCAGCGGGTGTTGATCCTAGCAGTAGAGGTAAAGCGGGACAAGGGTTAATACTTCCTTTTTGAATTTTTTCTGAACTCTTTACCAATATCTCTAAGAGATGGCTCTAAACGACCAGCTTTACCAAGAACCTTTGCCACTGCTCTAAAGGCTTGCTTCTTTCCTTTTTCGTCCATGCCAGTAGTCCATAGGGTTTCTCCGCCAAGGCGTACCGCATTCGTAATGCCAGTTGTATCGTAGTCGCTAACTGACTTGGCCTTAACAATCTCTTTGACAATAGACGATTCCATACTCTTTGCCCCAGCTGACTTTGGAAATTTGGAAGCGAGCATAAACTTCCCAGCAGCGTCTAATGCTGCCTTTTCTTCCTCAATAAAGTCTCCAGCGCGACCTAGCCTTTTGAGTCCAGCTGCGCTTCTTGCAGCAACACCGCCAAGGATTTTGAATGGAGATACTGCCATAGCAAGTCCAACGGGGTCAACAGAAAACTTATTACCACGAAGGCTAACAATACCCTGAGTCAGAACTTCACCAGCCTGCTTTGGGGTAATGCTCTTAACGCCAGACGCAGAGCCAGTCAATGGCTTGCCTGTCCTCATAGCGTAGCGAACCTCTTCGGCCTTGCTAATCTTCCGCTTGGCTGTCCCAGACGTTCGATTCATTGGTTTCGCTTTTGCCACGGCTACTTGCTCCTTGCGGTCTTGGCTGAGTCCTTAAATGCCTTAGCGGTTGGGGCGCCCTTGCTTCCAGGCTTACGCATCTTCTCGCCAGAGCCAGCGGCAATGCGCTTCTTCTTGGCGTTGATGTTGGCGTACAGGCCCTTCTCAGCCTTCTCCGCCGCAGCCTTACCAGCCTTTGTGTATGGGAACTTCTTCCCTTCGACCATTGGCATTAGTCTTCTCCTAAACTTGGCATCGGCAAGAGCCGAGCCAGGGGGACGGATAGCGAGTCAGCCGCTCGCTCCGTTTCAACATCCCATACGTGGCTGAGGATGCTATGGGCCGCTGATCCCAGCGACTCCTCCAACGCCTCAACAAGGCGCTCCACCCCTGCCTGGTGCAGGTGGATCAGTTCGTGCGCTACCACCCGTCGGATCTCGTCCTTCTTCTGCTTCCAGAGATCTGGAGAGAAGCGAATGGTGGCGTTATACAGGTTCGTGCTGACTTCTACATCAGCCCAGGAATCGTCAGGCGGAGCGCCAGCTCCTACCGTGATGGTCCAATGCCCCAGTCCGAGGATGTCCTTGCAGCGATTGACGTACTGTGAAACTGCCTTGGACATTCGACCCCCTCTGAATCGGTGGCGTTGTAACTATTACTTACCGATGGTCTTTCCGCCGCGCTTCTTAAGATACGCATCGACCTGATTAGAAATCTTTCGAATCTTTGCCACAGAACCGCCGCGTCCTGGATATCCTGTCATTGCGGCAACGTCTGGGTTGAAGCTACTAACCTTCTTACCCTTGCCAAATACCTGCTCGTATCCCTGCTTTACTGTTTCGTATTCTTGACGAAGTGTAGGGGCGCTTTCTGCTCCGCCAGCGGCTCGTGGGAATACAGATTCAGATAGTCTCCTCAGTGGCCTACCTTGGTAAACACCTTGAGTTGCATTACCGAATTCACCCATGACCTGCCCTGCCCTTTTTGCATCTACTCGAGCAATAAGGGCGGTTGCCTGCTTAATTTTCCCAGCAGCTTTAAGGGCTTGTGCAGCCTTCAGGACCTTCCCAACTGGCAGAGCCATGGCGAGAGAGGCAGGGTCAGCCTGAAGACCCTTCTTCCCAAGGGTAACGATACCCGAGGTCAGCACCTCACCAGCGTCCTTGAGGCTAATGCTCTTGACGCCAGAGGCGGAACCTGTGAGGGGTGCGCCGTACTTCAGCTTCGTTGCAATACCCTCTGAGCGACCAAGCAGTCGACGAGCGACACCAGAGGTGCGGCTCATCGGCTTCTTCTTGCCGTTTGCCATCTTATCTAGTTGTGGTCGTGCCTTTGCCATGATTATCGGTCTCCCAATCGCTTCTTTGGCGTTGGCTTTGGCTTATAGTTGCTGTTGCCATACACTGGCGGCTTGCGCTTGCCTGCTGGTACAGGCTTTACCTTGACGGGAGCGTCTGCACGCTTGTCGGTACCCTTGTAGATCGAAGGGCGACCTGGCATTTTAAGCTGCGTTGGTTCACCTGGTGCTGGCTTTGGGGTCTTCTTCCCCATGAGAATCTTGCCCTTTGGCATTTAAAACTCCTTGGGTTGCCCCATTCTTAATCTGGCCTAGCGGCCAGAGCGAACTCTATTGAGTGAGAGACCGTTCTCTGGGAGGGTGAGTTCGTTGCCCCCTCTGTGTCTCCCCCATATAACCAGAAAAAGGGGGGGTTTATGTCGAAAATAACATCATTAAGATGTCTTAATCTTTCTGAGGGAGGCTGTCGAGCACAACTTAACAGCTCCGCGTTAACAGATTGGGGTGAAACCCTAGTCAAAAGGGGGGTGGCCTTATCAGAAGGGGTGTTCATTGCGGGGTTGGGTATTCCTAGCCCGCGCACGCCCCGCCCTCGAAACGCTGCGGGGGGAGGGGGGGTCGACATAATCCGTGCCACACCATGACACAACCCGTGCCAGACAAGCGCCCTTGTCGGGGGGCGACAAGCGGCCTTGTCGAGGGCTACACCCCCCCCCTTGTCGAGGGGGGTAGGGGGGGGAGGGTAGGCGATACCCCCCTAGCCGTACCCGATACCCCCGCGCCGTTGCAGGGCTAGCCCTCCCGCCGATCGATACCCCCCCGCCTAGCCCGTACCCGTGCAGGGGCTACCCCCGCAAGCTACCCCCGCCGATAGGCCGCCTCGACGTACACCGCCCCCCGCGCAACGCTACGCCCCGCGCCCCCCTCGCCGCCATGATTGTATTCCCCCCGCCTTGATCGCCCCGCTACGTTGCCCCTAGACCCCTATTGGAATAGAACAAACGTACTATTCTGGATTGTTGCGGAATCTTAACCTACCGCCCCCCTTGCGGATCCCGTGCGGGGGGTGTAGGCTAGGGGTAGGCGGGGACTATCCCCGCCACAATCGAAGGGGGTTCATCATGGCCAAGGGGCTACCCGATACGCGGGGGCAATACCCTAGCCCGCTCGAGGCGAAGCGGCAACGCGAGGCGTGCAACCTATGCAACGCGCTGCAGCACCGCCAAGGGCGGCTAATCGAGGCGCTAGCGGGAGCCCGCGAAGCGGTAAACGCGGCGGCCGCCGCGCTTGCGATGATCGAGCTTCGGGCGGGTGAGCTCGAGGCCGCCGCGCTTGCGCATGGTAGCGTCGACGGTTGCCGATCATGAGGCGGCCTATCGTATCGCTGCGCACGCTTGCGGAGCATAGGGCGCGGGAGCGCCGCGCCCGTATGACCCGCCGCCTACTATTGGCGGCGCTCATCATCGGGGCGATCGGGGCGCTATCGATCCCATGCCCGCCCCTTGCGGGGTACGCGTGCTAGGTGTAGTATCGAAGGGGGCGGGAGAATCCCGCCCCGATAGCATGAGGGGAGAATAGAATCGTGGCCATGTCGAGGCGGGATTATGTCAAGCTTGCCGATACGCTAGGGCGGGCGGTAGCGGTAGAATCCACCGAAGGGGGCGGCGAGGGTATCCGCGCGGCGGGGGCGGCCTATCGGGTAGCGCTCGCCGTAGCCGATACCCTGCACGATAGCGGGGCGAGCTTCGACGGGGGGCGCTTCCTCGACGCGGTAGCGGTAGCCGCTAGCCGCGCCCGCAGCGCCCTAGCCGCTAAGGGCGGCGCTTCATACGGGGCGGGGGCGGCGCTCGACGCCGCGCTATCGCAACGTCGCGCGGGTAGCCGATTCTAGGGGCTACAATCGAAGGGCGGGGGGCGGCACGTTGCCGCCCCCTTAGCCGATAGCATGAGGGGAGAATAGAATCATGAAGGGTACAATCGAGGAGCTGCTCGACGCTAGGGCGCTCGAGGAGCTCCGCGCTATCGAGCGGCTAGGCCACATGATGATCGACGCGATGGAGCGCGGGCGGGCGTTGCACGTTGCAACGGCGCGGCGCTTACGGCGCGAAGCTCGAGCGGCGGCGGCATGGCGCGGGCATCGCATGGCGCGATTCTCGCCCCTGCTACCATCGACGGGGCGGGGCGGCTATTCCGATGCGGCGTGCACGGCGTGCGGCGCGTCGGTAAGAATCGACACCGCGCCCGCG
>Ga0315909_10003449_pt1 | contig 19228 bp, 7 predicted proteins | sample LakEriMetagenome_11_FD_203527 | JGI IMG/M metagenome (GOLD analysis project Ga0315909, IMG submission 203527) | Freshwater fungal communities from buoy surface, Lake Erie, Ohio, United States - Buoy 2 MA125 | ecosystem: Environmental > Aquatic > Freshwater > Lake | place: USA: Lake Erie, Ohio... | reverse complement strand
GTAGGAATACCAAGCAAAGTTCCGTCATTCCACACACTCGTAGAAGAAAAATTACCACCCCCAGAAATAAGCCATCTAACTGCCATACGTTAATTTATTTAAGAATAGACGTGCCCAGCAAACCCTGTCCATGTTACCCCACCAGCAGGCTGTGCTGTTGCTGTTGCTGTCACACTCCCATCTGCTGCTATCGTTAATCTTATAATAGTCCACACAGTTGCACTTTCACTACTCCCTGTTAATGCTGTTCCACAATAAAGGAATGAGCCACTTTGAGCAAACCTTCTTACCGTATTGTAAGGATTGAAAGCATCCCAAGCATAACCATTCCACTTCCAAGATGTACCTCCTGAAGTGTAAACCTGATTAAGGACTGGGGATGATGGGAAGTCTAATGCCATTAAATGTCTATTGAATAAGCGTTAACAAATATGTCATCCACCTCTTGATTAGTTAGGCTTAATACAGCTTGTATCATAGCCACTGTTGGACTATTTCTTTCAATGTTGTTAGAATAATCCCAAGCGTATTGAGCCTTAATCTTAAACTCCTGTTCTGCTTGTGTGCTGTCAGGAAGTGCATTGATAGCTGCTGTTACGTTTGCCTCAAGGTTCTGAATAGCAAGCTGCGCTCTTAACTGCCATCTTGTAACTCTTACAGGAACACCGTTCACCACATCCTGTACAAGCGGATGAACCAGCTTACCCTTAGCATAGTTGTCTATTCCTAAAGAGAGAAGGATGTTAAGGATGTAAACTCTTTCATCTTCAGAAAGAGTTGTTTCTGATGTAGATGCAAGCTCTTCAGCCACTCTCGATTCTAAAAGAGGCTTGTCAGAGGACACTCTTGTATAAAGAATATCGCTGATGTACTTAGCTGCCTTATCGCTTGTTAGGTAAGGGCTGCCATCCTTTTCAATGTTAAAGTCAAAATTGTATGTCATGATTTTATATTTCGTAGAAGAATTGTCCAACTATTGTTTTAACACCAGAAGCTGTCCAAGTTGTTGTAAACCCTGTGCTTGATGTTGATGCTGTTTTATAACAAGTTATGATATTTGTGCTTATATTATTCCCAAAACCGCCAATAAGATAAACTCCATTATCACTATGAAAAGCAAATGGGAAAGCAATTGCTATTTTTGGTAATATTGGCAATGAAAATGTTGTAGATGTAGAGTTTGATGTTCCTTCTAAAGAAAAATAGACATAAACAATATTGCCTACAACCTTATATCTTATCCGTTTTGAAGTAAAACTACTCCATCCAACAATAGTAGACTGCTCCGAGAAGTCTATCCAAGGAGTGTTAATCTGATTCAGTAAGTCACCACCATACAAGCCATTTGCTACACCATTCATAATCTATATCAATTAAGGAGCTAAGTAATCTAATCCTGAAGCCTGAATAAAGCAGGATGTACCTGCTGAAAGGTTTGCTAATGTTGTTGCTCTAAGCACATCACCACCTAAAAGAGGAATGTACTGCCTTCCTGTGTTGTCCAAAGGTAATCCTGGAATGTTTGTACCATTTAGAAAATCCACAGCAAACCTTGCTGCGTTCGTGTTACCACTTGACACAGGCACGTTCACAAGTCCCAAAGGAATCACAGTGGAACCACCCCTTAAAATGTAAATAAATACGTTAATAGTAACAGTATCATTCGTTGTGGCTGTAAGGCTTATAATCCTTGTACCATACGTTCCTGCTGTCTCAATAGTAGTACCATTCGTATTGCTTCCCAATGTGCCTATTGTTGTACCTGTAAGCACCGCAACACCACCATTGGGCTGGTTGGCAACTCTTACTAAACTTCCTGCTGGTAAACTCATAATATTAAAAATTAAATAGTAATCTTTGATTTGTCATTATCGCATAATCCACATCATCAGCAAAGTTATCTAAACTTGTCTTAACAAGGTTATTTGTTGGATATTTTGTTGAAGATGTATCTAATGTAACATTCTCTTTATTAGCCACATTCTCAGGAGTAAACCCTAATTCTGTTAGTACATCTGTAGCACTTATTGTAGCACCATTACCCTTTAACAGCCCATTAAATGTTGTAGCTGTTAAGCTGTTTATGGTGTTTGTGCCACTTGCTCCTTGAGGACCTTGAGGACCTAAAGGGAGGGTTGCTTGCACCCATTGATACGTATTACCATCATAAATATATACGTATTGTAATCCTGTATCAGAGTGTGTCCAGAAGCTCTCAAGAACAATAGCTGATGTTCCTGTTCCTGTTGGGGTTGTGTTCTGATAGAATGTTGTGGGTTTGTCGTTAAATGTATTCCAATCTGTAGAGCTGAGCTTTCCTGTGTTTGTTGCAGATGCTACAGGCAGATTGAATGTATGTGTGGCTGTTGCTGAATTTATGTTAAAATCTGTTCCTGTTGTTCCTGTTGCAAGAAATTGCACCTGAGCTATTAATCCATTTAATGCACTTATCCCTGTAGAGAAAGTTGTTATCACCTGGGAAAGATTGCCATTCTCTGTATGTAAAGTGATAGTCCTTGTATCACAGGCAACATACACTCTTATAGCAAGTCTGTCTGTTAATGCAAGAGTTGTTGTAGGAACAGCAAGAGATGTTGTATAAAGATCTACAGATGTGCCATTTGTAATAAACTCTGGAGTGGCAGAGTTAGAAGCAATAAGTGTAAATATAGCTCCATCATATTTGTATAATTCTACATAGAAGTTAGGAGTTCCTCCTGCAGAGCTAGCATTGAAATAAAGATCTATCAGCCAAGCTCCTGCAGGAATACTAAGCAAACTAGGATCTCCAACATCTGTAATAAACTGAGCTATAAGTCCATCTGTAGAAGTGGAATAGTTTGTTCCTGGTCCAAACACAGGATTCCTACTTAATTGTTCATATCCAACAACAGAAGAAGGAACACTACCGTTCAAATAATATCCTATACTAGATCCTCCACCACTTGGAGAAGAAGGAAGTGTTGCAAGCTGACCATCACCTCTTATATATTGAGAAGCTGTTCCAGCCCCTGTAACAGTGAGCGTTCCACTAGATGTAACAGGTGAGTTGGTGACAGTGAAAGCTGAAGGCATAGAAAGTCCTACAGAAGAAACTCCTGAAGGAGGAAGATTAGCCCAGCTAGCTATTGTTCCATTTGTTGTTAAGAACTTCCCAGCATTTCCTGTTTGAGAAGGAAGCCCACTCACTGTCCAGCTTCTATTAGCACTCAAATCGTATGTTATACCATTGATTGTTAATGTGCGTGTCTGAGGAACAGGTGTATATCCTATTAAAGTGAATATATCAAAGTTTGTAAGAGGAGCAGCTCCTGTCACCAACCCTTTTGCATTTACAGCAAACTTAAGAGGAGTGATGGCAGGAAATACGTTTGAGTTTACATTATTAAGTGTTAATGTAACATTAGATCCTGTTTGACCAGCTCCTCCAACATCTCCAGAAAAGAACAATAATTGTGGAGGATAGTTGATGGAAGTGTTGTTCACATTTGTCACTCTTCCCTTAGCATCCACTGTAATTACAGGCACTTGAGAATTGCTTCCATATGTGTTAGCTATCACCCCACTATTTGACAAGGTGAATACAGCTGAACCAGGACCACTAGCTGTTCCATCTCCTGTAAGAGCTGTAATGTAGTTTCCAGAAGGTTGATAAGGGGTGCTGTCTAAAGAACCATCTCCCTTAACAAACTGAGAAGATGTGCCTCCTGTTGTTATAAATGCTTGAGATTCAATGGTTCCTGAGAGCTTGAATGTAAAACCATTACTGTTAATTACGGTGTTTCCTGTTAAAGATCCCCCTAGTTTTACAGGTTGTCCAGGAGAAGATTGTATTATTCCATTCTCAAATATATATCCTATATTAGCATCTCTAAACTTAGCATCTATTTTCTCAAGAGCTATTTGTAAATTGTCATTTGTCTTTATACCTGTATATATAAGTTTAGCACCTGAGTAGAAAACACAGGTGCTGTCCAATATTACAGGACAAGGTTTAGCTGTACAATTTACGTTCATAATTGCTTATGTATTATGGGTAAACTCTAATTTCAAAATTTACAGAAAATCCATTTGCAAAACTAACTGAGGCATCCGTAGTGTCTATAGATTGAAATCTTATTTGTGTATTGCTCATTCTATAAAAGTAAACATTGTATGAGTTGTTGTTTCCAAAATATGAACTAGGTTGCATCCAAGTTTTACCAGCAGGAAATGCAGTACTACCTGTCATATTTGCTTCAAACCAAAGTCCAAAATTCTGTATTGTAATAGCTATATCATTTACACCATCTCCAGAACCATTTCCTATTGTATTTTGATAAACTGTAACTATTGGATTAGATGTTCCATTAAAAGTTAAAGATGCAGTATATACTTTGTAAAGAGCTGTTATTGGAAGTGTGACATTTCCATTTGCATCAGCACCAACACCATTTACAGACAAAGCAAATATACCACTAGCATCAGGTATGTTTATGGTTCTTGCTGCTGTTAAAGTGGGATTTACAATATCTAAATCAAAATTTCCATTATTGAATGTTACAGTGTTTTTATCTATTTGAACAAACTCTCCACTAGGATCATAATAAATTTTTACGTTTCCTGGAGTTATTTCAACTGTATCAACGTTTCCAGAATCAGCCACTAAAATACCAATATCTGTTGAATTTCCTGATGCTGTAACTTGTTGTAATGTGGGAACAGGAATTGCAGATATTGAACTATCTACGTAAGTTTTTACAGCATTCTGTGTAGGATAGAGAGTGTTTGAGGTTCCTAATAAGACATTAGTGGACTTGTTAGCTACGTTTTCAGGCGTATATCCAAGCTTTAATTGAACTTTACTATTAATAATTCCAATAATTTCCTCTAAATCTGTTAAAGGAGCAATGTCCAAATTTGACAAATAAGGACCATCGTAAAGCACACATACAGCATTTGTGTATGTAGCACATGTGGGGCAAATTGCAGCTGTTCTCATAATATTGTAAAATTAAATGTTTTATATGTATTAACAATGTGCCAATATAAGATTGTTGGCATAATATAGCGTTTGTTACCTAATTCCTGACTGAGATTGTACCTTTATACCAAGGTCTTTAGCCAGCTCTGGAGAGAACATTGGGAGAATAGCTTGTCCTTGACTTGTAATAGGAAAAGATTTAAGGAGGTATTTTATAACATAGTTTTTTTCTAGAGCCTCCTCATCTCCCATAGCTAAAGCATAGTTCTCTTTTAAGAAATTTGTAAGTAGTTTTTTGTAGTTGTCTAAAAGCCTTACAGAAGGGAAAAGTCCTCCACCAACAAGCTTTGTGAAACTTGTAGGATCGTAGAAATACCCAATCTCATCAGCAAACTTATCTGTAGCTCTTAATAAGAACTTGTATTGGTTCTTTACAATTGGATCTTCATCATCGTCTGGAGCTAGGGCTTTTAATCCAAAAACTATTGCAAGTAGTGTAGCATAGAAAACTACGTCAACCATTTGATTCTTAACATTTTGTCTCACTAAATCTATAAATTCACTTTCAGTCATTTCAAGAACCTTTCCTGTATCCTTTTCATAATCAGCTTTCTTTTTCTCATACAGCTCTCTTATATATGCTATACCCTTGTCATTACCTACTAATGAGTTTCTGAGGTTTCCTATAGACCCAAGAAGATCATCAGAAATGATCTTCATCACCATTCTTGTTCTACCCCACTCATAAGCATCTGTACCAGCATTGTATTTCATTCCACCAATCCTTACATCCACAAGCCTAGGAATCCAGTTTTTAAACACCATGAACGAGTTTCCATAAACATTCATGTTTATAAGTCTTTTGTTCTCAGCACTCAAAGATCCTAATGCATCACTGTTAATCTGTTGAACAATCCTTCTAAGTTCAATAACTGTATCAGATTTTCTGTCTATTCCAGGAATAACAAACTCATTGTTTTCCACCTTTCCTAATGCTAAAACACCTTTTTCCTTCAGAAGAGCTTCAGCATCCTTTTCAAACTTCTCCATCCTAGCATCTCTGTCTTGTTTAGAGCCTGCATACATATCTGCATATTCAGGAGTGGATCTAAGATATTCTCTGACATTATATAACTTCCCATCCTCAACAATCGTGTTTCTTAAATAAGAATAGAAATTAGCTGTTTGTACAGCTTTTTCTGAGTTTCTCATTAACACCATTAAGAAGTCTTGTATATTCTCCCCACTAAGTTTATTCAAAGCTAGTTTCTTTGCTACTTCAGCCCCATAGTTCTCAGTGAGAGGAAGGAAGTATTCTAAAGCAGCGATAGCTTTTTTCTTATCTAATCCATCTAATCCACCCATCTTTTGTCCAAGAAGCCACATCTCTGTAGACACAAACTGGGACTTTGTATAATACTTACCAGCATTAATTAATGATTGAGAAGAACCACCAAACAAGTTGGACATGGATGATAGAACGTTCAATCCTAACGCATTGATTTGGAAGGTGTTGTTAAGCTGATTTAAAGCTTTATTTAAACTAAGTTGTCTACCTTCAAGGTTTTCAGGAAGCAGCTTATATCCAAGCTTTTCATTAATCTTCTTACCAAATCCTCCAATCCTACCTAACACCTGATCAAATGTTTCACTTTCAATGAACTTCTGTTGGTAGACAATTGCTTTTAGCATTTTCTCGTAGAGCTCAGCATTTTCGTTATTATCAGGAGTGTAATCTATATCTCCATCCTTGTATTGTGTCTTTCCAAAATAAGAAGTTCTAATAGCCTTCTTATTTCTTTCTAGTCTTAATAAAGCTCTTCCTTGTGCTTCTATGTCAGATAGGTATTTAAACTTAATAGCAAACTCATTGTATAAAGCCATTGTTTTAAACAGATCTTTACTCTCTTCACCAGCTTCTAATTCTTTTGTAAAATAAACTGGGATGGTGTCAATAGGTCTACCTGTTGAAGGATCTATTTGACCAAATCCTGTTTCATTCTCATCTAACGAAATGTTTCTCAGAAACTGTTCTCCAAGAGACATCTTACCTCCAAATATTAGTTTTTCAGATAACCCCTGTCTCACCCAAGGAAGAAATGTTCTAGCCTGAGCAGCATGTATATATCCTATATCTTGGTAGTAGTCATTTCTTTCTTTGATGTAATCATAGAAAGCTTTTGCAGGAGCGTTTTCAGGTTTGTTCAATTGTTTCCACTGCTCAGACTCCCATTTCTCTCTTTTAGGAAACTTCTTCACCTCATCATATAAAAACCATCCAGGAGATTCCTGTGTAGAAGTGTTGTACAATCTGTTAGCTTGACTTTTTTCTTTGTTTATCTGTGCATTAATTTCTTCATCAGATCCAAGTCTCACCTTAGCTTCTATTCTTTCTATCTCCTCAGCAAGTCTTTCTTTTATACGAGCATTAAAAGCAGGAACATCTATATTATCCCTAATCCATGCAAAGTCCTTATCTTGAATTCTTTTTTTAAGTTCTGAATAAAACTCAGAATTAAACTCATCTACAAGTTCATTCTTATTTTTCTTCTTTAGAATGTCAAAATAGTTTTTTGCAGAAAGTCCTTTTGCTCTTGCCCATTTATCATACTCTTCTTTTATACCTAACAACCTCTTTGTTTCATTTAAACTATCCATTGCAGCATATCCAAAAGCTCTATTAGCCTTCTTGAACAGCACCTGCAATGCTTTCATTTGTATAGTGGCTGTATTTCCAAACCATTTAGCTATACCTTTTATAATCTTTTCTGGTTTAGAAAGATCTTCAACCTTCTCTCTTTTACCAATTATATCTGATGTAAATTCTTCATCTATCTCTTTAAGCTCACTTTCAATATCTCTAGCATCCTCAGAAGCATTACGAACATCATTCCAAAGTTTCTTATCTTCTTCAGAAAGTTCTCCTTGGAATATAGGTTTAAGATCTTCTGACAATCTTGTGTATGTAGAAATTGCTTCCAGTCCAAGCTCTACAGATTCTGTAAAGTTTGTCACCTCATCTTCTGTAAAAGAATTAGCATCTTTTCCCTCAAACTTTTCTCTATAAGATTTGATGAGCTCCTGCATCTGTTTGTTTAATATCCTAGCTTGTTCAATCAGGGGAGCAGCATCTTGTCTCATTTGAAGATGTCTAATTGCTTTGTATAGAGCATTTAACTGCTCAGCCTTGTTTAGCTTTTCAGAAGGTAACGCTTTCTGTTCTGACAACTTTTTATATACATCATTCAATCTTTCTATAAGCTTGTCAACCTTTTTAACACCAGTTTTTTGTGTTTTCAAAGCTACAGGAACTAAATAATCTTCTTTAATGTCTTTCACCACTACACCACCTATCTCAATATCCATCAGCTTTGGAAGCACATTGTTTTTAGCATCTCCAGCACTATACCTCACCTTAATAGGAATCATCATAGTTTGACCAAAGTCTTGTGACTTAACCCCATAAACATTCTGCAAAATGTTTGTATATTCCTTCATTTGCTTTTGCCAAGCATTCACTTTATACCAAGGAACATCTTCATATTTGTCTACATTTAGGTCCATAAACTTCCAATCAAGAACATTCACCTTTCCTTCAGGAGTGATGGCAAGAAAGTCTATTGTACCAGCTAGTCCACGCTTAGCATCATATACCATTATTTCAGAAAGGAATCTAGTTCCTTTAGGAAAAGAATTCAATCTTTGTTCAAGGTTGGTCTTTAATAAATCATAAATCTTTCTGCTTTCTGGGTCTATTTGAGATGTATATCCACTATCGTCTAAAGGAGAATCTCTTAAATACCCATCTTTATCCACAAATAAGCTGAATATATATTCCAAATCAGCATGTCCTGCTGTTCCTTTCTCAGCTTTTAAATCATCAACAGCAGTTTGAAATTCGGATTTTGTAAGGTCTTTATTTGCAAATCTTCTTTCATACCAATCCTTAACAAGATCTGTAACCCTTTTGGGAACCTTTTTACCATCTATGTAATACCCATCATCTCTTTTATCAATCTTAGAACTAATATCTTTAAGACCTTCAAACACCTTATCTTGTTGAGACTTCTGTAGAAACACAGTGTCTTGCTCAGCTCTAATGTCCTCCACTGTTCCTATATTCTCTCCAGAAAGAATACTCATTGCTGCCTTATCAAACCCACTCTTTGTAAACAATCCTTTCAACCATTCTAGCATTGAAGACCACCAAGATTGTGCCTTTGCTAGGTTTTCTGGTTTTTCTGTAGTGCCCTCGTTCTTATTAATAATGGTTTCTGTCAGCACCTTTGCAATAGCCTCTTCTTTAAGCTTTTGTATATCTGGCTTACCATCTTTACCTTGGTAATTAGGATCTGTTCCATAATCAGCCAACACTTGTTTGTATAAAGCATAGTTGTTTATTTCCTTAAGGAGCTGATTGTATAGTTTGGGATTGGTTTGTTTTATGATTTCAACAGCAAAGTGCATTGCTTCTTCTGGGAGAGCAACAGCTTCTTTTCCTTCCACCACTTGAACAAGCTTTTGCATAATGAGAGCAACACCATTAGCGTTCTCTCTTTTCCCATTAATGACAATTTCTTGCATTTTCTTAACATCCACACCAATCCTCTTCAAGAAATCCTTAACTAGGGCAATTGTTTTAGGAGAAGCTACAGAGGTTTCTGTTCCTTCTTTTTGTAAAAGAATAGCCTGTTGTTCTCTTTCAGAAATTATTTCTACCTCGTTCCATGTATTTCCATATTCATCTGTAACTTGTTTAGGATTGTACCCTTGTTTCTTAAGAACATTAGCTACAGTTTCTTCATAAAATTTAATAGTAGATAAAGTATCTTTTTGAGCAAGTAAATAGTGATTTAATTCCTCTTTTGTTTTTTTAATATGCCATTCTTTTTCTGTTTGTAAATTACCACCAGATTTACCTACTGATGTCACTATATCTTTTAATTCTTGAATAGTATTAGCTTTAGGTATTTTTTCTAGTTTATCATTAAACTCTTTTATTTTTTCTTCAACTTTATCAAAACCTTCTATTTTTCCAACAGTATCACCAGAAGGAAACAACACTTTCTCATATCCTTTCTTAGCACTATCTTGTATAATAGATTTAACAAAGAATGTTACCCAGTTATTGTCTTTGTTTAGAAGTTGTAGAAATTGGTTTTCTTTTTCAGGAGTATATTTATCTTTTATTGAATCTCTTAAGTTTGCATATTGAGAATATTTTAATATAATAATTTCATTTCCTTTTCTTTCATAATAATCCCCGTTTTTTTCTCCGATGATTCTATTATTTACAAGAATTTCATTATTATTTAATTTAATAGAACTTATTGCCAGTTTCTCTTTATCTCTACCTTTCTGAAATAAATCAGATTGTACTTCTAGTATTCTACGAGTTTTAGTTTTATCTTCAGAGATAGAAACATTTGTCAATCCTGTAAGCTCGGTGAATGTTTCAGGAGTAATTTTACCATCAATTAAATCCTCTTTCAAGTCATCAATATCAGCTTCATCAGTAACAGTACCTTCCGATACTCTTTGATAGCCTGAAAATTGAGAACCAAAAGTTTCTCCTTTTTTAGCTTTATCATCACTTCTAAACCAACCTATACCTTGATCTGTAGCAAACTGAGCATGTCCTTTAATAGAAGGTGTAATGGCTGGTGTAGCTATTTCATTCTCTGTATAATTAGTTCCTCCTGGTACTGTTAGATTAGAATAATAACGTGTATTAGAAAGTTCTACTCTTTTTTCATATTCATCCATAGCTTTAGTAAATTGTTCTTTACTAATAGCTACATCATTTCTACGATATGTATCTATTTTTGTATAATAATCCTCTCCTAAATAAAATCTATCATAAGAACCTATGTTTTCATCTAAAAATTTAGCAGTATTAATCTCAATAGCAAAGCTGTAATTAGCTAACATATTGGTAATCAACTCCTCACGATTGGTGGTGTCAAAAGACTTTAACAGCCCCACTTGATCTTTTGGAATAGCTAGATCCTGTTGTATCTTATTCCAGAACATATCACCTGTCACCTTATTCTTAGTAAGCGTGTTAAAAAGCTGAATAGCTTTATCAGACTGAAGAGCATTCACTGATTTTAATCCAGCCTTTACAATAGAACTCTTACTCTCACTCTCAGGAACATTCCCATCAAATTGGTCCCACAAGAAATAAGCAACATCTTCTCCTCTTGAGGTTACTAATGTTTTCCAAGACTCTAAGTTTTTATTTGGACAAGTTGCCATATTAACAAATTGATTTTAAAATTTTACCAGCTTCTTTAGGTGTATATCCCATATCAGATAACATTTTAGCGTTAACTGCTGAGAATCCGTATGTTACACCATTTTTTAATTTAATTGTTTTACCACTTATAGTTCCTGCACCTTCAACACTAGTGGGTTGTTGTGTAGTAAGTTTAGCATATTCTTCTTTTGGATTAACTCCACCTTTTGACAAAACATATTCCATTCCTTTAACTGGCTCAAATCCATTTTCTTTAAGTTTATTAATAAATGGTAAATATTGTCTATTATTTAAGTCTTCTGTAGCAAATATTGCATATTTTAATCTATCTGCTATTAAATCATTTACTTTATCATTAAAATACTTTATATCATCTTTTGTTAAAACTTGTCTTACTTCTATAAATCTTACAGAAGTTCTATCTGCATATTCTTTTAATGTCATATTTTTAACACTAATAGATGGTTGTGCAGTTTTAGACAATACTTTATTTAACTCTTCATTATATTTATTAATTATAAGTTTTCTCAACTCATCTTTAGTTTTAGCTTGAATTGTGTATTCAGAAGGAGTGTTAATGTCTATAATACCTTGCCACCAACCGTGAAAAGGTAATCCAGGACTTACTATTTTTTCAGCATCAACTAAATAGTCTAAAGCATCATTTTTTCTTTTTTCTATATCCATTATTATTTCTGAATTCACACCAGTGGATGGTTGTGTAGGAGCAGATAACACTCTATCTAATTCTTGCCTCCAATTTGGATTAGCTAAATTAATAACAGGAATTCCTTTTCTAGAAGCCATATCAATTGCTTGACCTGTGCCACCAGATTTAATAGATCTCTTAGTATAATCTGTAAGAGCATCTTGTGTCCAAGCTATAACAAAGTCTACTGGTACATCTAGATTTTTACCAAACACTTGATTAGTGTTTCTTGCCATCAAGTTCCATACAAAAGCAGGATTTTTAGAATTATCTAATGCTTGTGGATTAGGATGAATTTCTCTTGCTATTTTTAACTCTCTTTCACCTGCTTTTTGTCCACCAGGAAATATTTCTTTTTTATTAGAAACTCCTTTTTCAAAAGCTGTGTCAGCACCTTGAGCTCCTCCGCTTCTTAATGTATATCCTCTAGATTCTAATTCTTTAGCAAGTTCTGTCATCTGATCTAACACTTCTTTAGGAGTTTCTCTAGACCCAATACCTGCATAAGTCATTGTAGGAGTGGTAGATTTTCTAGGAAGTTTATCAAACTCTGGACCAACCTTATCAACAGCAGTAATAGCAGAAGTAGCAGACTGTGAAGCAGCTATTTGCTCAGCAGAAACATTTTCTCCATAATAAGCAATAATATCAGCATTTGGAATCTCATTTTTAATCTTCTCTGTACCATTATTTAAAGGAGAGGGTTTGAGGTCTGAATAGTATTCAGAAGCATACATTCCATCCCCATAGAGATTGATGAGCTTGTAGACATAAGTTTCATTTCCTTGTTTGTCCACACTTGCTACAACAGGATTCCCATAAGCATCTCTCACCTTCTGATATCCCAAATAGTCTCTGAAGGAAAGATCACCTTTCTCTCTCATTTTCTTTATAGCAGATCCTGTAATTGTTTTTCCTGTCATTACATCTATATAGCTACCATCCTTCCTTTGCATTATTCTGGGCACTTTAACAAATTCATTTTGAACATCTCTGAAATTGTATTTCTCTCCCAAAAGTAAGATTTTTCTATCTTTTCCAAGAACATTTAGTCCTTTAATATCTGTGTAAGCAGAAGTTTGATATTGGAATATTTCATTTCCATATTGATCCACACCTATAGGAGGCTGTTCTAGGTTTTTCATATAGAATCCAGGAGTGGCTGTAGGCATAACATCCTCATCATTCCAGTTGTTTCTTTCAAACCATGCACTTTTAGAGAATGCTTCTATTGTAGGATCTGAAACAAGAGACTGTATCACAGGAGCAACTGTTTCTGAAAAGTCTTCTATTGGAATAATATTTCTAATAGATATGGCAGATTGATAGGTTCCTTGGAGAATAGATGTCATTACAATATCGTAATAAAGATCTCTAGTGGCAGGATTGTCTCTGAGTTCTCTCATGTATCCTGTATAGAGATTCTCATCATAAGCCTCTTTCAAGTTAACAGCTAGTTTTACGGTTTTAGCAGAATCCATTCTTGGAGAGCTAGTCACTTGTAAATCTTTCAGTAATTGGTTGTTTGGAAAGTCTTTTTTAGCCTGTTCCAGTTTAGCTGCTACAGATGTACTTGCGTTAACCAATAGAGCTTCCACCTCTTTATTCAACCCTGTCTTAGTTTGAATTACAAAATCCAAGAAAGAAGCTTTGATTTTGTTTGCCACTCTATCATAATCATCCTGGCTGAAAAACTCCTTCTTTGCAAATCTTCTCAAGACATCATTGGTTATCACTCTGAAAGCAAACTTGTCAAGTGTTAATATTGCCCCTATTGCGTTTGATGAAAGTCCTAACAGTTTCTTTTGACCACCTAAGAATGAATTGTTTAAAACATCGTCTACAGAAGAAATAATGTTTGTTTCTACAGCAGTATCTGTTAACATTTCTTTCTTAAACAAGGATTCAGCATTTCTGAAAGATGTTGTGTCATAGTTTATGGCTTGTGTGAACTTAAAGTTAAATTCAGCCATCTTAGCATATTTCAAAAACTCATCCAATGCATTATGTTGCTCAGCATTTTCAATTTGTGTAAATTCTTTACCAGAATAGTATTTTTTAATATTACCTTCAAGGTTTTCAGTGTTTACACCCACCTCATTAAGTAAATCTGTTGTTGTATCACCAAACAACATTTTTACAGCATCTATAGTGTTACCATCAAATAAATTTCTCTTGCCCTCAGAATCAAGCATTTCTAAATACCTCTTAATAATGGGCTGATTCATAAACATTGCTGCTGTCTTCAAAGGAACACCCACTCTTTGTAAGAACATAAATGTACCTACAGCAAGATCGGATGTAATGATCTTCATAATGTAAGGATCTTTCGCCACATCCACAAATGTAGTTGCATACCCAGATAAGCCATCAGAAATATAAAACTTACCATCAGCATCCATCCTACCAGATAGAGAAATGTATTCCCTACCATTAATAACCACTTTGTTATGCGGAAGAGCAATATTACCATTTCCTATCAAGTTTTTATCTTTTTTAGAAAGCTGTTCGAATTTAGCAGGATCAATATAAATTTTACTCTTTTGAGCCAAAGAGTGTCCTGTAATATTAACAGCAGCTATACCCACCCACTTCTTAGCAACAACAAACGCATGTCTAAGAGAGGTCATATAGTTTCTGTTAAGAAGCCTGTTCTTAATATCAGACTCATTATATCCTCTAAGAGTGTCTAGTTCTTCAGATATTCCTTTCAACCCTGCATCATCTGTAGGATATATAAGTCTTCTGAAGTTCTCAGGAAGTGTAAGAAGTTTCTCCAAAGAATCATAATATTCGTTCTCAAGAGACTTTTTATACATTTCTTTTACAAACTTGGTTTTAAGAAATGTTTGTAAATCAACGTTTCCTAACTTTTCCAAATCCCTCATCAACTTATCTGACAAATCTGTATAATCTTCATAATCAGCTAAAAGAACGTCTAAAAGATTTTCATATCTTTTTAAGAGATTGTCTTTATCCTCAAGTCCATATATTTTAATATCTAATGCTTTAAAGAGTTCATCCTTCTTAACTTTTCTATTTTGAAGAACATCATCAAACACCTTACCAAAGAACTCTTTTGTAGCTTCTTCAGAACCCTTGTATTCAACAAGTTTAATATCTCCATTCTTATCAAGGTACACTGATTTGAGATACATATTAAGTTTATCTATATCAAAGTCAGATCCTGCTTTTGCTGTAATTTCTGAAGGAACAACCACTGTAGCACCCATGTATTTTGGAAGGAACCTTTTCACTCTAAACACTTCAACCTTGTTCAAAGCATCTGTAGGAATACGAAAACCAATACCTGTAAGGATTTTCTTTCCTTCTGGAGTGTTATTCAGATAGTTAAGAAGGTCTTCGTCTGTTTTGAACTTACCAGACTTCATTAACTTTTCACCAAACCAACTAGGAAGCATCACCTCACAATAAGGGTCTTTCTCTGTGTAGAACTTCAATGTGTCATCCGTAAGAACTACATTTTTCTTTCTTTCATCAGACAGCTTTTCATATTCTTGTCTAGTGATCTTTTTCCAACCATCTTTTGTTTTTTCAACAAGACTTCTTCCTTTTGTAGCAGATTCAAACATTGTAGAGGACACTTGAACATGTGCTCCACCATTCACCCTAGGAGACAAAATAGCTTTGTCCACCATTGAATAAAGAATGTTTCTTATCTGTACATATGAAGGAGATGCTTCAAATGGGATTCTAAACTGGTCATTCTCATCTAGTTGCACTGTATCTTTAGCATTATCAGAAAGCTCTCTTCTAAGCATTTCATTCATGAGCACTTCTGAAACAGTTTTGTGACCCCCTTGACGAAGAACAAATTCAGTTCCTAAATCTTCTATTTCAAGTTTTTCTAAAAGCTCTGTATATGCATTCTCGTGCATTTTATCAAGAATATCCTTATTACGAGCATATTCTTTTTTAGCATCTTCACTAGCCTCTCCATTATCAAAAAGATCCATAGAGGAAAGTTTTGTCAACTGGCTACCACGAGTTTGTTGCTTCTCTCCTTCATAAGATGTTTCCACCTGTACACCATAAGCACTCCAAGGCACTTGTACATTATTGTTGAAAACATTCTCATTAAATGACCCATTAGAATTGTAGAGAACATGTTTACCTTCAGATCCCACCTTTCTACCAGACTCAACAATAGCATATCCAACACCCTGATTCATCATCTGAAGATAGAGCTTTTCAAGATTTGTTCCCTTCACCATGCTATAATAAATAGGCATTTGAGAGAACTTATCTAACACCATATCCATTGTTGACTTACCATATTTTGCCCCAGTAACAATAGGTTTTAACACCTCAATTGTATGTTTAGGAGCAGGTTTGGAAACTAATTCCCTATCTTGTTTCTCAAGAGCAGAATTAGTGTATGTATATCCAGGGAGGTTTTGTCTTGTGAAAGCCATTTGCCACTGATGCCAAGCTTCTGCTTCATCAGTCCATTGTCCATTTTTCAGCTTGATTTCTCTGTATGTACCATCCATCAACCAAGACATTGCATCAGCCTCATTCACCTTCCCATAAGCAGGAATAACGTTAGCAAGACTTCCTGCAATATTAACATCCTCAAATGTAACAGTGTTGGTGTAAGACTTGTGGTTGTGATAACCAGGATCTCCAGGTTGCAGATCAATCTCACCAGCTTTGTTGTAGTCTGTGTTTAGACGATTGTTAAAGTCAGGATGGTCAAAGGTGGTTCTTCTTGGAGAGAGGAAAGATTTAATACGCTTTGTTTCATCAAGAATCACCTTACCGCCTTTCTCTTTAATAGCAAATTGGAAAGGATCTCCAAACAGCACCTTGTGGTATTCTATGTTGTTAATGATGTAGTTTACATTAGCAAAGGTGAGAACGCTTTGAATATCCTTTTCACTCATGTTATTTTTGTCAATACTCACTCCTCTGCTTAAAGCAAATGTATCATCTAGCTCTGGGTATTTAAACCCTTTTTCTGTAGTGAGTATTTTCTTGTTTTCCTTTAGGATGGAAGTTGTGTCTTCTACTGTAGAATCAATATATTGTTTAACAGACTCATTTATTGAGGCAGCATTTTCTTTTAAATACTCATTTATCTCATCCTGTGTAGCATCGTTTTCAATCAACTCATTGATGTTCTTTAGATCCTCATCGTTTAATATGTCCTTGAAGAATCTCAGTTCTTTAGCCCTAGGTTTAACATTATCAAGTTTTGATCTATTCTTCCAGTCAAGAGCTATGTTAATATCATCTAATAAGTATCCATTAAAAGCCTTATAAATCTTGCTCCAAGCTCTTCCACTATCTACATCAGAGAAACTTATTGTATTTCCCATCTCCATCATCCATTCTGTAGAGCTATCTGCAGGGATGAGGATGTAATAGTTTCCTTGTAGGTTTTGGTTTATTTCCTGTACAAATCTGTCTCCAAGGTTAAGCTTTGCACTTGTCACTCCCTTATCCCTATCTACAATCTTTGTACCCTCAATGTGCTTCACCTTAATAGACTTGATTCTCTCACCATCCTCATCAAAGAACAATCCTCCTTTCTTCAGCACCTGGCTGTGTTCAGAAAAGACATCTTTCAACTGAGGCATTTTCTCTAAAAGCTCATCAAGAGTGGCTGATTCATTAAATGTATTCTCAAATAAAGAAGCAGCATTATTATCAGCATAGTTTTGTGTACGCTTTCCTTCAACATTGAAATGGGTGTTCTCCTGGTTAGGATTGGTGGCTTTTACATACATATCAGCAAGCTCTGCCAAAGGACCACCTATTCCTAATGTAGCACCTGTAATAGATGCAATCTCTTCATTAGTGCCTAAATAAGAATGTATTTTAGCAACAGATCTCATGAACTTGTCCTTGTTCTTCATTCTTAAATAGTCATCCATGCTAAGATTGATTCCTATCTCACTAAGGAAGGATAAGGCCTCCTGTGGTTGAGATATGGGCATTCTTTTTACATTGTCTGAATTAACCTTGTAAACTTTACCATCTCTTCTAATTATAGAATCTTGTTCTTTAGAAAGAGTCTTCATGTTCTCAATCCATCCCTTTTCTGTTTCTTTAGCAGCAGTGAATATATCTGCTGATCTAGAATACACCTCATCACCGCTCTTATATTGTATAATAGCATCAGGCTTTTGTTTGGTGAACACCTGCATGAAGTTTATAAACAGTCTCCAATCATATGCTTTAAACTGATTAAATGGAATATAAGATTCTCCTTCTTTTGTAGTTTTTCCACCCAAACGATTAAACAATCTAACATAATCTGCATTACTATCAGCCAGATTTATAAGTTTATCCACTGCTTTAGTAACACTTGTTGTGTTAGACATCTTATCCAACAGTGTTGCAAATGCTCTACTGAAGTTTAAAAGTTTATATCCAATTTGATTAGTTTCTGCTTTAGGAAGTTCTATACGAAGGTTCCCACTTTGGTTAGTGGCAGCAGTTTTCAATAATGTTGCAAGGGTGAACTTTATAGCAAAAGGAGAAGATTTCTTCCAATCTGTAGAGAATGCTTCTGGAGCATACAGACGATTGTCATAGTTTTCATCATTAATATCCACCTTATCATCCTCACTGAAACTTACACCTAATGTACGAAGTTGTTCTTTTGTTTTATTTTGAAGCTGTTGCCAAGCTTTGTCAGATAGCACATCTCTTTTAGAGAACCCTTGAGCATTCTTTTCAATAGAATACATGTTCTCAATTTGAGAGAAAATTTCCCTACTAGTGATTCTTTCAGGACTAAACAGAGCTTTCTTATTAGCTTCTTTGAAAAGAATACCAGCAGCTCTAGCTGTCATATCCTGGACAAACTCATGTGTCTGTTGTTCTGTAAGTCCTTCTACAGCTCTATATTCAGCAGCTTCATTCTTTACACTTTCAGAAACAGTGAATTCTTTAAACTTACCTGTATCAATAGCTTTGAACAGTTTATCCTTCAGAGAAGGTTTTGTTACAAAGCTCTTGAAGAAGTCCATTATAGCTTTGAAGAATCTTTTGATCTTTTCACCAAGTGTTCTTGCAGGAAGTTTACCAAGTCTGAAATCAGAGAAATCATCAGCTATTCTTTCTTTCACTTGTTTATCTGTAGCCTCAGCATAGTCTATTTTCCTACCAGACTCTCTATCCAAGAACTGTCCTTTCTTAGCTCTAAACTCAGCCATCAACTCTTGTCTCTGATCTCCTGTAAGAAATGCTTTCCATATACCTTCAAACACCTCGTGGTATTCTGTACCTCTCAATCCACCTCTTACAAACTTAGCCACCCCATTCT
>Ga0315909_10003447_pt1 | contig 19239 bp, 19 predicted proteins | sample LakEriMetagenome_11_FD_203527 | JGI IMG/M metagenome (GOLD analysis project Ga0315909, IMG submission 203527) | Freshwater fungal communities from buoy surface, Lake Erie, Ohio, United States - Buoy 2 MA125 | ecosystem: Environmental > Aquatic > Freshwater > Lake | place: USA: Lake Erie, Ohio... | reverse complement strand
TACGGGAACCGAATTTTGATATTAAACAATGGAGTTCGCTTAGAAGGACAAAATTGGGGGAGTGATCATGCGCCTGAAATCGATCCTTTTGTTGCGACTAAATTGAGTGTTATAAAAGGCGCAGCGAGTATTCGTTATGGTATGGATGCAATCGCTGGTGTTGTTTTAGTTGAACCAAAAGAATTACCATCTAAAAAATCAATGAATGGTGAATTCAACCTTGTAGGTTCATCAAATGGAAAATCAGGCATAACTTCAGGAACAATAGAGGGTTCGTTTGGAAAGAAATTTGAAGGATTAGCTTATCGAATTCAAGGTACAATGAAGACTTCAGGAAGTTATTCAACTCCGAATTATTATTTGACAAATACGGGAATGAATGAGAAAAACTATTCAGCTGCAGTTAATTATAGAAAGAAAAAGTGGAATTTAGAGTCATATTATAGTATGTTTGATTCTAAACTTGGAATTTATTCAGGGTCTTATGTCGGTAATTTAACTGATTTATACGCAGTATTTAATAGCAAAGAACCATTGGTTCCGTCTATTTTTTCTTATTCAATAGAAAGAGGTTATCAAACTGTCAATCATCAGTTATTTAAATTGAAAGGCGAATACAATTTCAGTAAATTAAGCAAGTTGATTTATACGTATTCTCGTCAAATTAACATGCGTTCCGAATTTGGACAAGATGTATCTTATAATGATGAAATTGTAGCGAAAAATATACCTGATGCTTATTTTCAATTGACAACTGACTTATCTGAATTGATTTGGGAACATTCATCCATTGGACATCTAAATGGCTGTATAGGTATTCAATTTGAAACTCAAGGTAATATTTTTGAAGGATTAGATTACAGAGCTTTAATTCCAAATTACAGAAATTACAGTGGAGGCGCTTTTCTTTTAGAAAAAATCCATTTTGGTAAATGGTCTGTTGAAGGAGGAATACGTTATGACTATAAATGGATGAAAACGTATAGTTTAGATTTTACGACACTTCTAAAAAAATCTCAACTAATGGATTGGCAAAATGCATCTGGATCGCTGGGAACTATCTATCGCATAAATTCAAAATCTACAATAAACCTCTCAACAAGTGTAGGTTGGAGACCACCATCACCAATTGAGTTATTTGCTTACGGAATTCACCAAAGTGCTGCATCATTCGAAATAGGGGATTCAACATTGAAAACAGAGAAATCTTTGACTATTCAATCTTTTTATACTTACAATACTAAAAAGACATTTTTAGAAATTGGAGGCTACTATAATTATTACTCAGATTATATTTATTTAAATCCAATGTCTAAACCAATTGTTACAATTGCGGGAACATATCCAGGATTTGAATACAAGCAAGCGAATGTTTATTATTATGGTTTAGACCTTAACTTTTCAACGGATTTAGGAAAAAGAATAGAAATTTCGACAAAAAATTCGTTAGTGTATGCTTACAATTTAACAATTAAGGATTATCTGATAAATGTTCCTACTAATCGTTATCAATTGGCTTTAAAATATTCAATCGATAAGATTTTTAAGGTTAAATCAATCTTCTTTCAATTAGGAACTTCTTTCATTGACAAACAATATCGAACACCAAAAAATGTTGATTATGTAGCTGCACCAAACGCCTATTTTTTAATGAATTTTGACATGGGATTTGTGGTTCCGATAAAGAATCAATCTATTACGTTTAATTTAGTTGTAGATAATTTATTGAATACAACTTACAGAGACTATTTGAATCGTTTTCGATATTACAGCGATGAATTAGGTCGAAATATTTCTTTAAAAATTAAAGTTCCTTTTAACATTATCCAAGCGAAGTAGTCATGATTAAAAATTGGTTCATATCGTTCTGTTTACTTTTATATTTAGGTATAAATGGATTGATATTTACCCATTTTCATGAAGAACAATCTTTTAAATGTGATGCTTCTTCTAAACATGAACAACATTATCATGCTAAGGAAATAGAAACTTGTTGTGTTTGTACTCATCATTTCACGTTAACATTTTCTTCTCTTTTTAAAAACGATTTTTTTGAATTTGTATCTCATATCAATCAGTTGATTTTTGATTACCAATCTGATTTTACAATTTTTAATAAAACAACTTTATTTCTGCGTGGACCTCCATTTGCAATTGTTTTTTAGAATAATAAGTCAAAAAAATAATTTAATAAAGTAAAAATGAAAAATAGTAAAAGTTTAATAATAATGTCTTCTTTGGCATTAATTGGAATACAATGTAAAAAAGATGAAGCAGTCGTAACTCCTCCAGTTCCTGGACATGAGTATATGACTACAGTTAAATTAAGATTAGAAAATACAGCTAATCCGAATGATACTATATGGGCAACTTGGAGAGATTTAACTCCTGAAGATACAAATGCTCCAGATACATCTTTAGCGATTGTAAATGTTAAGAAAAATTCAACTTATAAATTATCTGCTTTTATATTGGATGAAACACATTTACCAGCAGAAGATATTACTGAAGAAATCAGAGAGCGAGCAAATTATCATCGTTTTTTCTTGCTACCATCAAGCTCAATTTCGAATTATGTAGTGGTAACTCCAACCGATTATGATTCGAATTCACCTTCTTTACAATTAGGTTTAGAAAATGTGGTAACAATTTCGGACAATATTGCTTCAGGAAGATTACAAGGGATTTTAAAGCACCAACCAAATACTAAAGATGGAACTTTAGCTCCTGGATCAACAGATATCGATGTATTTTTTCAATTTAATATCACACAATAATTATGAAAAAGATTTTAATTTTAGTAAGTGTTTTCGTTAGTCAATTTACTTTTTCGCAAACAGAAACAAGCGATAAACCTTCATCTTATATTTCTATTAATGGAGGTTATTCAAAATTATTGGGTGATCTAATAAAAACGGATTATACAGATAGTTTATCAGGATTTTCTTCATCAAATGGTTATAATTTTGGTGTTGAAGGAGTTTATAGTTTGACAAAATACATTGGAATAGGTGGAAGCTTTTCTTTTAGTCAATATGGATCAAATGGATTAGATAGTTTAGCGATAGGTTACATGGAAGATTTTGAGGTGGAATATGTGACATTGACTCAAACTGGGAAATATAATTTTTCTACATTCTTGGTTGGACCCTATTTTCAATATCCTTTTGGGAAATTTAGTATTGAAGGAAAATTAAGAGCAGGTTTACTTGCAGCAAAAACTCCTAAATATCAAGTTGATATAGAAGATTTAACAGCTGCTACTTTTTATCAAAATTCAGCGAACTCAATTGCTTTTGCAAGTAATTTTGGTTTAGGATTAAAGTATAACGTAACTGAAAAATTAGGTGTGAAATTGAATGCTGATTACACAATTTCAAAACCAACATTTGAAGTAGAAAATGTGAATCGTTTGAATAATGCGGGTCGTTTAATTCAAAATTATTCACCATCAATAAGTTATTTAACTTTAAACTTAGGTGTAGCTTATAATTTTTAATTTAAAGAGGGTTGTCCGAAAACAAAAAAACTTTCTTTTTGGGCAACCCTTTATTTTTATTTATGGTTAAATTATTAAATATCTTTGTTTTACTTTTCCTAATTAGTTTTTATTCATTTTCACAACGAAAATTGAAAGATGATCGAGATGGAAAAAAATACAAAACTGTTAAAATAGGTGATCAAGTTTGGATGGCTGAAAATTTAGCTTTCAAAACGGAAAATGGTACTTGGATTTATAACAATGATTCAAGTTTATTAGCAAAAAACGGTTACCTATACAATTGGGAAACAGCTCAATCCGTTTGTCCTGTTAATTGGCATTTACCGAGTAGAACTGAATTCGATACGTTGATTTCATTTTTAGGAGGAGATGAAATTGCAGGTTCTAAAATGAAAACGAATAATATTAATGATTCAATTCATTTAGTTTATGAACAAGTTCATAGCTGTAATCATCCAGAAGAAAAGCATGATTCAGTAAAAGTTAATAGCTCAAAATTCAATAGTCATTTTGGAGGTGCAATATATTATGGAAATCAATTTGATTATTTGAATGAATATGCATGTTACTGGACATCAACTTCTATCAATGATGGATTTGCAATTTATTTATTTTTATTAGCTCAAAAATCGAATCTTTTATTTGAAAAAACACTTAAAATAAATGGAATGAGTGTTAGGTGTGTTAGGGATTGAAATTATTTTAACAGTTTCAGAAATTCATTTCTTTTATCTAAATCTTCAAATACTCCACTGTATTCAATTGTTACAGTTGAACTTGTTTGATCTTTTACACCTCTGGAGGATACACATAAATGTTCAGCATCAATAATTACGATTACATCATCTGTACCTAATGTTTCACGAAGTTCATTGGCAATTTGTAAAGTTAGACGTTCTTGAACTTGAGGCCTTTTAGAATAGTATTGTACGATGCGATTTATTTTTGACAAACCAATAACTCTATCTTTTGCTATATAACCGACATGAGCTTTACCAATAATAGGTAAAAAATGGTGTTCACAAGCAGAATAAAAAGTAATGTCTTTTTCGACCAAAACTTTATTATATTGGTATTTATTTTCAAAAATGGAAAGCGTAGGTTTATTAGCCGGATCTAAACCATTAAATAATTCCTTCACATACATTTTAGCAACTCTTCTTGGAGTACCTTTTAAACTATCATCGGTCAAGTCTAAACCCAATGTTTCCATTATTGCTTTGAAATACGCTTCAATCAAAGCAATTTTTTTATCCTCTGTTAAGTCAAAAGCATCAGTTCTTAGTGGCGTTTCAATTGAAGTCATGATATGCTCATCACCTATTATATCAATTCGATTTTCTTTATTTAATTTCATTTCAATTATTTTCTATATTTTGTTGGAATTGAATTACTTTTTATTTGACTTTCTCCCATTTTAAATAAATAATGGATACTATTTTCAATTTTATTTGATTCGATTTCATGAAGTATACTCGAACATTTATCAGCAGTAACTTCTTTTAACCAAATGTTATCAGGCGCTACTAAAACAACAGGTGCATCATCACATCTACCGATACATTTTGTTCTAACTGTATGATATACATCATCTAAGTCAAATAGCTTAAGTTGTTTTCTGACTGATTGAGTAACTTCTTCAGCATTTTTTTTTAAACAACTCCCTCCGTTACAAATGAATAAGCATTTTTTTGTAATAATTAAATCTTTTACAGCCATCTTAATGAGAATGATTAAAAGATAAGTACAGATAATAAAACCCTGATACAATGATTAAAATACTTGAAATGATATGGATTCTATTTTCAGTTTTAAACGTGTTTTTAGTCTTGCTCATCACTTTCTTTTTTAAAAACAGAACTAGTCCCAACAATAATATCATCGCTCCAACAAATCCTATTACATAAGAAAGCATTGTGATTGAAATCAATAGTGTAGAAGATTGTGTAAATGCAATTCCTACAACTGCCAAAGCTGAAGGACAAGGCATTATACCATTTACAATCCCTACCATAATTGAATTATCCTTTTCATTATGCTTCACTTTAGTTTGGTGACTAAAATTCAAGTTTTGAACATTGATTTTAGTCGAATTTTGAGGTTGGAATACTCCTGTACTTTGTTGAAAATGTAGGTGATTAGATGTTGAATTATGATCAATGCCACAGCTACATTTTTCATTCATTTCTTTCTTCAAAAGACATTTATAAAACATTCTTAAACCAATAAAAAGAATTATAATTGATGCCGAAATCATAATAAAAAAATGGATGCTTTCTTCAATTTTCGGAAAGAATAACGGAACAACAATTGCTAAAATCATTAACAATAAAGAATGTGAAATAGCCATACTCACTATGATTCGAAATGTTTTTTTTCGATCAATTTTATTTCCGATAGCATATGTAGCTAAAAATGCTTTTCCATGACCCGGTTCTAAAGCATGTAACGCTCCTAAACCTAATGTTGTAATTGTAGAAATTGCGCTCATTTTTTATACTTTTAAATCTATATAGGTTTTGTACTTTCTATAAATCTTTATTTAATAAATGAATAAATTCATCAATCTTCATAATTTGATTTGAAACTTCATCTCTTTTTCGAACGGATACACTTTTTTCGTTCATTTCATTTTCTCCAACAATTAACATATAAGGTATTTTTTGAAGTTGAGCCTCACGAACTTTTTTTCCTATTTTTTCATTTCTATTATCAACTTCGACTGTAATATCCAAAGAATCACAAATTTCATTTGCTATTTCTGAAGCATACTGTTCATATTTATCGGAGATTGGTAGAACAATTGCTTTTTGAGGAGCCAACCAAGCTGGAAATTTACCTCCTGTTTGTTCTATTAATAAAGCAATAAAACGCTCTAATGAACCAAATAAAGCTCTATGAATCATAACAGGCCTATGTTTTTGATTATCCTCTCCAATGTAACTTAAATCAAAATTTTCAGGCATCATATAGTCCACTTGAATAGTGCCTATTTGCCATTTTCTACCAATAGCATCACGTACCATAAAATCTAATTTTGGACCATAAAATGCTGCTTCACCTTCTTTTTTTGAAGTTTTTAATCCTTTCTCTTGGGTTGCTTCAATGATAGCAGCTTCAGCTAATTCCCACATTGCATCAGTACCTAAATACTTTTCTTTTTTATTTGTATCACGTAAAGAAATTTGAGTTTCAAATTCGCTAAATCCTAATTTTGAGTAAACTGTATTTACTAAATCAATCACTTTTTGAAATTCAATCTTTAATTGAGAAGGAGTACAAAATAAATGCGCATCATCTTGAGTAAAACTGCGCACTCTAGTTAATCCGTGTAATTCACCGTGTTGTTCATAACGATAAACCGTCCCAAACTCTGCAAACTTCAACGGGAGTTCTTTATAACTTCTTTGTTTTGAACTATATATCTTACAATGATGGGGACAATTCATTGGTTTTAAGATAAAAGATTCATTTTCTTCTGGTGTAGCAATTGGTTGAAATGAATCTTCACCATATTTTGCATAATGCCCGGACGTTATATATAAATCTTTCTGGCCAATATGTGGACTTACAACATGTTGATATCCATTTTTTTGTTGAATTTTCCTTAAAAAATTTATGAGATTTTGTCTTAATTGTTCTCTTTTTGGTAGCCATAAAGGAAGTCCTAAACCAACTTCAGTGTCAAAATGAAATAATTCTAATTCTTTGCCAATTTTACGATGATCGTTGTTCTTTGCTTTTTCAAGTGCTTCTAAATGATTTACCAAAAGTTCTTTTGAAGGAAAACTTACTCCATAAATTCTTGTTAGCATTTTGTTTTGAACATTTCCATTCCAATAGGCTCCACTTATTGCAGTCAGTTTAAAAGCTTTAATTTGTTTCAAACTTGGTATATGAGGTCCGGCACAGAGATCGCTAAAATTTCCGAAATTATAAAAAGTGATATTTTGATTAATTAGTTTATCTAATATTTCAAGTTTATATGTATTTGATTTTGCATGATATTTTTTTTTAGCTTCCTCAAATTTTGTTTCTATTCGTATAATTTGATCATTTTTTTTGATGATTTCTTTCATTTTATTTTCAACTTTTCCTAAATCATTTTCTGAAATATTTGTATCAACAAAATCAATATCATAATAGAAACCATTTTCTATAGAGGGTCCTTTTGTCAATTTAGCTGTTGGGTAAAGTTCTTCAATAGCTGCAGCTAAAACATGTGCCGTAGTATGCCAGAGTGTTTGTTTACTTTCTTCATGTTCCCAATTTAACAATTCAATGTTTTTTGAACATAATGGAATAGGAGTGTGAACATCAACTATTTTATCATCAATTTTTGATACATAAATTGATTCCGAAATTTTATTTTCGAAAATATACGCTGCTATTGTTCGATATTCAGTTGAATTATTTATTTTATTAAGAATCATTTTTATTTGTTTAAATGCAATATAGTTGCAAATATACAAATATTATAAATTAAAGCAATATTGTTGCGTTTATGAAATGGTTTAATTTCAAAATAAAAATTAACGAACCAAAGAAGGACGAAGTATTCTTTCTATTGTTTTTAATTGAACATTTCGTCCAATAAATACTAACTGATTTTTGAATTCGATTTGTTTAGATGGTAGGGTAATAAAAATGTCTTGTCCAGTTGATTGAACCAGATACATAATACCATCATCTCCATATATATATCCTTTAATTCGAAATATCTGATGATAATACAAATCCAAAAGACGTTTCAAGCTTTCACGCAGAATTTCGATATTAATTTTTGATGAATCTTCAAACAGTACAGAATTGATTTCATGCTGATTTTGAGAATTAAAAATAGGTCTAAAAAAAGATGTTTTTACAGGTTGTTCTATCATCAACCAATCTTTTAAAAAAAGATGATCTGTAGAATTAACTATAATACAAAAAGGATTAATGTATTTTATTTTCTTTTGTATTTCTTCAAGTTTTATACCTTTCGATTTGTTTAAAATTATCAAATCACTTGATATAATTTGGCGCGAAATTTCATTGACTTGCTTGATATTATCTAAAATTTGAATTGCATCAACAACACAAATTATTTTAATTAGTTTGTAAAATAAAGCAACATCTGGTTTTTTAAATATAGATGCAATATTACCTACATCTGCTATTCCGGTTGATTCAATGAAAAGGCGTTGTATAGATTTTTTCTCTGTTACTATCTGGTGTAAAGTTTTGTAAAGATCTCCGTCAAGCGAACAACAAATACAACCGTTTGTTAGTTCATACATTGATTCAAATTTTGAATCGATTAATGAAGTATCAATATTTACTTGTCCGAATTCATTTTCAATTACACCATTATTTGTTGGGAAAATTTTCAATAATTCATTTAATATTGTTGTCTTACCGGCTCCAAGAAAGCCAGTGATAATATATACCTCAATTTTTTCCATTATTGAAAAGTAATTGGATCAGTTGTTTGTAGAATATTAAATAATTATTTCTGACAATTTGAACAAACTCCTTGAATATTCAAGTTTGATTTATGTATAATTAAATTTGATGGAAGTTCAATTTTGGGAATTTCAATTTCATCTAAACATACTACATCACCACATTGAACACATAAGAAATGAACATGTTCATCAAAATGTTGATGTTCCGTGCATTTCGAAGAGCTGCAAAGAGCAAACCTTGCTGTACCATTCAAATCAATTACTTTATGAACAATACCATTTTCTTCAAACGAAGATAAAGCTCTATAAATCGTTACACGATCTGAAATAGATTTAAATTGTTTTTCCAATTCTGGTTGAGAGATAGCATGATGACTGTTTAAAATATACGACAATAATTGAATACGAATTTCCGTTTTCTTTAAACCTACAGCTACAAGTTTTTCAATTGCTAAATCTCTCATCTTACAAATTTATTAATTTTAATAAGATATTTTTAAATCCCGATTGTGTTCAGTAATAAATTTATATTTCGGTTGGAAATGGATCAGCAAATTCAATTTTATTTGTAAAATTAACTATTTCATTTTCAGTTAGTAAGCATTTTTCTAAATCTGAAACTACTTTCTGTCTATCAATATCTTGTCCAATAAATACTAATTCTGTAAGTCTATCCCCCCAAGTAGTATCCCATTTTTCTTCGATGTATTTTTGATTATCTAAAAAAGAAGGATACTGAATTCTATCTGAAAAAGGCATACTAATCCACCAAACTCCAGCTCTTTCAATTCTTGATGAACCTCCAGCTTGACTAAACGAAATAGCATCATCTGGTCTGGAAGCTAACCAAAACAAACCTTTGGATCGAATAATTGTCTCAGGAAATTTTTCATTTAAGTAATTCCAAAATCTTTCTGGATGAAAAGGTTTGTGACTTTTAAAGCAAAAAGAAGAAATACCATACTCTTCAGTTTCTGGAGTGTGATTACCATTTAATTCTTCTTGCCAGCCAGCAGAAGATTGCGCTTCTTCAAAATCAAATAATTTTGTGTTAAGAATTTCATTTGCAGGAATCTTTCCGAAAGAAGAAGTGATGATTTTTGCTTTTGGGTTTAATTTCTGAATAGCAGCTTTTAATATTCCAACTGTTTTTTCATCTGTTAAATCTACTTTGTTTAATAGTATCACATTTGCAAACTCAATTTGATCAGTTAATAGATTTACAATCGTTCTAAAATCTCCATCAATATCTGTTAAAGAACGGTCTAATAATAATTCGTTCGAACCAAAATCTTTCATAAAATTGAAACAGTCTACAACAGTTACCATTGTATCAATATAACTGAATTTAGACAAATCAATACCATTTTCTTCATCTACAAATGAAAAAGTTTGCGCAATTGGAATTGGTTCACTGATTCCAGTACTTTCAATTAGTAAATAATCAAATCTACCTTCTTTTGTTAATTTTTCAACTTCTATCATTAAATCTTCTCGAAGTGTACAGCAAATACAGCCATTACTCATTTCAACAAGTTTTTCTTCAGTTCTTGAAAGAACTTGTTCATTTTGAACCATTTTTGCATCAATGTTAACTTCACTCATATCGTTAACTATCACAGCTACTTTTAAACCTTCTTTATTATGAAGAATGTGATTTAATAATGACGTTTTTCCAGCTCCTAAAAAGCCACTTAATACAGTTACTGGTAATTTATTTGTGTTCATTTTTTAAATTTTGAATAATTAATATCGGTATAATAAGTAATTGATTCATTAAGACATAATGATTTGATATAGCTAAGTCGCTTTGAAAAAAACATACGAATAAGGCAAGCCAAAAAATTAACCAAAGTGTAAAATGTATCCTTAATTTTTCAATTAGTTTACTTAATTTTTGTAAAACGAAAAATAGCGCACTGATATAGATGTAATTGATGGTATTAATATAAAGATGAGCGTATAAACTTTTGTATATTACATAAGAACATATAAGTGATATCCCCAAAATGGTCAAAACATTATTTTGAACTTGTTCATTCATTTAATGCCTGTTTAAACCAATTAATGATATTTTCAGTATGTTGTATTCCGTATAAATCTATAAATTTTAATGTTTCAACATTTTGACTGTCAGTATACACTTTAATTCTTTCAATACAATATTCTTTAGTTAATTGAATTTTGCAATCATTAATTATGCAATTTTTCCATTCATTATAATTTTCTGCTATCATATAAATGCAATTTTGTTGCAATAATAATAATAGTTTTTCAATTACGCAACATAGTTGCTTTAAAGTGATGGTTATTTAGTATTCAAAAGTAATTTTACGAGTAATTGATAAGAAGTTCCAGGTTTATTTATTTGATTAACAGTACCTGTAAAATATGTGTCAATTTCAGGTGCATAATAAGCAAAAGCGCCTGACAATCCAGAATGTCCATATAGAATCGGAATAGATTTCCCCATTGTAAAAGATTTTGGAAGTTTAAAACGCATTAATCCAATTCCATTTTCAAGAGGATACATGATTTTATTCCATTCATATAACTCAGGTAAATATTCTTTCGGAAAAAATACACCATTAAAAAATGCCTTTAAAAAAATCATTGATTCTTCAGTTGTAGAAACGATTCCACCATCAGCTTTAAAAGAAGACATTGCTTTTGGAATTGTTAATTGATTTTCTTTGAAATAAATATTTATTGGACGTTTATCCAAAGTGTCTGAATATAAATAGGTTTGTTTTAAACCTAACTTTGAAATGATTTCAATATCAAAAATAGAGACAATATCTTTTTGAAAAATACCTTCCAGAATGAGACTTAAAAGTTGGAAATTCGTATCAGAATAAAAAGCTTTACCTTTTGTTCCTGGTTTGAATTTGGGTTTCATTTTTTTTGACAAAGAAATGGCTTGTTTACAACTCCATAGTTGATCTTTCCCCTCGGATAATTCTCTTAATAAACTTTTACCGTTTTCTTTTTTATCTTCAAAATAGTCGGGGAGACCTGACGTGTGTGCTAACAAGTGTTTAATTGTTAATTCATTAGAATAATCTTTACCTTTATAATTATGTAAATTTTCTAAAATAGTTTCAGGTAGATATTTTGAAATTTTGTCATCTAATGAAAGTTTACCGTTAGATTGTAATTTTAGAATTAGCGCTGTGACATACAGTTTTGTTGTACTTGCAATAAAATGTTGTTGATTTTTTTTAAAATTTCCAGCTTCATAGGTAAATTGTTCCTTTGGATTTGAAATAGTAATCGCACTTCCAAAAACTAATTTTTGATCGATTGATTCATTCATTAGTTTTTTAACTAATAAAGTGTCAATTTCACTTTTAGCGATTAAAGTATTGAAAATAAGTAAATTGAAAATGATAAATAGGATGCTGATTTTCATTTTTTATTATTTTATATTAAAGATTTAGCTCTTTTGAAACCAATAGCATTAGCTTGATTCAACCAAGTTTTAATTTTTTCGTCATTTGCTTTTCTGACCATGCTAAAATAAGTTGTTTTTACGACTTTAATACCACAAAAACCTAAAATACTTTTTCTAAATACTTTTACTCCACTTTCTCCTAATAGATATTTATAATACAATGTAGGTGAATCCATTGTGCAGATAATTTCACTTGTTTTCCCAATTAATAGTTTATCCCACATAGGACTGTTCTCACGATATTTAAAAGCAAATCCAGGAAGAAATGTTCTATCTATAAAACCTTTTAATAGAGCAGGAAAAGAACCCCACCAAATTGGGAAAATCCAAACAATATGATCTGCATTTTGAATTTTTTCTTGAGCCAATATTAAATCAGACTCTAATGATTGTGTAGATTTAAATCCACCTGATAAATTTAAATCAAATTGAAGATCATTTAAATGAAGTGTTTCTATTGAAGAGCAATATGTTTGTGCACCTTTAATGTATTCTCTTTCAATTTCAAAACTCAAACTGTTTGAATTCGGGTTTGCATTTATGATTAATATGTTTTTCATCTTTTGATTTTTGAACAAATTTATCAGTTCGAACTATTTAGTCAATTCGATAATTATTGAATTGTCAAAAAATGTGGATGAATAGGATTACTTTGAATATGAATCGTATTAGTATTTATGAATTTCACAAAAGTTTTACTTTCTTTTTAATAATTGATTCTTTCCTTTTCACAGTTATGGTAATCGTATCGCCTTTTTCTAGTTTTGATAAACATTCCATGTAATCATAGATGTCTTTAATTTTAAATTTGCCGATTTGAATAATGATATCTCCAGCTTCTAAACCTGCTTTCATTGCTGTTTTACCTTCTGTTACAGCATCAATAAGTAAACCAGTAACCGAATTTGAATAATTAGGTAATATACCTAACGTTACTTTAAATGAAGATTTTGTTTGGCTTGTACTACCTGATTTTCTAAATGGTATTGTCGGTTCATTTTCTAACTTACTCGTTACATTTTCGATATATAAAATTATACTTTTTAATTCATCAAATTTTATTTTCTCGAAATCATCGCTTGGTTTATGGTAATCTGAGTGAGCTCCAGTATAAAAAAACAATACAGGAATGCTATCTAAATAAAAAGAAGTGTGATCAGATGGTCCAACACCGCTACTATCAATTACTAATTTGAAATCGTTTGGTTTTTCTTTAATTAGAATATCACCAAATACTTTTGAAGTACCAACCCCACCAACGTAAAGATTGTTTATACTATCCATCCGACCAATCATGTCCATATTGATCATTAAATCGACTTTCTGTTTAGATTTCAATGATTTAACAAGATCTTTAGAGCCAATTAATCCGATTTCTTCTCCTGAAAAACAAACGAAAATATAATTTGCATTTTCAATTTCATTATTTGATATCAATGATCTTGCTAATTCAATCACGGCAGCAACACCTGAAGCATTATCATCAGCTCCATTATGGATTTGATTTTTTAATTCTGATGAAAGAGATTGATTGTATTCATTTTGTCCAATATGATCATAGTGTGCTCCAATTACGAATGTTTTTGAAGCGTGATTATTCAGGTATGCAGAAACATTTCGACCTTTAATTTTAATAACTTCTGTATTTGAAGTGCTGTGTGGATTAATATTGTACTCAGTTTCAAATTCTGTCTGATATGAATTATTAAAAAGTGGTTCTAATCCCAAATTTTTAAAGATACCCTCTAAATAATCAGCACTCTTTCTTTCTGATTCAGTCCCAACTAATCTTCCATTAAGTGAATCTTGACTTAAAAATAACACTGTTTCTTCTACTGTTTGATTTTGTGAATAAAGTTGAAGAACAAGAAATAACTGAATTATTAAAAGTGTTTCTTTCATGGTTCAATAATGATTTGTTGAATCGCTTTTTCATAATCGGTTTCTATCTTTAAAATATAGGTACCGCCTTTTGTAATTCCTCTTACATGTTTAGAAAAGGTATTTTCTCCAAGAAGTTGATTTTTGAAAACTTGATCTTCAATTTTTTTACCTTCAATAGAATAAATTGAAAATTTCACATCAGATGTTTTTGTTAAATTATATATCACAACAAAGTCACCATTATTTGGATTCGGGTATACTTTTATTTGAAATGTCCCTAAACTTTGTTCGTTCAAGACATGAGTACTTAGTGTTTTGTTTTTTGTCAATAGCACTTTAAATATTTGACTACTAGCCGTACTTTGTGTCCCATTATTTATGAAAAAGATATTTGCTGCAGTACTATTAATACCTCCATAAATATAGCCAATGAGCGTTGTGTCATTGTTCAATTCGTCGAGTTTTATAACTCCATTAGAATATTTAGGTAAATTTTCATTTGGAATCAATTCAGATCCTGCTCCCAAATACGATGGCATTTCAATAGGTAATTTATATTCTGACATTAAACCTGTTGAATCTCTTAAGACTCTAGCTATAGTTTTTACGAATGGAACATCATTATTTTGAGTAAGTATTCCAAGACTGTCAAAATACTGTGCAATTCCTCCAAAAAACACAGTATTCATTTCATTATTTAATGCAGAATAGATGGGGAAATGTGCACAGTGGTAATGATTATAATATTGTGTAAAATCGTTATTTACAACATATCCAGCACTGTCTATATTGACGCAATTTAAAAATGGTAAATTAATAGTTTTTTGAAATACACCTGAAAATGCAGTGATACCTTGATCTCCATTAGGTAATATCTGAGCTGTTACATTGTAATCCCTTCTATGTAAATTTATTGAATCAGTTATTGGGTCTAAATGATTAATTATTATTGATGTATCGTTTATATTGACTGTGAATTTTCGAATCTGATCGGTATATTCTTGAATAAAACCAGGCCCATTATTTGGACCCATTGGATTGTATCGACCTATAAATTTCTGACCACCAACTAAATAATAGGTAGTGTTTATTTTTTCTAATCGTCCACCTGTAACTTGAAATTGATTGTCCGTGATTTGTTTAAAATGAGCTGTTAAATCACTATTGTTAATGATTGCATCTATCGTAGCTGGAACATCAATTACAGTTAAATTACTAAAAGTAGTATGATCTCCAATTGTTTCACTATATCCGTATCCACCAATTAAGAGTAGGTTATCTCCTTGTTGATAGAATTGCATATTAGTAGATTTTAATTGTTCTTGCAAACTTGTTGATAAAGAAGTCAGAGGTGCAGACCATTTTTGGAGATTTACTGGATCAACCACGATTAATTGAGTGTTATGACCAATTTGATCAAATGATGCAAATGGTTGTCGTCTGTGGAGTCCATCCAATCTTCCACCTATAATTAACCATTTTCCAGCGTGTTGGCCATATGCAAATGATTGAATACCTCCAAGTTCAGTAATATTAACAGGTTCGATTTGGATGTTAAAAGGTGTGTTTTGGCTATTTACATTTACAGAATATAACGTCGCTAAAATGTAAATGAATTGTTTAATATTAAAAGTCATAATTTATAAGAATAATTTCGAGGTTAAATTAAAAATATTCTTTCTTTGACTCGGTAATAAATGTTACAAAGGGAAAAGGCTTTAATGAACTAATAATATTATTATATACATTGATAACTAAAAATCATTCAACTACAACAACCAAATACTTAGAAATCTTCCAAAATTCAGTAGGATTTTTAATGGTAAGTTTCGTTGAGTTTCCGTTTGGAATCAATTCATAAGAGGAGATAGGGTGGTTGGTAATTAATTTTACGAATTGTCCTTCAATCATTAATTCCGTTTTGCTTAAACGATTGATTTCTGTGAAGTATTTTTCATTAAAAGCATCTGATAAATAGATTTTTTTACCGATTCCTAGTACGCCATTTTTCTTTTGAAGTACGTGATTGTCAATCAATTCTTTTTCTGTTCCATAAGTGTAAAAAACACGATTTAACTCATTTTCCAATTCTTCTGCAATGGTTGTTTTCTTCAGGTATTCATCAAATAACTGAGAATATTGTTTATCCATTTGCATCAATTGATCTTCTAATGCAACTAATTGATTGTCTTTTTCTTGAATCTCTAAAGCAAGACGTTCAATCATACTATTTAACTCATTGATTTTAATATTGCTATCAAATACCTTTTTACTCAATAAATTGATTTTTCGTGTGTTTATTTCTCGTAATGACTGAATGTATTTTATCTGTTCGATGATCCAATTCTTATCTTCAGAAGTCAATTTTTCGCCATCTGTTAAGGTTATGATTTCGTTCTTTTTTAACTCAATCGTTGCTAAATTCGCTTGAACTTCATCAAAAAACTTTAATGATTCATCGATGATTAAATCCTTTTGTTGTTCATCGAATTTGATCTGTTTAATCTGACTTTCTAATTCAGAAATACGCTCAGTATCTTTTGGGTTTGATTTCGTTGGAGCTTCCTGACAGGCAACAACTAAAGAAAGTAAAAATGAATAAACGATTATTTTTTTCATAATGAACGTATTTTAATCAAATTTAACTCAATTCTTTCTATGCAAATTTTATCTTTGGGAAAAATTTTCAATTCAATATGTTTAAATCTTTTTTATCGATTGCTTTCGTAGCTAGTTTGAGCCTTTCTTTCGCTCAAAACGTGAATTATAAGTTAAGAATGTCTAAGCCTCAATCACATTATTATGAAGTGGAAATGGTGGTTTCTGACAACAAAGAAGCTCAATTAGAATTAAAACTACCAGTTTGGGCTCCAGGTTCTTATTTGGTGCGTGAATTTTCTAAAAACTTAAATTTAGTAAAAGCTTATAATGAAGCTGGAATTGAATTAAAGGTTGATAAAAAAGAAAAAAACAAATGGATTGTCAATACCAATAAAGCTAAAAAAGTAACGGTTAAATATGAAGTGTATGCGTTTGAACTTTCTGTAAGAACAAGCTTTTTAGATTTAACACATGGATTTGTAAGTGGACCTGGAGTTTTTATGTATGTTGAATCAGCTAAAAAAAACAATGGAACGTTAGAAGTCTTTCCTTATAAAGATTTTAAAGTAATTACTACAGCTTTAGTGAAAGCGAATGAAAGTATTTCAAAAGATGGATCAACGCTTTATCAATTTGACAATTACGATCAATTATTGGATTGTCCGATTGAAATTGGAAACCAAGTCGTATTTGATTTTAAAGCTGCTGGAACGGCTCATACCGTTGGGATTTTCGGAACAGGAAATTTTGATGTTGAATTATTGAAAAAAGACATGGCGAAGATTTGTGAAACTGCAACTGCTGTTTTTGGTTCAAATCCGAATAAAAATTACACATTCATTATTCATAATGTAACTGACGGACAAGGTGGTTTAGAACATGTGAATAACACAACTTTAAGTGTCAATCGTTGGACTTATCAAGGAGCTGAATACAATGGTTTCTTGTCATTGGTTGCGCATGAATACTTTCATTTATGGAATGTGAAACGTATTCGTCCAATTGAATTAGGTCCATTTGATTACGATAAAGAAAGTTACACGACTTTGTTATGGGTGATGGAAGGATTTACTTCTTACTACGATGAATTATTGTTATTGAGAGCTGGATATTACTCTGAAGAAACATTTTTAGCGAAAATGCTAGGGAATATTAATTATGTTGAAGGTTCTATTGGTTCGAGAGTTCAACCATTGGCACATTCTAGTTTTGATGCTTGGGTAAAAGGATATCGTCCAAATGAAAACAGTTCAAATACAGGAATGACTTATTACTCTAGAGGTGCTATCATTGCTTCTTTGTTGGATGCGATGATTATTGAGAAATACAAAGGTCAAAAATGTTTGGATCATTTCTTACAAGTTTTATTGGAGAAATATTACAAAAAATTAAACAGAGGTTTTTCAGATGTCGAATTTAAGAAAGAGTTAGAAAACTTTTTAGATACAGATTTAACTGATTTTTTCAATAAATACATCAACGGAACAGAAATTCCAAATTACAACGAAATTTACTCAAAAGTTGGAGTGAAGGCTGAATACACAGGAACTTCAATTCCATCATTTGGTGCGAATTTATCTCAAAGTGGAAGTCAATTAAACGTGAAATCAGTTCGTGCTGGTTCTGCTGCTGAAAGTGCAGGTTTAAGTGCGAATGATGAAATTATCGGTTGCAATGGTTTCAGAGTAAATCAATCTTCATTTGAAGCGATGATTGCATCGTTTAAAACAGATAAAGAGTTTAAAATTTTAATTTCAAGAGATTTAAACTTGTATGAATTAACGGTGAAATTAGCTTACTATGAACGCCCCCAATTCAGATTATCATTTATCAATGATGAGAAAACAAATGTGTTGAAAAATTACATGTTTAGAAAAAATTAATAATCAAATTAGTAAATAAGCTATGAAAAGTGTTTTTGATCAAAATGATGTAAACGAAATCATCGAACGAATTAATAAATTGACTCCAGAAACTCAACCTTTATGGGGGAAAATGAGTGTTGGACAAATGTTAGCTCATTGTAGTGTTGCGTATGAATTTGTATATACAAACAAACACCCAAAACCTTCTTTCTTCATGGGATTAATTTTAAAAATGTTCGTTAAGAAAATTGTTACAGGTACAAAGGAATACAAGAAAAATAGCCAAACTGCCCCTGCATTTGTGATTACAGATAAAAAAGATTTTGATTTCGAAAAACAACAATTAATTGATTACATCAACCAAACGTTAGAATTAGGAAAAGCTCACTTTGACGGAAAAGTTTCTTTGTCTTTCGGTAAAATGAATGGTCAAGAATGGAACAATATGTTTTACAACCATTTAAATCATCATTTAGCACAATTTGG
>Ga0315909_10003445_pt1 | contig 19246 bp, 19 predicted proteins | sample LakEriMetagenome_11_FD_203527 | JGI IMG/M metagenome (GOLD analysis project Ga0315909, IMG submission 203527) | Freshwater fungal communities from buoy surface, Lake Erie, Ohio, United States - Buoy 2 MA125 | ecosystem: Environmental > Aquatic > Freshwater > Lake | place: USA: Lake Erie, Ohio... | reverse complement strand
CTAACAATCTTATCAGTATCGCCACCGGACAGTACAGAGAAACTCTGCCAATTATCGTTCCAGAACAGACCTGCGTGATCGGAGACGAATTAAGATCCACAAATGCTGGTCCTGCTGGTAGCTTGACAAATCTTGCAGATTCTTACTATTCTATGGGTGCGCTGTCAAGACTAGAAACAGTAGTCAGTCAAATTATCACTGGCTCTAACGTCACAGAAAGCTCAGGAAACACCGCTACACAGAGTGCAGCATTTCCGTATGCCAGCGCAGATGAACAGGCAGATATCACACAGCTGGTAAGAGTAATACAGCATCAGATCGATTACCGAATCAGCACCACTCACATGGTTGCCAACACAGATCCTACAGGTTACGATACTGCTTATCTCACAGGCTACGGTGATGCAAGAACACTGATAAAAGAAAACAAAGAATTTATCAAAGCAGAAATCATAGCCTACATCACTGAAAACTATCCTTCAGTGAAATATTCTAAAACCATATGCAAAAGAGACACAGGATTTATCGTCGATGCAATGGTTTATGATTTAACTTATGGCGGATTTACCCAGACACTGAATGCAGGATTGGCCTATTTTGACGGCACCACCGGACTGGAAATCGACGCATCAGAAGTCACTGCCACTGTGGCCGCTTATGGTAGATTAAAAACTGTGATGCAAGAAATCGCTGCTAACACCACAGTGACCAAATCCACAGGTAATGCTGCCACACAATGGACCGATGCGACTAATCTCACAGGTGGATCTGCAGCCAGCGCATTCATCGGCGCTAACATTGACAACATCACTAACCTGTTGGCAGGTGACTCTACCGCAGCTACTCCTCCTATCGTTACAGTGACCTCAATAACTGGTACAGACACTTTTGTCACTGCTGGTCACAGCCTACAAGCAGGCGACCTAGTGGTTCCTATTGAGACACAAAACGGACTCACTGTGGGCACCCGCTATTATGTGATCGCCTCAGGACTTACAGCTACTGATTTCAAGGTATCAACAAGTTATGCGGGTTCGGCAGCTACAGGATTTACCAATGGTTCTGGTTTAACCTTGGTAATGACCTATGAGGATCGTCCGATTGCTACCAACGGTGTAACTTCTACCACAGCACTGATCACTGCATTTACTACACTGAGTGCGCAGGTCGGCACCATCGTATCAGCAATGACCGCGTACATTGCTGCGAACTTCCCCACATTGGTCTATAACTCTGCGAAATGCGAGCGCGATGCTAAAATTATTCTAGACGCAGTAGGCTATGACTTCATGTTCAACGCCAACGGACAAACTAGAAACGCTGCATTGGCCTATCTAAGAGCCAGCTCATCGGATGTGTATAGTCTAGGACAGAAAGCAGCTACTCGAGCAGCATTCACTTACGTCAAAGGATTAGCTAAAGCCAACGTAGGCGGTGATGCCACTGCACAGGCTCGCATTGAAACACTAATGACTCTGTTAGATGATATCATTTATGGCGCTACCAATGAAGGTAGTCGTTGTGCTTCTGGCAACAGAATGGTCGATTACGCAGTTCTGCAGTTAGAAAGAAACAGAGATTATATTGTTGCAGAGATCGATGCTTATATAGACTCAACATATACAACCACAGTAACGAATGCCACAGCGGCCACAGACGTGTTTACCTGCACCAGCACAGCTTGGATGCAGCGTAATGCAGCAGTGAGATTTTCGGGCACAGTGTTTGGTACCGGTGTAAATACTACTACAACATATTACATACAGAATGTTGTAAGCTCAACAACCTTTAAAATCTCAACTACAAGAGATTCAAACACAGCATTAGACATAGCATCTAACGCATCTGGATCTATGACTGTGCGCTTGTATTACAGCAGTGAAGCATGCCTGCGAGACGTTGGTACATATATTGACGCACTAAAATATGATTTGAAATATCCAGGCAACTACAAATCTCGATATGCCGCTAGATACTATGGTAACAGCGTGGTTGGCAGCCTAGAAGAAGACATGTATTATCTACGTGACGGCACTGGTGTCAGAGATATGACACTGCAAGGACTCACAGGCGATCTTTTAGCACCTAATGAGTACGGTACATCAAGAGTTTCGGCCGGAGCCTACTGTTCCTTGGATCCAGGTTGGGGTCCAGAAGATTACCGTACCTGGATCATCACACGTTCGCCATATGTGCAAGGTGTGACCACACTAGGTACAGCTGCCGTGGGACAGAAGATCGACGGCTCACTGCACAATGGTGGAAACGATTCCATCGTTTCCAACGACTTCACACAGGTTATCTCAGACGGTATCGGTGCGTGGATCACCAACAACGGTCGTGCTGAATTAGTGTCTGTGTTCTCATATTACGCACACATAGGATATCTAGCAGAAAATGGCGGTAGGATCCGTGGTACCAACGGTAACTGTTCATACGGAGATTTCGGAGCTGTAGCAGAAGGGTTTGACGCTACCGAGACTCCTGGCACAGCGGTAGTTGATAATAGACTGCAATTTGAAGCAGTAATTGATCGCATAGTCACTGACGGATCAGCACTGACACAGTTTGAATTTACCAATGCCGGTATTGATTACACTGAAGTCACCTATGTAATCACAGGTGGAGGCACTGGAGGATCAGTACAGCAGGACGAATTCCGTGATGACGCGGTGTTTGAAGTACGAATGTTGGATCTTGTGGAAGACAGCACCAACGCCGAAGAAGCTGCAGGTAATTTTGGTGGATTTGGTTACATTACCAATTCCAATACCTGCCAGGGCGGCACATCCACTTCAGTGACTATCGCTGCCACAGACAGCGAATCCAGCACAGCCTACATTGGTATGAAGATTGTGCTTACGGGTGGTGCTGGCGTAGGACAGTTTGGCATTATCACCACATATAACTCAGGTACTAAAGTAGCAGGGGTGGTCAAAGAATCAGACGGTACAGCAGGATTTGATCATATGATCGCTGGTACAGCTATCGTAGCGCCAGATGCTTCCAGTACCTATATCATCGAACCTAGAGTAACATTCTCAGCACCCGGCTACACATCCACAGCAGCCACACTACCAACCTCAGGTACATGGTCAGCTGTGAAATATGGAGAAACTGCTGCGGTATATGCATCGGTCACCGGTACCTATAGTGGTGCAGGTGTTGGCGCAACATTTACTGTGATAAGAAACGGATGGAAATACACTCCTTCCTTACAGACAGCAGGTACAGGGTATGTGAGATTACAGACCATAACCATACTAGGAACCAGCCTCGGCGGGTTGAGCACAGCCAATGACCTAGTGATAACTATCACAGCAGTCAATGCCGCGACCGGAGCTATCTTAAACTTTGATCACGCAGGTTACGGTATAGGTGGTAGATACGTGGCTTTACGCACAGGATCCACAGTGGGCGCAACATCTGAAGATGGTATTGCATGGGATACTCGAGCCAGCTTGATGCCTAGTGCTGCAAACTGGTCAGCGATGACTGCTGGTTTGTTTGATGACGGGTCCACTGTGGGCAAAGTCAGCAAATTCGTAGCAGTTGCCGGAACCACAGCTAACACCACAGGTGCATATAGCGAAGATGGTATCACATGGACAGCAGCCAACATGGTCACATCAGCAACATGGGTAGATGTAGCATTTGGTGGATTTAGCGCACAGAAATTCGTAGCTATCAGCAGTGACTCAACCACAGTGAGGATCAGCAATGATGGTGAAAACTGGGATCAAACAGGCACATTGACTACTACCGGCTTCACAGCTATTGCATACGGTAAAAACAGATTTGTGGCTATCAAGAGCGGCACCGCAGTGACAAATTATGCTACCACATCTGGAGTCACGGGCACATGGACAGCAGGCACACTGCCAAGTTCATCGAACTGGAACAGCATAGCCTATGGTAATAATAGGTTTGTCGCTGTATCTAATACCAGCGGTACTGTAGCTGCATACAGCCTAGATGGTATAACATGGACAGCCAGCACACTGCCAGCCACAGCATCATGGACCAAGGTCACATACGGTCAGGGAGTGTTCCTTGCTGTGAGCACAACCACTGCAGCAGCAACTTCTCCAGATGGAGTTACATGGACTGTGAGAGCTACCAGCACAGCAGCAAGTGGATTCTCAGCTATCACCTTTGGTAACAGAAACCGTTATGGACAGTTCGTAGGGGTTAGTGGCAGCACAGGTACCGTGGCCACATACATTAGAACTGGAGCTACTACTAAGGCCCGAGCTCTAGTAGCATCTAACAAGATATTCCAAGTAAATATCACAGAGCCTGGATCCGGTTATACCACCGAACCGTCTATAACATTTACTGATCCTAACAATACCTTTGAAGCACCAGTGACTGTGAGACGAGGATCGGGAGTATTAGCCAATCCATCGTTTGTAAATCGAGGCTCACAGTACGTTACCAGCAGCTGTGAAGTAGACATCGGTGACGGGTATGCCAACGTGTTTCAACCAGGAGCATTTGTAGCAGTGAGACAGATCACCGAACAACCAACTCCTGGATCTAATGTGGTGTTTGGACATCTGCCAGATCGAACATTCAAATTAGTAAACGTGATCACGTTCTTGGGCACCAACGACGGTGCTTACACAGCATTCTTACAGATCAGTCCTAATTTAACCATCGGTGAAGCACCCGAAGATGCTGTTACGGTCACCACTAGACTGCGTTATAGCCAGTGCCGTTTAACTGGACATGATTTCTTAGACATAGGTACTGGTAGTTTCATAGAGACAAATTATCCCAACACTCCGTTACAGCCGCCTATTCCGGCCAATGAAGCAGTCGACTCTAACGGCGGACGAGTGTTCTTTACAAGCACAGATCAGGACGGTAACTTCCGAGTAGGAGATCTGTTTAATATTGAACAAAGCACTGGTATTGCAACATTAAATGCAGACGCATTTAATATATCCGGACTACAAGAACTGAATTTGGGTAATGTTACCTTAGGTGGCGGATCAGCTACGATCACTGAATTTTCAACAGATCCATTCTTTACTGCAGACTCAGATAACGTCGTACCTACACAGCGAGCTATCAAAGCCTACATCGCTAGCCAAATTGGTGGTGGTGGTGCGAGCTTGAACGTAAACTCAGTAACAGCTGGTAGTGTGTTTATTAGTTCGAACATCATTACAACCACATCGGGCACAGCTATTAAAATGAATGCTACTTTTGATTTCCGAGGCGGAGTCATTGGCTTACCTATAGCATTCAATTACTTTTTAAACTAAATACATACATGGAGAAATAAATTATGGCAACAGGAAGACTAGGAGTAGCGGATTTAGGAGCAGGAGGCAACGGAACAAGTGTTTATCTTTGCCCGGCGAGTACATTCACGGTAGCAACTGTCAACGTCTGTAACAGGGGAGCATCAGCAGTCACTATTAGGATAGCGATAACAACTAATGATCCATCGTCAGCAGTACCGGCAGATTCAGAATTCATAGAATATGATACAAGTTTATCTGCCAAGGGTGTGCTAGAACGTACCGGTATTGTTATGGACGCTGGTAAACGTATCGTAGTGAGATCAAGTGCAGCCAGTGTTAGCGCGGTGGCCTACGGTATCGAAACATCAACAGCTTAATTAAAGGATAAGATCATGGCAAGAAAAGTCTCAGGCGGAGTTACTGGTGAACCAAGCATAGGTGCTATTCAGGTAGCCCCAACTGCTGTTGTTACCGCTGCAGCTGATCAAAATATAACATTAAGCCCTACTGGAACAGCGTCTGTAGTAATTACAAGTAATACAATTTTAAATGCACAAAGCGATTTGAGATTTGCAGATGCCGATAGTTCAAATTGGGTAGCATTTCAGGGTGCAAGCACAATTGCCTCAAATGTCACATGGACTTTACCTGCAGTAGACGGAACTTCTGGGCAGTTTCTATCAACAAATGCATCCGGGACTCTGAGTTGGGCTAGCGGAAGTTTATCTCTATCAAATCAAACCGCGTCGGCCACTGTGCATTATCCTGTTATAACGACTGCTACGTCTGGAACTGTGACTTCTGCCAATGTGTCATCGACTAAACTGGCCTTTACACCAAGCACAGGTTCACTGAGTGCCACTCTCTTTAACGAAACTTCAAGTATAGCACTTAAAGAAAATTTCCGTCCTATTGAAGATGCATTAGATAAAATATTACAGTTGACCGGCCTAATTTATGATCGAAAAGATGGATCACAAATAAATGAAGTTGGATTGATAGCTGAAGATGTCAATAAGATAATACCAAATGTTGTAGGAAAAAACACCAACGGAGTACCGGTGACGATAGCATATCAGAGGATAACTGCCTATTTAATCGAAGCAGTGAAAATGCTCAAACAGCAAGTAGATGAAATCAAAAAAGATAGATAATCAGGAAAGAAACCAAGATGGCAACACTACAAGCTACAACGATATCCGGCACATTAACAGTAGATGCCCCTTTTAATTTTTCGGGCAGCGGTACGTCATTAAATAGTATTCCAGGTACCGCCTTCCAAAATGGTGCAGTTACCAGTGATAAGATAGCCAACAACACCATCAGCAGATCTAAAATAGGGTATGCGGGTGCAGTGCTGCAAACGATTCTAGTAAGGTATGATCCTAGACCAGGATGGAGCACACCTACGAGCTATCCCGGTACATTGGTCAGCAGCCTTCGCCTTACTATAACACCTACCTATGCCAATAGTCTTATCATCTGCGAATGGAGATTACACGGCGAATGCGGAAGTCACGATGCAGGGTTTCGAGTGGCTAGAAACGGCGCGATCGTAACTGGAACATATGCAGGTTTTAATCAAGACACTGGACAGAACAATCACAGTTTCATAAATTCCGAATGGTATGACGCGGATGACAATTCGACACCTCAAAGCCCTAGTTTCTTGTACTACGATTTCCCCAATACTACTTCAAGTGTATTTTATGATCCCACTACAGCCAGCACAGATGGTAACACTAGAACCTATTTTCAAAATAGACCTATCGGCAGCGGCGGCCAAAACAATCATGAAAACGGAGTCAGTTGGGGTAGAATAACTGAAATTAGACAATAAGGTATAGATAATGGCAACACTACAAGGAACCACAGTAACAGGAACATTGGCGGCCACAACGTTTAGCGGTGCGGCATCAGGTGTCACTGGATTAACTTCTAGCAATCTCGCAGGTACCACATTGGCCAATGCACAGATCAACAGCAATGCTATCACTAATACCAAACTCAACTTTGCTGGTGCAGTAATACAGACTAGAGTTATCCGCTACGATGCTAGACCTAGCTATAGCGGACCTACAAATAGTACCACAGGCGGAACAAGATTAACTCAGCTAAGATTGGATATCACACCAGTGTACTCTAACAGTTTAATTGTCTGTGAATGGTGGATCCACGGCGAAGCCAACAATCACGATTCGGGATGGTTCGTTTCCACTAACGGAGGCAATCTTACTAGCGGTACCTATGCACAGTTCAACCAGAATGTGGGACAAAACAGTCACAGCTATCTGTTGGGAGACACATTTTACGATCAAGATACCAATTCAACACCAACCTGCTCACTATTAACCTACTATGATGTTCCTGGCAGCACCGCCGCTAGATTTTATGAGCCTGTGTACGGCAGCAATGACGGCGGTACAAGGACGTTTTTTATCAACCGCACTGTAGGTAGTTCAGGGCAGGTCAATCATGAAAATGGTGTGAGTTTTGGCAGAATAACTGAGATTAGACAATAAGGTATAAACGATGGCAACCCTACAAGCAACCACTATAGCAGGAAATATCAGTGCTACCACTCTCTCGGGTTCCGGTGCTTCATTAAACAGCCTACCAAACGCATCTTTGGCCGCAGGAGGATTAACTGACGGTTCATTCGCTGCCAGCAGCATAGGCAGAGCCAATATGAACTACACTGGAGCTGTTTTACAAACATCAGTGATTCGTTACGATGCTAGACCACAGGTCAGTATGCCTACTAGTTATCCAGGAAACATACAGACGTCTCTTAGGTTGAATATCACTCCCACATATACCAACAGTCTAATTATCGTAGAATATTTTCTATCCGGAGAGCCCAATAATCATGATGCTGGAGTTAGGATCTGTAGAAACGGCAGTATCGTAACCGGAACATATGCTGGATTTAACAACGACACAGGACAGAACAACCACAGTTTTATCAACGCCGCATGGTATGATCCAGATAACAGTTCCACGCCTAAAACGGTGAAAATACTCTACTATGATTTTCCTAACACCACATCGGCTATCTACTATGAACCGTCGTTCGCTTCCACAGACGGCGGTACAAGGACATTTAATTGGAACCGTACCACAGGTAGTTCAGGGCAGAATAATCATGAAAATGGTACAAGTTTTGGACGCATCACTGAAATACGACAATAAATACACATATAATTTTTTGGAGAATAAAACATGGGATTTCAATTTCCTACAAGACCACAATTAATCGAAGCTGTGGCTCTACTGTGCCCTGGGGCGAACTTTAGAAGTGACGAAAATCCCGAAACCGGAGAATATGACTATGAACATCTTCATTTTGATATTCCGGAAGGTTCTAGTTGGACTCCTCCTTCTAAAGAAGTTGTAGAGACGTATCTCGCCAAGATTCAAGCAGAATGGGACGAACGTGTAAAATACTCTATGCTTAGAAAAGTCTCTTATCCCGATGTCGGTCAACAGTTAGATGCATTATGGCATGCCATGGATGAAGGTGCATTACCTAAAGTTGATGAATTTTATGATATGGTCAAGGCCGTAAAGGATCAATTTCCTAAAAACGATCCCAACTTGCCTTGGCGAGGCAGTGCTTTGGGCACAATAAAAGGGGAATTTCCCGGCGACAGTATTATGCAAAATCCAAAAATAAGTTTACCAGACACAACTTTTCCCTTCAATCCTTGAGATAGATCCTATCGCCTACGAAGACAGCATCTAGACCTGATTCAGACAATACGCCCATCGCATCATCTTCTGTAGATGCGATGGGTTTTTTATTGATGTTCAAAGAAGTATTCAGCAGTATCGGCACCTCTGTGATCTGGCAAAATTTATCTAAAAGTTTATAGAAGATCGGGTTATCGCTTTCTTTAACAGTTTGTATTCTACTGGTGCCGTCAACGTGAGTGATTGAGTCAAACAATATTGGATCTTTAACCTTGTAACTGTATAACATGTAGGGACTAGTGGAATCACATTCAAAGTATTGTTCTGCGTATTGTTCCATGACGCTGCATCCAAATGGTCGGAATTCTTCTCTAAATTTTACTCTAGAGTTGATAATATTTTTACCATCTGCAAGATCCGGTCGCATTAATATGCTTCTATTGCCTAGTGCTCTTGGTCCTATTTCTCCCTGGCCCTGGAACCAACCTATTATTTTCCCATCAGCTAACATCTGTGCTGCTTGTGCAATAGTTTTGTCTGATGGTTTTTCTGGAGACCTTTCTTCCTGCCAATAAGGAAAATTATTGTTATTAAACTTAGGTTGCTGATATTTTTGTCGTAGAAATTCTATGCAACCCAAAGACAACCCATCATCTGGATTGTGTGGAATTATATGTAGATTTTTAAAAATTTTTCGAAGATTAGAATTGATACAAATATTCTGTGCGACGCCGCCCGAAAATGTCACAACTTCGTCTGGATTTGCAAATTGTAAAAAATATTCAGGCATCTTGTGTTCAATCCATCGGTGTATTGAAGCAATCCAATCTACACTTCCTGGCTTAATCTCGTTAAAACCTTCGTTAGTAGCTTTCAAATAAGGTAGCCAGTTATATAGGTCAAACACTGTGGCCGCATCTAATATAGATAGATCCTTGAATTTTTCTAGGAAATCTTCATTGACTTTGCCGTAAGATTTTAACGCCATAACCTTACCACTTATGTCTAACGGATGACCGTCGATGCCTGCAAAATTTCCCCACATTGACAGCAGTACACCTATGCCCGACACATTAGATTTAGATATTCTTTGATCTTTTTTAAAGATGGAATTGGTTATATGAAAGTCACCTACGCCATCGAACACGAATGCAGTATCGACGGTATCGAGATCAACAATTGGCCAGCAACTTAACGAATGCGCATAATGATGATCGATAATAAAAATTGGACATTCGATACCAGGAAGAAATTGTGGAGCCTGTTGTTGTAATACATCTTCTTTTATAAAATTCAGTTTTATTTGATCTACGACTATACACACAGCATCTAATTGTTTGAAATCTATCCCCCAATTTTTCACATCTTCAATATAGGAGTAAAAATCGTTATATCCGTGATGTTTTATCTGATATATTCTTTCCGATTTAATGTATTTTACTGTTGTGCCGTCTGCGTAAGCTATGTTCGAATCATGATCGCAGAGCCGTAGTCCTAGGAATTTCATGTTTTAAATTTCACATCATATACATTAAAACTCATGCTTATTCTTTCAACCTGACAAGAAAAAGGATATACCAAATGTTGCAGTCCTGAAGGAAAAATAAAGATCTCTCCGGTAGTAGGTTGATGGGTATACATGTAGTCTGTACACAGCATACTCCCAGCTGCATTACCATAAATCCAACAAATAGCTCCTGCCGACGGAGCATTTGAGTTTTTAATTTTATTTTCTTCCGCTATTGCTGCTGGAACGTCAATATAAATTACTGCACTTAACATTCCGGTATGATGGTGAATGGGATTAAATTCTCCAGATTTTTGAAAATTTATCCAGGCCCCTTCACCAAAAGAAAAATCTATATTGTTAAATTTTTCTTCTTCGCTAGGGTTCTTAAAGTATTTTTTTTCAAAATTTTTCAAAGCAATCGAAACATGTTTTGAAATTTTATCATGGAAAATTTGTGTCTGCGGCACATCCATTATCGCTTGATATTGCTCGGTAATATTACCTGCCAATGTGTTCCCTACATTTATTTTTCTGTCTCTACTTTTATTAGATATATCTTTCAACAGATCAATACTATCTTGTTCTAATATTGATTTATAAATGGGGGGAGAAAATGGATGTAATATTTTATAATTCATGATTAATCAAAGTTGAATGCCAAACTGATTCTTTCCTGGGTCCCTTGATGCGAAGGTACACAATGTCGTAAGTCGCTTCTAAAAATTATTACCTGTCCTTCTTCCACGCTGTACTTAGCTCTAGTGTCGGTTATAAAACTGTGTAATGAAATCGGCAACGGCTTCATATCCGGTGCTAAAGGACTATCGAAGATTATCTGACTGCTGTCTATAGGCGCTTTTACATAGTACACTGCTGAAAATTGATGCCCAGCATGATGATGAAATTCTTGAAAATCATTTTGACGGTAAACATTAAGCCAGCCTTCTGTGCACCTAAATTTATTTCTATTAACGTCTACACCCAATCTAGATGCAAACAAGTGTACAAAAGCGGTGACTTCTTTTTTAATATCCGAAAACACCTCGTCGTCTGCAATGTTAAAGGTTCCGCAGGTGTTGTAAGGTTTACCGATCCAATTGTTACCTCCTGTGGGAGTCGTTTTTTGTATTTCAGAAATTCTAATCAATAGCGACTCATTAATCAATTTGTGATTCTCTATTTTTTCTGAAAGTATCGGAGTTGGAAACCAAAGATCAAACGGCATTATTTAATCATCTCGGTTAATTCTGGCGAATTCTAGTTCAGTGAGATCTTTTTCGAATCCTAGTCCGTATTTAGGAACACAATTAAATGCAAGACAATATCTTTCTTTTTTAGTGTCATTTCCTGCAACTTTATGACAGAGGTAAGAGGGGAACAGTATCAACATATTATTGGTTATGTCGACTGTGATTTCTGTAAAACTGAACTGATTATTGACATTAGGATTTCTCAAAGGAGACATTTGCCAACAATTAGCTACTTCCGTTTTCATAAAAGTTAAACCTTCTGCCTCTTCGGTATTGTCAAAATAAAAGGTGCCTGAAATTATAGAATTTCCATGGCTATGCATGATATGGCGTTGCCCTGGAGATTTTATTGATAACCAACTTTGCGTTATTTTATATTCTCCTGCCAATGCCAAGACACAATTTGCATATTCAGTAATATGCTGTTCAATTTTTAATTTCACAGGAATCATGTGAGGCAGATTCAATAGATATGAATTTTCGCTGCGATCTCCGTACATAGAAGTATTGTCTACGTGGGGCGACCTCGGCGAATCTTTTAATGTTTGAAATCGACCAAGATCTTCTTCGTTGAGATAATTTTCTCTGATGTATACCGGAATAGGAAATAATCCGTGTACCTCATAGTCATCCGAATCGCTTTTTTTTGCAATATAATCCTCTTGCTTGCTCATTTTTTTCCTTTGTTGTTGATAATCTTATTCAAAAAATTGTATCCAACCGGTAGCAATATATTTTTGATTGCTTAGGGGAGGATTTCCTCTATGGGGATGTGTAAATGCAGCCGGCCACAACACTATGGTACCTTGTCTACACGGCACCCGGAGACTTTGGTATAGATATTCTGTTTCACCTCCCTCTCCAACATTATTTAAGTACACGGTAAATGCTAAAAATCTACTTCCCTCCGATGTACCATTATTTTCGTAATGCCAGTTGTGATATCCGCCACCGATTTCGGTTTTTTGTAGTTTAATGCTGTTTATCCCGTGAAGTTTTGAATCTTTTAACACACTAAATCTTTTTGTGTATTGAAGGTAGCAATCGTGAACACTCTTTACTAACAGCCTAAGGATAGGGTGTGTTTGATGTAATACATATGTTTCTGGCAGTGTTAAAAAAATTGATTCATCATTTTTTTGATGCGGCTCTCCGTCACGCAGATCTTGTCTAGAAAATACTAGATTGTTAGCTCGCATCTGTTCGAAGTATTCAATTATAGTTTGGCATTCATCAGAAGACATTGCGTTCTGATAAATTTCTATAAAATTATTCATTTTTTCCTCAGGATTTTTTTAGTGATTTCATAACTATTATAAAAACTATGATGATATGTTTTCAATTTGGCAATTTCATTTTCATTTACTATCTGTACATTTAATTTAATTTCTTTATCAGTATTCGGTAGTAAGTACACTAACGGAGAACCAGCATCGATTGTGTATTCGTGCAATTTTTCTTTTTTAGGAGACACTAAATTTATGTGAGTAGAATGCTGGTATTTGAATTCTAAACACCCTGCAGGTATATGATACCCACAAGGATCTTGCATGTGCCAGCTAGCCTGCACCATAGAAAAATAAATTCCGCTCTTTTCTTTCAACATCCAGGGACTGATTAATTTATAATGTTGATAATTAGGAAAAGATCCCTCCATCTGTCCCTCTTGATGTTGATTGCCTATAGCTACAGAATTAGGGGCAGTATGGCTAAAGCCATAATTAGGATCTTGATATAATCGATATTCACTCCAGGCCGGTATACAGATGCTACGAGCAAAAAGATCTTTGAATCCCGGACATCTTTTTATCGTGCTCATCTCTACAGGAAAATTTTGAATATCGGTGGTTTTCGGAATAGATTTCCACCATTCGGGCATTTTTTTAATTGTATGGCATATAGGAAATAATGTAGCTATATGGCTATTAGATATGAAACAGTCCACTGACAGTTTCTTTTTTTTAAAAATAAACATCACAGCCCTAGGATATTATTAATTGCCTGTCTATGGCTGATCCAAGTTTTTCCAGCGTCATAAAAACTTGGAGGCATATGTGCATCTATATTATTTTTAGTCAACTCTGGAAGTTTTTCGATTTCTTTTTTGGCTACTAAAGGATCCATTATTCCTAACCCATGCATGACTAGTATCCAATTAGCAGCTTGAAACAGGACCCGCTTGTTATCGAAGTCTAAATCAGAAGGAAATTTGTTTCTGTAGATTGCTAACATTTCTTCTAATCCAGGCGGCTTTGGCAGTGTCTTTACACTTTGCCAGAAATCGGTGTCATTTCTTTTTGTAATGTAGTGTAGTGCTACAAAGTCTAAAATGTTCTGTAAGATTTCGTCTGAATGCTTATTAAATATCTGTTCGGCCCGAGTATTATTATCAATATAATAAGGCAGAACTTCGCACAATATCATGGCCTGTTGAATCGACGTTCCAATAGAGCTGGCTTCTAACGGTTCAATAAAACTACTGCTGAGCCCAATTGCCGCACAATTTTTATGCCAAGATTTTTCTAGACAACCTGCATCAAATTTAATTTTTTTAGCTATTTGAATAGGATGGCCGTACAAATCTTCTACCTCTTTCTGGGCACCATCAAAATCTAAGAATTTATCACTGAACACGTATCCATTGCCAAATCTTTCTTGAGTAGGAATTCTCCATAACCATCCAGATGGCATTGCTCTAGACAGTGTCCATGCCGGAATTTCTTCGAGTCTTTCGGTTGGAAATGCAATAGCACTGTTCATAGGAAGATACTTAGAATAACTGATCCATTTTATTCCCATGGCTTTACTGATTATCAATCTTGAAAACCCTGTGCTGTCTACGTAAAAATCATATTCAAACGTTCTTCCGTCGACAGCCCGTAGAGATTTAACCGAACCATCTTCATGCAGTTCTACTTGATCCAGATCCGCCTCAATTAATTTAATTCCTTTTTTAAAACATTTTTTGTGGAGAAACTGATTAAGCTTTACTGTGTCGAAATGAAATTGATTAATATTATAATTGTTTTCTGGTAGTTCGCTTTTTACTACATAAGGTTTGATAAGAAATAATGGATTACTATTTTTTGAAACTAGATTAGCATAAACAAATTTTATCCCGTGCGGACCCGCAGCGTTCATTTCCCCATTCACTGATTGAATGTAGCTTTGACCATCACCGTTCCAGTTTGCAAAATTTATACCATATTTAAATGTAGCATCAGTTTCACTTATAAGTTCGTGCAGGCTAATATCACAATTACGCATAAATCTAGCCCAATGTTCGGTGCTGCCCTCGCCTACTCCGATTATACCAATGTTTTTAGATTCTATCAAATCCACATCGATATAAGGATGGGCATTTTTTAAAAGCAGTGCGGTGATTAGACCACCGGTACCGCCGCCTACTACAACTACTTTTTTTACTTTCATTGTCTTGTAAATCCTTTTCCTACTGGGATGTTTGTAGGAATGGGGGGAGCCATTCCTTGTGGATCTTGTGGATCGACCTGTCTCGGCCAAAATATAAAATTGATGACTGACCTAACATCTTTGCTTGGGCTAGAGCTTGCGTGATAGCGTACACTGTCAAAAAGTATTGCAGACCCGCGCCTAGGTCGAATACGCTCTACGACGGTTAAAGATCCAGGGTCCTCGCCAGTCCATATCTTATCGAAGATAACAGTGTCACCGTCACCGTCATTTACATAATAAATTAAAGTTTTGGCATCCATTCTTCCGTGATCGGCATGTGGTCTATGATAGGAGTTAGGATTTTTCCTATTAGCATTAGGCCACAACAAGTTTGCTTTAATTCTTTGAAATTGCAATTTATCTCCAACAGCCTCAAATATGTTATAAACTAATGGACTAATAATAGACATGTCCTTGGAATCGCTATTGATAATATGAATTAGCTGCGGCGAGTCTTCGGTATTTTGATCTTCAATCCATGCGAAATCGTTAGCAGCGTACTGGCCTGCTGTTTCAGCTCGATATTGCCATAGCCACGATGTTGATTTTAAAATTTCATTTTCAATATCGGATTGAAGGTAACTGGATGCAAAATTTTCAAAATATTGGATCATAACGTTACTTAGCGAAATCGAGTGTGTTGAAGAAAAAAACTTGTGTGAGCCGACCCTCGACATAATTACGAGCGAATCCGGGTTTCATGCTCCGATGATATAGCTGTCCTCGATACAGTACCAATCTATTAAAAACATTTTTTATTTCGGCATGGCACACCCAATCTTCTTGATTAGTTAGTTCGAGATTTTTATTCATGTCTGTAGAATCATCGCTACGATCCCATTTATTAATTTTATATTTTTTATGAAAGAAAAATCCGGTTCCGCTGTTCACATCTGGGTTAGGAGTGAGATAAACTACAGCAGCATAGTCAGTCCCATCGTGATGCACCCAACTCTCATCATATTCTAAACAAAGTTGATAACAGGTATTCATGTTGCCTTTGCCGTTTGGACAATTGGTCCAATTTTTTATTTCGAGATGAAGAACCTCTTCGAATTTACTTTTTAAAAAAGAGGACCGGTGAGCATCGACTCCCGAAGTTCGCATGCCGGGATATCGACCAAAATGGTCAAATCTTTTATTGAGTGCAGATTCTCTAACATCGTAAGGGTTTTCAAAGAAATTATCTATAACAATTATATCGGTCATTTTTTTTGGAAAAATGTTTTTATATGATTGGTTCCCTTAAATGTTTCGGGTAATGGATCAAAAGGAACTTGCATTTTTATCTGCTGTTCTTCCCAGTATTTTTGTTTAAATCCAGGCTCCCAAAATACAACATTTATTACCGAACGTTGTGTAAGTGTGGGTATAGAACTCGCATGATATCTATGACTGTCAAACAATATCGCTGTGTTTTGTTTTGGAGTTACTCGTTCTATTACGTTCATTTGTCCAGGATGTTCTCCCGTGTATGTTTTATCAAATATAAAAGTATCACCGTCAGAATCGTTGAGATACAGCAAAAAAGTTTTCATGCCCGGTTCAGGATAATCCACGTGCGGTCGATTATACCCGTCTGTTTTATATTTGACTTTAGGCAGCATGAGATTGGTTTTTATTCTTTCTAGTTCAAATGTATGCCCTATCAATTCCGAAATCGCATAAACTAAAACATCATAAGAAAACAATTTTTCATTATCATTCTTAGGTGGTTTATAACTGAATAAATCAGTTTCTTCAGTATTATTATCATCTATCCATGAGTAGTTACCGTTGTATCCGCCAGCAGTTTCATTGTGATGCACCCACGTAATGTCTGATCCGAATATTTTCTGTTGAATATCCTGCAAATAGAACTTTGGAAGAACGTTGCTAAAATGTTGTATCATAAATTAAAAGAACACACCTGTGTTAATCGGACAGATAGATATTTCTCATCTAATTTCGTGATAGCAATATCTTTATTCATCGGTATCAAAGAAAAACACCTGCGTTAATCGACCAGTCAGATAATTATTACCAAATCCTGGAACCATACTTCTATGATATTGATCGGCTCTATACAAAATCATTCGATTGTAAACATTTTTTACTTCAGCAATTAACTGCCACTTATCTATGTCGTACATGTCGTCAGTGGTATTGTAATCGGTTTTGGGATTATTTTTATCCCAAACACATATTCCAGTTTCTTTGTGAGAAAAAAATCCTGTACCGCTATCTATATCAGCGTCGGGTGTAAGATATGCCACTGCTGCCCACTTGGTATAATCATGATGTACCCAAGTCGTATCATCTTTAAGACATAATTGAAAGCAAGTATTCATGTGTTTTTTACTATCGCCATCAAACATATCCCATCTTGTAATAGTTTGATTCAAAATTTTTCCAAATTTTTCTTTCAGCTGCAGACTTTGGATTTCGTTGATTCCTTTCGTTCTCATTCCGGGATAATCAGCTATAAAGTTATAAGGAACACTTAGAGCAAGATCTCTCACTGAATCAGGATCATCAAAAAAGTTATCAACAACAATTAAACTGACCCGAGACATCATAAATTAAAGAATAAAAATTCGCATTGTTCTATTTATTTTTGAAATATCGTCTCAAGATAGGTTCTGAACATAGTGTTTCTTATCATAATTTCTGAATAAATATAGTAATATCCAGGACTCATATGTCGTTACCACTAAAAAACTTTAGAATAACACCAAGAGACGCTGATTTTCTTGACCGTAAAATCGGTGCATCCGGAGAAATATTCTATGATAGAGATGCTAACACTCTTCGCTTGTATAGCGGACAATCTCAAGGCGGTATTTCGCTAGCAAAAAGCGATCTAACCAATGTTTCGAATGCTGCATTTTTAGCAAAAGTAAATGCTGTAGGAGGAGGCAGCACCGGAAATTTTGAATTAACAATAGCTGGAGACGATTCTACAATTAGAACAGTGTCCAGTGGAAATGTATTAAAGTTTATAGGTAGCGGTGGAATTTCTACAGCAACGACCGCCGACGGCGAAATAACATTTAACGGACCGAATACTTTTTCAACAATAGCAGTAGCTGGCCAATCAAATGTTGTAGCAGACTTAGCTACTGATACACTGACTTTGGTAGGAGTAGGAATTACTATCACCACTAATGCCAGCACCGATACTATAACTTTCACAGGCGGCGGTGGTTCATCTAACAGTTTCGCTACTATTGCAGTAGAAGGTCAAAGCAGTGTAGTAGCAGATTCCAGTTCAGATACATTAACGTTAGTAGCCGGCACAGGGATTTCTATTACCACAGATGCAGGTACAGACACAGTGACCATAACCAGCACGGTCTCAGCAGGTGTAACTGCGTTCACTGGTCTCAGCGATGCAGGAAGTCTCACTGTGGATAGATTCTATCTTCCTGCGATCACTATGTTGGATGTCACTGCCAATGGTATATCAGCCTATAGATTTGATCAGTACGGTACCACTGACGATCCCACCATATATGCCATCAATGCTACTACAATCGCATTTAATTTAGCAGGAGCTTCCGGCCATCCGTTCCTCATACAGGACAACACCGGTACCAACTACAACACAGGGCTAGTGCATGTGACCACAGGCGGAGTTGTGACCACAGGTGCATCGGCCCAGGGCAAACAATCGGGTACTTTGTATTGGAAGATTCCTGATTCTATATCAGGCAACTATAGATATCAATGTCAATCACATGCTGGCATGGTAGGCACTATAACCATCAAGAACTTTGGCAGCATCTAATTAGATCCGAACTAGTCTAGACTTTTAAGTTTGCTGTCTAGCTTTTTCCTAAGAGTCAAGATGTCCTGTTTCATATCTGCGCCCATGGACGGCATCTGTTTGGTGTAGATCATTTCCATGTGCATGGTATCTAGTTTTCTAACCTCAGAGACCAATTTGTTCAGCAGTTCTTTGACTTCTCGTTTGAACTCACCTTCTGGAATCTGTTCGATCTTGGCTAGATAACGTTCGTGGTCTTGTTGAAATCTACTAGATTTCTGTAGTAGGCTTGACATTTTCTAACTCCATGATAGTT
>Ga0315909_10003443_pt1 | contig 19248 bp, 18 predicted proteins | sample LakEriMetagenome_11_FD_203527 | JGI IMG/M metagenome (GOLD analysis project Ga0315909, IMG submission 203527) | Freshwater fungal communities from buoy surface, Lake Erie, Ohio, United States - Buoy 2 MA125 | ecosystem: Environmental > Aquatic > Freshwater > Lake | place: USA: Lake Erie, Ohio... | reverse complement strand
CATTACTCCCAAGGCTCCAGCTCTCGTAGGTACTCGTTGGCATCATCAATACTTAGTGGAACGCCATCTTCTTGCGATTGATCAAAAGCTTCAATAAATTCGTCAGTCACAGGGATTTGTTCGTCGCCATTGGTGTTTTCGTCATCAATGTTGTCTACTGGAATCCACTCTTTATTATACCGCTTAAGGTAGGTTGCAGGATTTGCATAGAACAGATAAGTAACAGTGGTTTCGTCTTTTTCATTAATGCTGGCGAAAAGACCCTCGTACAAGTTTTGTGATGCGGACATTACTTACTCATCTTCCTCTCCATACATATCTTGATACATTTCCTCTGCTTCTAAAGCAAATTCTTTTTCTGCTTTAATTGCTTCTTTTGCAGATTTAAAAGTTTCATTTAACTTATAAACTTTTCCGCCAACCCTGTGAAGAGCCACATCAGCCCAATCTTCTGCCGTCTCGGGTTTTTCATTATCTCCATAAAGACGCAAAACATTACGATCTATTCTCTCTGCGTCAAGACCTTTATCTAATCTATTTCCAAAAAGGTACTCTGACCCTGTTTCAGAAGCAATGACAGAAAAAATATAATCTTCTATATTATTTTCATCTTCATTTGTTTCAAGATAAACTCTGTATACAACTGCAGTCATATTCTATCTTCTCCATATCTTAAGGTCAGCATTTTGTAACTCTTCTAGTCTAGCTACTAACTTATCTATGTCAGGGTTAGAGCCCGGAGGATAACTTCTACGCAGTGCTTGGAGAGCTTGCTGAGTACTTAACTGCATCATTTCATAGAAAGCGGCTGAACCTAAATGGTCAAGAAGTTCGTTAGCAACTCCTTGGTTACGATTTGCACCATTTCGCGTCAAAATATAATCCATTGGATTAAGTTCTTCTTGCCCGTATCTAGCCTCGTTAGTGTCAATAATTTGACCAAGACCGTTATCAATAGGTAGTGGAATATATTTAAGATCGTTGTATTTCTGACCTCTATCTTGAGGTCTAGCAACTAACCAGTTTTGTCCGTGCCTATCGTTATTGTGCATAACTGCATCAAGAATCATAAATTGGAAAACCTGATTTATAGGACTCTTTTCAACAATGTCCGAACTGTTTGGAATAGCCATTCCATACACTACTGGAGCTTCTTTTAGCTTTAAGTTTTGACCAGCAGTACCCATAACAAGGACATTGTCTATCGTAGGGTGACGCTCTGCTGGGTAGACACCGTGCAAGCCCAATGCCCTAGAAAGTTCTAGTGCAGCTAGTTCTGCGTCAATATTTAATTTGGTAGTGTCCTTTTTGTAGTAATAAACTTTTCCAGTTCTTTCGTCAACTATTCGATAAGTTTTATTGTCTCCTGTACGACCGCCGCCTTGACCAGTTAGTGTGACTTTAAAACCTAAGTCTTGACCATTTTGAACTAAACGACCATTTTTTGCGGCTTTTGCCATTTGATCAGGAGAGAACTGCAACAATAAAGCACCTCTAGCATCGAGGTTAGCCCCATCGTTAGGCTCGTATGCAAGGCGCTCGTTGTGTAGAGCATTTGCTAGTTCAACAATATTCTTAATATTTTGTTTTTCATCGGTAGTTTTTCTAGGGTTTACAATTTTGCGTTGAAGCAAAGCCTGAAGTGCAAAACGAGCGTCCTCGGACAACTGAGCCATAGGCTTAGGCTCTCCAGCAAAGAATTGCTGAAGTTCGTTTTTATATTGACGAATGTCTAAACCTTGTTGAGCTAGTTCATCTAACTTTTCATTGTTTAAAAGTTCATCTTTCCAAAAATTATTTAATACAGGGGAGATGTTTTCTCCCGCAGCAATACGCTCTTGAGCAATTTTTTCTGGGTTAACTTCTTCAATCGGAGCGCCGTCAAGAGGAACATCTACGTTTGCTGGTTTTGGAGCATCTTCTCCAAAAATTACAGCCATTTTTTCCATTCTGGCTTTGTAATCTTCGTAAGTATTTGCATCATAAGCAGCAATACCTCTATTTAAACGTTGCAATGCATCGTCATAATATAGTTTAGCTCTTTCTAGATTTCCTTTACCTAATTCGCGCTGAGCTGTTTGAATTCTTTGAATAAATATCTTTTCTCGGGAGGTTTTAGCGCGGTTCTGAGGACCAATTTGACGCTTTAGATTAGCAAGATCTTTTTTAGCAGCTTCAATCTCTCTAAGTAATTTAGCATCTTCTGCGTTTACAGGAGGTGGTTCTGGAACATTAATACGAGGAACTGGTACTACTCGTTCGACAGGAGCTTCTTTAGCAATATCACGGGCTTTAATTATATTGTCGAGCTCGATCATTTTGTTAAATGCTTCATCGCGGTTTTTGTAAAGATCCTGCATTGCTATGTCGTTGTAACCTATGCCTTCTGCATACATTTCACGCATATCTTTATCTAAATTCTCAAACTCTTCTCTAGCATCGGCTAACTGCTCTTCAAGAGACTTAGGAAGAGTTGGTTGTTTTTTAATGTCCGGACGCATAGCTCTTAGTATTCCGGGAACTGGTTTCTCCGCTAATGGGTTTAAATCATCTACCACGAATCCAACGCGACGGTAGAATTTACCTTCTGGGTCGTAGTAGCCATCATCATGTTTGAAGAAATTATTTAAGTCTCCACCATTATCGACTTCAGCTTCTAACATTCTGTAAGCATCAACCATACGGTTAACAAGATCTTCATAATTATCTGCTGGAAGATGTTGTTCTATAACATTAGCGTGCCAACGATTACCGCCAAGGTCTTCTTGTTTAACTTGGAAAATTCGATATGTACCATCAGGCTGTCTAACACCAACTACCTGGTACGCGTTGTTAGGTCCTCTGGCAGGGAATTCAATATAGACATCATTGTAATTATTTTTATCATCTCCGCCGTGGAATTCTGGCATACCGTTGTCAGAGAAGTTTACATAATCTTTAATATCGTTAGGGAATAGTTCAAAAACAGCATCAACATTTTTAGGATCCCAAGCGGAGTCAGCCTTAGGCTGATCAGATTCTGGTTTATTACGACCCTTGTCTAAGATGTCTACGGCATAGTCACCTGCTTCTTTAATGTCTGCATAGACTACATAAGCGTCTGGATCCACTAGGTCGCGAGGGCGGAACTCCACTCGATACCCTTGAGCATCTTCATCCCACACAATATTTGCTTGGTTATTGTTTTCGCTATCTTTAATATATAAAATACCGTCTTCGTCAAAGTTAGCTATATCGTACTGATCTTGTACTGAGCCGCGAGTAAATTGTTGTCCCTTAAGATCCTCAACGTACCTCTTAAAGTCTGTTACATCGTGCCCTTGCTTACCTTCTCGTGCTTTGTTTAAGTCTGTAACAGCAGTGTCTACTGCTTGATTTAGACTAGGGAAAAATTTACGATCTGCATTTTCTTCAAAACCTATAGGGTTACTAACCCAAACGTTAGCATTTTTATCCCAAGAAATCTCAAACTGTCTACCATTCCTAGAATCAAAAACAGTTATAGATTTTCCATCATTATTCAAGATTTCAAACTCTTGTTCAATGTTCTCAGGAGTGTCGTTAAATTCCGCAATAATATCTTCAAATTGCTTAGCGCGTGCTACGTCTGGGTTAGGGGCGACTTCATCGGCCTTAGGAGCTTCATCACGTTGCTTAATTTGCTTACCAAGGTCAATCATTTTATTGAATGCTTCATCGCGAAGTCTATAGATTTCAGCAACTTCTGGATCGCTTGCGCCGATACCTTCCACGGCTTTTTCAACAAGTTCATTGCTTAGGTCTTCAAATTCTTTCTTAGCATCGGCTAGCTGCTTCTCGAGAGAAACATCCTCTAAGAAAGGCTTATCCTCAACTTGCGGTGCAACATCTTCAGGGATAACAACTTCTGGGATTGGGGTTGCTTCAACAGGGTTGTTAGGGTTTTCCATATTTGAAATGGTGTAAACCTTGAAACCATCTTCGCCAACAGCATCAAGATTGATGTTGCCATTCTTAGGGTTAGTCCAAATACGCTTAGGAGTTACTAAGCGATCTTCTCCCTTGTAGTTGAATACAATTTTTTGCCCGTTGTCGATAGCGTCTTGAATTTGCTTTTGTAAATCTTCAAAATCTACGTCAGTATCAAGGTTTACTGCATTAGGCATTCCAGCATTGTTTACAGAACCGGCTTCAGGAACATCAACAACATTAGTTTCTGGGTTTGCAACTGCTGTAGGAGCTTTATCCCCTGCCCAAACTGGGTTGGCTGGGAAGTCAGTCTGGTAACGACGGTTATGTACTTCAGCAATGAAGTAGTTAGCGGCTTCTGGAAGATTCTTAGTAACAAACAAAGGTTCTACCTGACGATTACGCCAGATATTTTCTTCTTTTAGGTATACGGCGTAGTTGCCGTCAGCATCCTTAGAGATAACCATTTGCTGAGCATTACCTGCATCGGCTTGGAAACCTTCATTTCCGCGAGCATCTTTGCCTGGCTCAACGCCAAACTCTTCAAGAGCCTTGCCAAACTTTTTCCAGTCGTCAATAAATACATCTGGTGGTGGCATTTCAGCATCGAGTACAGGCTTAACTACGTTGGCTGGGTTTTCAACTGAATCAGGATTTTTGTTGATAAGCATACGAGTTGCAAGTTTTGCTTTTTTACCGTTAGCAAATTGAACCCAAACGTATGAAGCGTAGTCAACTTTGACTTGCTCTCCTCTGGCTTCTCTCCAACGCCCTAGGTTTGGAATACGAGAAATAATTACGCCTTCGCCGTACTTCTCATCCTTATCAGGGTTGTTATGAGTTACTTTGTCGCCAACATTTACTGGCACGCCATTAATGTCGTAAAACATTCCACGGTTCTTTTTGTAGAACACAGGTGGCTTAATACCAAAGCGAGCTTGCCAGCGACGATTAGCAGCAACGTTATTGTTACGTACGCGGCGGCCTCTACCAGTTGCCGGAGCCTCTACGGGTGCTTCTGCAGGAACTTCTGGAGTCTCTTCTTTAAGATTAACATTTTCTACCGCATCGCGGAGTTCTTCTGAAAACTCGTTAAACAATTCTTCGGTTGGCCAGTCAATGCCTAGTGCTTCTGGACCTCCATCAGAAATAATTGTCGCAACTCGGCGACGCATTTCTGGATCGCCATCGCGGTCATAGTAAACTGAAATATCGCCGTTTTCATTGACGAAGTTAAAGTCATTAATTTGAATGCCATAATAACCAGCACTTTTCAGTTTTTCTTTAAGCGCTGCATAGGCTTCAGGACTCACATCTGTGTATTCGTTATTAGGTACTAAATCTTCAATAGCAACCTCTAACTCACCACCGAGAAGCATATTTTTTACAACGTCATCAATAGGAGTTTTGTCTTTTGGAACACTCTCAAGATGCTTAAACTTAGCGTCTGCAAATTGTTGTTGAAGTTTCTTCAAACTATCTTTTATTTCAAGAATTTCTGGCATTCTAAGTTCATCGGAAGTAAGACTTTCAACAGCACTGCCAATATGGCCGATAGCCTCATCCATAAGTCTGACAAAATCAACTCTGGAGTTAAGATTTAGAATAGCCTTATTTAATGTTTCTCTAGCAACAAACAAAGCCAGTTGCGCACTGATTAATCTATTCTGCTCTTCTTGGAATAGAGGTAACTCGTTTAAATTATCTTTAAGAGCTTTCTCCATAGCGTCTAATTCATCGACTACTTTTTGAATGACATCAGGAACATTTACTGCTTTTTCTTCTTTTTTAAGATCCTTAGGCGAAACTTCAGGCTTTGATTCAAGGCTACCACGGTAGGCTTCAAGCTCATCACGAAGTTCGAGAATCTCGCTGCGAACTCCAGGGGCTTCGGGGGATTTAACATCGGCAAGAGTATTAATAGCTTCTGTTAAATAAAATACAGCCTGTTGAATATCATTATCAAGAATAGAAGCGTCATCAACATTGACCATAGCTTCGGCTAATGTATCTTCGGCAAGGTTAACGGATTCACCGGCGCTCCTGATGCGGTTGGTGTCCATACCTTCATCTGCTGGCTCAAGCTGCTCCACCAAGTCTAAGGCTTTGTTAGTGCGTTCAGCAAAACCATTAAGTTGATCTAAAATAGCGTTTCGCTTTTCTGGATCTTGTTCTTGCTTTTCTCCAGGTACTACTTTAGCTGCTTTAGGCAAAACTTCAGATGGGGCATCTCCAGAAATCTCATCTTCAGAACCGATACCTTCGCCATCAAGCATTCTCTGAATCTCTGAGGAAGTTGGAATACCGCCTCTAACATCAGTAACAGCGTCAGCAACATCTGGTTGTTCATAGTTGTCCCTGATTTTGTCAAGGTTACTATTAATGTCTAAGAAAGCTTTTGATTCAGCGCGGAAAGGAGCGTTCTGCTCACCTTGCATAAATCTTTCGTGCTTGGCTTGTAAATCAGCATATGCAGGATCGGCTGTTACAGCAGCAAGAATTTCGTATGCATCGGCTTCATCGACTAAACCTATAACTTCTTCGTTAAACCCTTGCTCAGTAAGAAGGTTTTTAAGGGCAGCACGATTTTGTTTTTGCTTGTCATCAATAATTTGAGCAACTATATCGTCAAAGACAGCAGGGTCAGCAACATCCACTTTTCTGTTTTCTTTATCGACTAGGTAGCGTTCGTTGTTGCGCATTTCAACAACTCCCCACTTACCATCGGAGTCTTGAACAAACATATAGTCAACGCCGTCAACTGTTTTTTCGTAGGCAGGAGAGTTGTCACCGGCTACGTCATTAGTTGCTCCCCAACCGCCACCGATCGTGTCTGGGGCAATTGGTTTTGGTTTTTCAGCAGCAGGAGCCTTTGCTTCCTTGGGTGGAAGTTTTGCAATGCCTTTTTCTGTTCTTCCCCAGAAACCTTTTGCTTGCTGATTGCCACCCATACGAACTGGTGGATACCATTGCCAGTCACCGCCAGGAGAAACCTGACCTCTGCGCATAGGTGCTGCAGGAGGACTTGATGGTTCCTCTTCCATGTCCGAAGCGGCTGGAGCAGAAGTTTTTTTCCATCCCTTGAGTTTCGGAGAAATTTTTCTATCTTTATCAAATATAGAGCCAGGAAATGGTCCATCAGGTGCCGCTTCAGTTGCCTTCTTAGCGGCTTCAACATCGGCTGGGTTAGATGGATCAACAGGCATGTATTGACCTCTTGTTACAGGCATATAGCCGTAGCCTGGTTGTTCGGCCCTTCTCTGTGACTGCTCTCGATCTAGTTCTTCCGCTGAGACCCATGTAACTTGTCCCTTACCGTCTGTAAGGTTAATTCCTTTATAAGAAGGGACGGTTATTTCAGGTATAACTGCTTTAGGAGCAGGTGCTCCCTCTAGACGGGCTAAGGCTTCTTGATTCTTTTTGTCACCGTTAACAGCGTCATAAATTTTTGCTGCTTCAAGTCTTGCGTTCTCGCCTTTTTCTTCAAGAGCAAGATAGATTGCTTCAACAGGAACTGGTTCTTTACGGTCAAACTGCAAAATACCTTCGCCATTAGCCTTGCTACCGTCACTAGGAAGCAAGCCCTTACGAAGAGCGTTAACCAAAGCCTCGCTAGAAAACTTCTGAGCAAGTTCCTTAGGGTCATCGGTAAAATCATCACTGTCGTTTGCTGGGTCAGCAAATCCGTCAGCATATTTAACATCTAAAGGAAGTTGGTATGCGCCCTCAGGGTAGTTGTATTTAAATTCGCCTGTGTCCGATGTTTCGCCTTGGTCAACGCCCTCATCAAAAATAGCTCCCTTAGGGGTAAGAATATCTTTAGGGTCAAAATCAGGATCGTCATACATTTTGTCAATTTGCTCTTGATCCAAACGAGCAATAGGTTCACGGCCGGCTTCTCTGTCAGCAACAGGTTCGTCATCAAAAATTGCCTTTTGAGCATCAGCCCAGTTCTTAGCTGAGCCAACGCTTTTACCATCTTCACGGCGAGATATTTTAAAACTATTTGCTTCTCTTACAACGTCATACTCATCATCAGTGTACTTAGTGCCAGGGCCTGCGTAGCTTTCATCCTTACGGAATCCGTGAGGAGCTTCAAAAAATTCTAAATCTTCTTCGTTAAGAATAATGTCGCCAGCTTTGTACTTAGCCTTAACGCCACTGAAGCCATCGTTATTCTTTCCAATAACAGCCTTAATAAATTCTGCGCCATCTGTAGGAATATCTACTAAACGACCATTAGGAAGTTGAATACGAACGACATCTCCGTTTTCTCCCTGTGATACAACGCGCCCTGTGAGGCGCTGTACTACACCATTTGCACGCTCAACTAATGCACTTGCACCGCCGCCTTGGAATGCGAAGCGTCCTTTACGGTCACGGCGCTGAAGCAGTGCTCGAGCGCGTCTAGCAATAAAAGAGTTTCCATCGCCAAAAGCTGCAGTTAATGCTTCTAGTGGGTAAGAACCTCTAGGCAGTGTGCTAAGACGTACTTGTGCATACTTATATTCTGCAGATGTCTTAGGGGATGTAAACATAGAGGCAAGTAAAGGACGAGCCTGTTCAGAGATACGCGAGTCAGAAAGAATCCAACGCAACCGTGCCTTAGAAAGTGCAGAAGCGCTTAAACCGTGAGTGCGAGTAGAAGATGGGTGAGCACTAGTTAAAAGATCCGTGTGGTTAGTGAAAGTGTCACTAAAGTTGTTTTTCTGGACAAGACTAATAAAAGCAGAAAGTTCTCGCATTGCGTGAAACTCGCGTACTTCAAAAGGTAAATTGCGAGTCGAGTTCAAGGAACGCTTAACAACAGTAAGAGCAGACTTAGGGGTTACGCGACGCTCCGGTGCTACGCCAGCGTTTGCTTCTTCAATAGCAGCAAAAACCTGCAACTGAATTAATCTTACCTGAGACATAACTGAATCTCTATTGTTACTCACGAATAAGAACCCTTCTCAAAGGTAGGAAGCAGATCAGCATCAACACTCTTATAACCTAATTCTGCCAGATTTCTAGCACGGCTATATGGATCATCGCCGTTTTTTACACCTCGAAGCCACGATGCTCGCAAGGAATCAACTATCTCGTAGCCAAGACCGGAGAACTCTGCTAAAGCAAGAATAGCTTTCTCTGGTGACTCGTAGTGTTCAATATCTTCTACAGAAACTGAAAGTTCTTGTTCGTAGTAAATGTCATCAATATCTTTTTCAAGATTTGCTCTGTCGTACTCAATAACAGCATCATCGTTTACAGCACCTTCAGGTAAAACTGCAAAACGGCACTTACCCTCTGGTTCAACTGGAAGAGAAATAATTGCGCAAACTTCTCCGCCTTCGTAGAACACACAGTTAGCGCACTTAACACCAATAGAAGCAACTTCGTTTTCTTCTGCAGAAGTGTAACCTGCCCAGACTCCGATTTGATCTTCGTTAAACTTTCCGTGCTTAGCAACAATCTCTAGGAGTGCTTCAGCCAAATCCTGTTCCTCTGGTACGAGATTTGCCGAAGCAACCAAAGAACCGTTAGAAGCAGACTTTTTAGTGCTCTTAGGGTGGGATGAAGGAAGTAGGTCGTTATCAGTTTTGTAGTTAGGATTTGACGGCTTACCGCTTTTAACAAGTTTTAGAAAAGCGTTGACGCGAGCCATAGCCCACTGGTCGCGGGTCATACCCGGGCGGTGACTACCAGAGAATGCTCCAGCGCCTCGACGGTAAACAGCCTTAAGCATTCCTAGAGTTACTTTACGCCCTTCACGAGCTTTCTCATTATGTTCACTAACCTTGCCCTTAAGCGACTTCTCAGTTTTTGCCGAGAACTTAACCGCGCCAGACTTGCCAGAAGAAGCAGATCCTTTTTTGTTTTTGTCTGATCCATAGATTCGATCCTTTTTTGGGGCAGGAGTTTGAGAGATTGTTCTTTTAGCGTTAGCAAAAGTATCTAAATCTTCGTTAGACATTGTCTTAACTTCCACTTTCTTCTGTTACAGGACCGCCGGCAACCCAAGCGCGACAAGTTCGCGCTGAAGCGCACTTGAAGTCAAAAATCTCGCAGTAGCCTAATTCGCCAGCAGCATCAATTGCGTCAAACTCATCTGCGTCATCTGTAAGACCATTTTCAATGCAACTCATCATTGAAGGAGTTTGAATGAATACAGCGCAATTACCACAGCGTTGCTTCTTAGCGGTTTCTACATCTACGTTCCACTCATCGCCAAGCGCTGTCCAATACTCTTCGTTTGGTTCTGCTGGATTTAGTGGACCGTACATTGCTTGGTCAATAGCCTTTTTACGGTTATCTAAATTAATAACAATGTCCTGAGTCGCAGGAGGGCAAGCATCTCCGGCAGCCGCTGTAACTGGTGCTTCAGGAATGTTACCGTCTAGAGCATCAATTACATTTTGTGGAAGCGGAGCAACAGAGTTTGCTTGTTGGGCTCCTTGAACGCGATCCATAAAGTCTGGAGAAAGAGCAGAAAGAACAGACTGCGTAAGTTCAGGAGTAATAGCGCCCTTTTCAAAAATCATACGAATTGCAAGTTCTTCTGGGGTTGGTGCATCTGCTTCGGAGAATCCGTGAGTATGTCTCCAGGTAGCAAGTGAGACCGCCATTTTCTCAAAACCTGAATCAGCATCTGCTGCGCGGTCATTACGTGTAGAGATCGCGCTTGGGTCATACCAAACAACAATCTTGCTTACCTCAGCTTCTGGGTAACCGTTAGCAATCAAGTATGGACGTAGGTAGACAACAGTAAGCGCGTCTGCAATCAAAAGCATAAGAGGCTCGATATGGGTCTTGTAAAGCGTCTCATCGATTTGTAGCGCATTTGAGTACTTGACGTTGGCAAGACCAGTAATAATGTCCTTAGGCACGTCTATGCCTTGCAGAATGCGTTCTAGTACTCGGTCAGCACGCTGAGCAAGAGCAGGGTCAAAGGAACGCTCAAACTTGAATTGCTTAATAGCATCGCCGAGTTCTGCCGGACCGCGAATAATAAGCGGAACAACTGCGCTTGCTGAATCTTCATCCTTAATCGGAGTTGTCATCGCGTCGATAAGTTGTTCTTCAAAATCATCTTGCTGTTCTTCGGCAAGCATTGCTGGATCTAAATCAGAATCATCTGCGTAAGGGTAGTCAGGTGCTGCTCCAGAAGAGACTGCTAAGCCATCTGGAATGTAAAGAGCACCAGCGTTTAGGCGTGAGCGTGCAGTTGCACGGAACGTACGGTTAAGAAGTAAAAGTTCGGAGCAAAGATCTAGCAAACCGCGCAGTGATGAATCTGCTTCGTCTGAGTAACGTGGGTGTGCTCGCCAAATGCGGCCGACAAAAGCGTTGTTGCTTAGTTGCATACCTTGTCCGCCGTTGTTACCGCTATAGCCAGTGCTTGTTGACTGTTCGCGGCGACCAATAAGGCTGTAGCCACCTTTTTGTCCGGCAAGAACTTCGTCTACGGATTTAATATCCCAAGATTCTGGAACTCCGTAACCCGGGCGCTCTGGAACTTGAACAAGGTAGCATTCGCCAGCAACAGAAAGATTAAGAGCGGCATCGCGAAGAAGTCCAGCCTGACCGCCGTAGGCAGAGTCAAGACGAGTTAGTGCGCGTTCGGCAGCAGAAGCAAGGCTTGGATCAATGTTGTCTGTTGAGCGAACTGATGTAGGAGCGTCTGCAGGATTCTCTACAACAGCAGCATAGATGCGAATACGTGAGATGACACTTGCAACAAGATTAAATGCGTATTTAACTTCACCGATTGCGTCGTAATATTCCCAAGCTTCAGACTGCCATGCAGAAGAGTTAGCAGATCGACGGTTCTTAAACTGTTCAAATTCTCCCTTGTCGCCTACCCGAATTTGGGTTGCAGCAGCAGTTAGAGAGCGTATAGCTGTGTAAGGAAGTGCTTGCGCTTGCGAAGAAACAAAGACACCTGAGGTGGTGGTAGCAGTCCGTGTAGAACGCGTTGGTTCTGCATTATCTCGGCTAAATACGCCCACTATTGCTCCTTGTCTTTAACGCTGCGGAATACGAGATGAACATTTATTTATTCTCGTATGCGGACAACAAACTTGCTACTGCAGATAGAGCAAAAGCTATTGCAAAAAAGCAAGTAATTTCTTCACTAATTGTATACCAAAAAACAAAACCCAATCCTACCCAAATGCTCATACACCACTCGCAAGTGAATAGATATCCGATTTTTGATTCAGATGGGTTAAACCGATTAAAAATCTTTTCTCTTGGGCCGTTAAAGAGGTGGTCTGTCGTTAGAAATCTAGTAACGCGGTACGTTGCTAGTGCAAGGATAATAAAAGTAATAAAATTAATGTCAGACATTAAATGTCCCTTCGGTTTGCTCTATTTAAAGAGGTTATCGGTGACCAGTTCTTTAGACGCGAGCCACACCCGCAACCTCTGTCTTTGGAAACGGCGATAATTTTCCCAGATTCTGTGATAAAACGGGTAGTGGAGTTAGTCTCTCTGTTTTGTTGAGTAAAAGCTTCACTAAAAATTACAACCGGACCTGTAGATGAATCAGCACCTATGTAAACAATGCCTGAAGATGCAATAACTCTGGCTGTTTCTATGTATTTTGCCCCTGAAATCCCGTGATGCCGAGATGCCATAACACTTTCTGGATCGAGTAAGTCAACAGAATTTTCAGGGCAGATAACAACATTTGCTGGGAATACGTCAAAAGTGCGTGCCGGACTGTTTTCCCCCATTTTTATAGAGCTCCTTTTGGGGCTGAGGTTGGGACAAAGTTTTGCCATCCTAGAAGTTGTCGAGCAACTTGGATCGGCATAATAAGTGGAACTTTTCTACTAGAAATAGGTAGATTTTTAAATAAATCAGCCTCTGAAGCGACAAAAATGGCGTTTTTAAAGGAATCTAAGACACTTAAATCATTAATATCAAAAGATAAAGGGGTGATTGGCTTGGAGTCTGTAGAAAGTGCTTGTAAATAACGGGATTGTGGGTTGGTTTTACGGTCAGCGTTATACCAAACTACGCAAACTTGGGCGGTTTCATCAGTCATTATGGTGTTTTCCTAATCCTTTATTAACTCTACGGTACATTGCTCGGTTAGAAACCTGTGCTGCCTCTGCGATAGCACTTACTGGAATCCCTCTTAGGTATAATGAAACGGCTAATTCTGTCAACTTCTTGTTAGATTCAGCATAAATTGAGTTTTTTGGGGTTCTGGAGCGGTATTTCTGGGCTAGAGGAACTAGTCGCCGAAGTTCAGGAATAGTTTCTAAGGGAACCAAGGGAGCCAGGGGATGGGCTGGGATTGGAGCTTTTTGAGGAATCGGGATTGGCTCTGTGAAATCAAAAATTTCCTCGTTTACAGTCCAATTATGAATAGTAGCTTTTGAGCGCGGAGGGTTTAGCGCCTTACCAAGAACAGACAACGACCACCCCTTTGCCCGAAGAGTTGCTAGGCGGCGTGTGGGTGGGTAGGGAAATGTGTTTAGATACTTAATTTCGTATTCTGGTAACGACTTCACTGCTCTATTGTACAGAGTTTTCTCTTAAGTGTTTATCCTCGCAGTCCCTAGCAAGTTGTGGAACTACGTAATGTTTCTTGCACCAGTCGCAGATCCATAAATGGGCGTAGGGGTCAGGGGAATGTGACAATGAATCACCCTTTCGGTTACTTCATTTTATAACTACTTGAGGCCGGTCATTATTGAACGATTCGGCAAAAAGAGTGAACAGTTACTTTATTTGGATTTGGCCCGTGAGACGGCTGCGCTATATGTGGGCCTTCGCTGCAATCGTTTCCGGGTTGGCCGCTCTCATCCAGCTTCCGTGCTGCGCATCGCAAGGCAGCTGATGTGATGCAAAAAAGATTTATTAACTTTGCTTGTCTATGAGCTGCTCTTGTGTTTGAGATTCTTATTATGTTTGAGAAGTTAGTAGGTGTGTATTTGCTTGACAAGAGGCATAGTGTGTGTAATACTAGAGGCAACACACAGAGTTGTGTGGAGTTCTACTAAGGGAGAAGCAAGTGACTTACTACAAGGTCAAGTTCATAGATGGCGATCTATGTCGTGTGCAAGCTAGTGACGAAGCACAAGCACAGAAAGAAGCACGAGAAATAATTCAGGGCGTAGAGGTTCTGTCAGTCGAAGCAGAGTTGCCTATGAAGTTAGAGTTCTACTCTGCTATCTATGGAAACAAGTTAGGCGAGACAACTATCTAAGTCCAACAAGAGTTAGCCCCTTAGCCATTAGGTTAGGGGGTTCTCTTTTTGACACACCGTAAGCACTCACACTTGACAACACCTAACATAGGTGCAATACTGGAGATACCGTAAAGGAAAGGGAGAAAGCAAATGGGATACTACGACTACCCAGAGAGTTACGACTACACCGTAAGCTTTGAGTGCAGCGAATGTGCACACCGTAATACAGACATAGAAACAAGTTCATTCAGTTCAATGGGTAACGACATTGAAGTTGATTGCCAGCAGTGTGGATACGAGAATACCGTAAGCATTGAGGACACCGCTCCTTGTTGCTCCAGCGAATACTGCCACTGCTAAACAATTATTGTTGTTACATAGATAGCCCCTCTGCCGTATGGCAGGGGGGTTTCTCTTGTTATCAACTTGTTATCAAATAGACTTGACAAGTCTTTATAGTGATGATTAACTAGACACATACCGCAAGGGAGCGGTAAATGAGTAAAGGAGAAACTCAAGTGAAGAAGATAGTTCTAGTAAGTAAGTCACAGGGTGAGCGTGGACAAGAAGGCAAGAAGAAGGTTTACGAGATCACCGTAAATGGAAACGTTGTTACCGTATCTTGGGGCAAGGCTGAAGTATCCGCAAGACAGACACAGGTCAAGCGTTTTGTTAGTGCATACCACGCAGACAAGTTTGCCAGCGAGAAGAAGTGGGCAAAGTTGGAGAAGGGTTACGAAGTAGCCTTTACCGCATAATCCTAGACAAGCAAAATACGCCCCCTACCGCAAGGTAAGGGGCGTACTTGTTTGCGTGGTTACTTGCCTGTGGCTTGAGCAGTCTTCTTGTCTACGGCAACGAATACTTCATCAATCTCTTCCATTGATAAGTTTCCGTCTTTGAGGTAGGCACGGGATAGTCCTTCGACTACCGTAGCTACTCCGCTTACACCTGCCATAAACACCGCTTGCCAGAGTTCTACTCCAGCAAGAGCACCCGCGCCAATGACTGAAAGTCCTGAAGCGGCGAATACCGCAATAATGCGTAGGCTAACCTGTCGCAGTTTATTGATTGCTGTCATGGGTGTCGTCCTTCCATTGATCACACCGGCACTAAAGAAATAGCACCCAGCCCTGCAAGTTTATCGCGCAGTAGCTGGATGCTAATCCGTAAAGTTGTTATCGCCTGTTGCGAATTGAGATCGACATTCCTCCGCGTGATGCAGCTGGAGCTACCGCAGCTGGTGCAGCTGGTGGCGTTGGTACTACAACTTCAACAACTTCTTGCAGCTCAGCTGCTTCAACTTCTACCGCAGCTTCCGATGCAGCTTTAGATTTTTTACCTCGCGGGGCAGCTACAACAGCCGGCACAACTGCTGCAATTTCTTCTTCAGCCGCAGCCTCTTCAACCTGGACAGCTGCTTCCGGCTCAGCTTCTAGCTCTTCTACGACTTCTGCAACTTCAATTAGTTCTTCCGTAGGAGTGGATTCTTCTGGCATAGTTGTTTACCTGTTTCTTCTAAGACCTGTTGAATCTAATTATAATTTAGGGATCAGCAGCCTAGTTCAGTAATTTTTTACCTTAGAGCTCGCGCCCGGCCAGAAGAGCAGCTGAAACTGAAACAAGACCAAAGGCAATCACCAGGTCTGTGTTGTGTGCAAGTGCAGCTGCTATGCAGCCAATACCGCAGACAGCTGAAAGGACAGCTGTCCAAACAATGTTAGTGTTATTCATTTTTCTCCTAGAAACAAGTATCGCAAGTGCAGTGGTTTCGCTTACCGCTTTCGCACCTTAAACTGGCAAAGTGGTTTGGGTGCATTGTGCCTTTACTATCTTGGCAGTATTTGCAGTTTTCAATCTGCTGTAAGCAGTCCTCGCATCTGTTGTTTCTGACTATCTGTCCTTCGCAACTTAAGCATTTGTTGTTCATTGTTTCTCCTCTGTAAATAGGACAAGCCCTACCCTTATGGGTAGAGCAAGTCCTTGCAACCTTGGGACATTTGATTAACGTCTACCTTGCAAGCATCTGGTGTGGTAACTCTTTCAGCCACTACAAACGCTACAAGAACTAGTAGAAAGATAGAAATGTTTCGTACTATAACTCCACGCTTTGTGAGGTTCATTGTTTCTCCTTTTGCTTTGTCGCCCTTGCGACTTTCTAAAGGTATCACACTTTCTTAGTTAATGTCAATGTCCGACACGCTGGTGTCTACAAAGACATCTCCGCGCCACATCTCAACGTCAATCGTTTTAAGGAACTCTACGAACTGTCGGTTAAACAGAGCGTCAGGGCTTCGCCTCTCTCGGATCATTGAGATTGCTTCTTCAGGTGAATAACCCTCACGGATCAGCACAAGAGCCGTAACAAGTCCGGAACGGTTGAGTCCTGCTTGGCAACGTATTAGCACACGCTTTCCACTCTGCCACTCTGTGTGAGCGAATTTAGCCGTAGCAAATAGTTCAGCCCAATCGAAGTGGTTTACATCTGAATCATAGATGCAGTAGCGGTACTCTTTTACTAACCAATCCACAGGGTTGGCGTATTGGTACATAGTCACTACCGTGTCAAAGAATTCTGGAGTAATAAAAGCTTGACCACCACTCCAAGCGCGGTAATCACCTAGCGTGTCGTTGTCATCTGTTCCGCCTACCCAAAGCCCGTCAAGAACGTTACTCCATAATGGAATGTCCTCGATAGCCCAGGAGTAATCAGGAGCTTCAATGCCACCAGTTGTTTGTTTAGTTTTCGTATTTGCGTTTTTTGTCATTATGTTCTCCCCTTTCTTAAGGATTACTTTAAGGGTAACACGGGAGGCTGCCATTGTCAAATCGGGCCTAAAAAGATAATAACCGCAAGGATTATGTTTCGTTACCAAATCGTTATAAACCCGACTTGCTTTTGTCATAGAAGTATTGTAAGATTTCATTAACTGGAAGAAAGGAGAAACCCCCAGCCGTGAATACTTACAAAGTATCTTTCGTTGGAAACAACGGTGAAGTAGATGTTCTTGTTGAGAGCAACATCAACCATCTAGATGAGGAAACGTCAAACATTATTATTGACCAAGGCATCGAGATTGGTTACCAAATACACGGGAAAGACTTCCGTGATCGTTTAGACACTTACGCGATTTCCGCAATGCCTGTCTAATCAAAACCAAAAGAACCCCTCGTCACTAGACGGGGGGTATTCTTTTGCCTACCCAAGCAACTACGTTGGTAGTAACCGCATTACCCATTTGCTTGTAGCGAGCTGAATCAGAGCCGCAGTCAGTCCAATCGTCCGGGAATCCTTGAAGTCGCTCACACTCTCGAGGCGTTAATCTTCTAACGCGGCTTTCTTGAATCACCGCAGGAAACCTGTTCTTGTCTGGCATAGTCTGACCTTTAGCAAGTACAGCGTCAAGCGTTTGACTAATTTGTCCGCCATCCCACCAGGTAGCTACTGACTGTCCACCAACAGAATCGAGCGTGTAGCTGGGATCGCCAGCTGCTCCCAGGCCAATTCCGTTTTGTTTTTTTACCATAGCTCTCCCATCCTGGATCGGCAGAGCTGTCAGCTCTAGCTCAGCTTCGTAAACCACAACACTTCCTTCCATCAGCTCCTGGTGATTTGAATAGTTCTTTGCACCGAAAGCTGTAGTAATAGTTCCGATCACACCTTCAGGGTAAAAAATTCTAATCAAAGCCGCGACCCAATCCAGCTGCTTACGTTTACTGTTACCGCATTACCAATCTGATGATACCGAGTTGTGTCTGAATGCTGTTCAGTCCAACCCTTCGGAAATCCTTGTAACACTTCGCATTCCGGCGGAGTTACTCTACGAACCTGGCCAAGAAAATTTATTAACGCAAAGACGTAAGCGTCCTGAGTTGTTCCGCCTCTATGAGATAGCCCAGCAATAATTGTTGGGAATACCTCAGTCAATTCGCGAACCAACCCAAGTTAAGACATTGACTGTTACCGCATTGCCCATCTGCTTGTACCGGTGTGAGTCAGCTGTCTTTTCGTCTACCGCAGTCCAGCCATCAGGGAATCCCTGCAGCCTCTCGCACTCAACTGGTGTGAGGCGGCGAACCTTACTTGTAGAAACCATTGGTGTGTTCAGTCCTCCCGTACCCATAAAAGCCGTAAGCGTATTAACTGTGTCACCCTGGATACGGAATCCATCTGTTCTGTGTGGGTGGAACACGATTGTGTCGTCATCTTCTGTCATAGCCACAGCGTGACCTCCTGTTGTGTCAAGCGTGTACATTGGATCATCTGCCTCGCCATGACCTTTTCCTTGTGGTCCGGCAGTATCTTTGCGACCAATGACTGTTCCTTGAATTGGGTAAGCTGGCATTTCATCCTCAACAACTATTACTACAGCTCGTGTATCTCCAACATCAAACACATTTAATGTTGGGTGAACGACTCCTTCAGTCCAAACATCAGCCGGAAGAGAGCCATCCGCAGCTCGAGCTCCGCTGCGAATCGTTTTCACATACCAGCTTGGCATAGAATTTTTACCTCCACTAGCTGGTTTCAACTACCAGCTTGTTTTCCTGGACGTACTGATTTCCAACACCCTTGTAGTCCCGCGCCTGGAGAGTTCCAATCAGCTCGCTACCGAGGATTCCACCACTGACTGAAGTGCTTTCTTTAGTGGTTCCGGTAATGTTTTCCCGCGTCGCTCCGCCCGCCGGATGATCCCCTCGGCTGCTTTCGCGCTCAATGAGTATTTCGGGGAAACTTCCGTTTCCAAGACTTGCGACAATGAAGACTCGACGGCGTCGTTGGGGGACTCCGAAGAACTGCGAATCAAGAACACGCCATTGGATGTCGCTATACCCTGCGTCGGCCAAGCTAGTGAGGACGACTCCGAAATCGCGTCCGTTGTTGCTTGATAAAAGTCCTGGGACATTCTCCAGGATGAGAGTTGTTGCTTTGACATGCGTCGCGAAAGAGAGTGCATCAAAGAAGAGTCCAGTCCTGGCACCAGCCAACCCAGCCCTTTTTCCTGCAACGCTAACGTCTTGGCACGGAAATCCTCCGCAGACAATGTCAATTTTTCCAACGAGGTTTTGCTCATCAGCCCATTCCTTTGCTGTTACTACATCACTATGCTTCGGCA
>Ga0315909_10003437_pt1 | contig 19262 bp, 13 predicted proteins | sample LakEriMetagenome_11_FD_203527 | JGI IMG/M metagenome (GOLD analysis project Ga0315909, IMG submission 203527) | Freshwater fungal communities from buoy surface, Lake Erie, Ohio, United States - Buoy 2 MA125 | ecosystem: Environmental > Aquatic > Freshwater > Lake | place: USA: Lake Erie, Ohio... | reverse complement strand
AAAATCACCGCAGCGGGCGGAGCGCCGGGGAGTGTGGAGGTGTTCGTCGCGACGCAGCGCGAGGTGAGCCCGAGGTTTGCGGTGGGGTGCAGCGCCGTCGTGTAGCTGTCCTGAGCTGCGCGTTGCCCGGCTGCGACGCCCTCGTCTCGATAGGTAAAAACAGCCCGGCACTTCAGTGCTGGGATTATGGGGTGAGTCGGAAACCAGTCCCGGAGGGACTGGAAGAATGCTACTGTCGTCCCTCCGGGACTTGCTTCGCATTTCTTCATCGTAACCCAGCACTGAAGTGCCGGGCTATTTTCGGGAGCACGCAATGCGTGCCACGGTCATCATGCGACGATTGGCGCGACCTGCGCGGGATCCTTCAGCACCGCCTCCGCACCGGGATGAAAGTAGATCTCCGTCAGCCGCGTGCGTGCGCACTCGGCAGCGCGGCGCACCTCATCGAGATCCATGCGTCCGCTCTTGCTGAGGCCGAAGACGGCGTCGGCAAAACCGATCCCCGCCGCGCGCAGTTTCGGAGCGGCGCGCGCGCTCAGAATCGAAAAGACGCGCGGCAGAAATCCGCCCGAACCTTCTCCATCGCGCGGCTCGCGCACGAGGCGCATGAACCGGAAGTTGTGTTCGACCGCGATCGGGATCGTGATCGCGAGCACAAGCGGATGCAGGTGCAGATGCGTGTGTCCGTCCCAATACGTCGGTGCAAGACCGAGCTGCGCGAATTTCGCAAACTGCGCGCCGATTTCCCTGCGCAGCCACGCGCGCGCGCCGGGGAAAAATGCAAACCGCAATCCGGCGAGCGCAGGCGACGCACCCATCGCCGAGCCATCCGATGCGCGCCCGTCGCAGAGCGTGAGATGCAGGCCGACGCGCAGATTTGGATTCCGTCGTGCGATTTCCACGGCTTCCCCGACGCCCGGTTCGTTGACCATCAGCCCCGCGTGCGTGAGCGCGCCCGCGCGGTGCCATTGCTCGATGGCCACGTTGATCGCCGCGCTCCGGCCAAAGTCATCGCCCGTCAGCAGCAGGCGGCGCGTGTTGTCTTCCATGCACGGTTCACAGCATGATGCCCGCGCACCGGCAACGCCAAATCTCCATGCCTCCCAATCTAAATCATATTCTTAATCCCTCCGCGGCACGCTGACTCGGGCCACCGCACTGGGGAGGATTAAGAATAAGATTAGGAATACGAGAAGAAGGCGCTCCGCTCCAAATGCCTGATTCACCGTCCACAATTTTAGCCATCGTCGCGCTCGGCATCGCCGCGCTCGGTGTCGTGCTGCATACGGTCGCGGCGTTCCGGCTGCGGCGGCATCTGCGCGCTCCAGATGCACCGGAAAGCGCGGACACTCCGCCGCTCACGCTCTGGCGCGCGCTGAAAGGCGGCGTGCCGGACCTCGACGGAAAACTCGATGCGCTCGTGCGCGGCAGCCGCGCGGAGGATCAGATTCTCCTCGGTGTGGATGAGGGCTCCGCGGAATTTTCCGTGTGCGAAAATCTGCGCGCGAGGCATCCGGAGCGGGCGATTGATGTCGTCGCGTGCGAGCGTGAGCGCGTGCCGAATCCGAAGATCTCAAAGTTCATCCAGATGGTCCCGCATGCGCGGCACGCGCACTGGCTGCTCACCGACAGCGAGGCGATGCCGGATGCGGACTTCATCGAGAACTTCCGCCGCGAGTGGAACGCAAGCGGCGCGGACGTGCAGACCGCCGGCTACCGCTTCACAAACCACCGGAATTTCCCGCAGACGTTCGACGCCGCGCCCGCACTCCTCACGCTCTGGCCCGGACTCATGCTCGCGGGACGCATCACGTTCACCCTCGGCGCATGCACCGGCGTGAAGGCCGAGGACATCCGCGCGCTCGGCGGCTGGGAGACGCTCGGGAGCGATCTCGCCGAGGATCACCAGCTCGGCGCAAAGCTCGCGGCGAAGGGCGGGACGATTCGCCTGAGCCGCAGCGTCCTCACGCTCGACAGCGATCCGATGACCTGGCGCGAATATCTCCGCCACCAGCATCGCGTCGCCGTGACCTACCGCGCCGCGACGCCTGCCGGTGCGCTCGGGCTGCCGGTGCTGCACACGCTCGGCTTTGCCGCACTCGCGGTCGCGCTGCATCTGCCATTTTGGAAATGGGCTACGCTCATCGCCATCGCGCGCATCGCGACCGCTGCGGCGTTTTCGTGGCTGCTGCGATTCCGGCTTCCCGCTCTGCCGATCGCGGTTGTGAAAAGCGCGATTATCGAAAGTGCGATGTGGCTGCTCGCATGGTTCCCGTCGCGCGTTTGGTGGGCAGGGCGCTGGCGTCGCGTCGGCTGGCGCGGGCGGCTGGCGTAACCTCGTGCGTGTCGGCGCGCTCGGCCTGCGCACTTTCACGGGACGGAACGGATTCGCGGTGACGCAAAAAACGCGCGGCAGCGCAAAGTAATCCGACCCTTCAACGTTCAAAAACGCGCGCACCAAACTGAGCGCGCGAATGCTGATTCGCCCGCAAGCTACCATCGCACATCACTGCACGCTGAAGCGTGGGACTGCTTTACGGCAGGTCCGTCGCTCCCATGAGGAAGCGGTCGCACTCCCGGGCGGCACCGCGGCCTTCGTTGAAGGCCCACACGACGAGGCTCTGTCCGCGGCGGCAGTCGCCGGCGGCGAAGACCTTCGGGATGCTGGTGCCGTATTTGCCGTAGTCGGCCTTCACGTTCGAGCGCGGGTCGCGTTCGACGCCGAGCGAATCGAGCAGCGGCTGCTCCGGCCCGAGGAATCCCATCGCAAGCAGCACGAGCTGCGCGGGGAGCACCTTCTCGGTGCCGGGCACGGGCACGGGGCCGAACTGTCCCTTGTCGTTCTTTTTCCACTCTACGTTCACGACATGGACGGCCTTCACATGACCCTTTTCGTCGCTCTCGAATTTCGTCGCCGTGGTGAGATACACGCGGGGGTCGTCGCCAAATTTCGCGGCGGCTTCCTCCTGGCCGTAGTCGAGCTTGTAGGTTTTCGGCCACTCGGGCCACGGGTTGTCCTTCGCTCGTTCGAGCGGAGGCTTGCCCATGATTTCGAGCTGCACGAGCGAATTGCAGCCGTGGCGCATCGAAGTGCCGACGCAGTCCGTGCCGGTGTCGCCGCCGCCGATTACGACGACGTCCTTCGCGGTCGCGTCAATGAAGTCGCCGTTCTTGTGCTGGTCCAAAAGTGAGCGCGTATTCGCGGTGAGGAAGTCCATCGCGAAGTGGATGCCCTTGAGCTGGCGGCCCTCGATGGGAAGGTCGCGCGGCTTCGTCGCGCCGGTCGCTAGGATCACGGCGTCGGACTCCGCCATCAGTTTTTCCGCGGGGAAATTTTTTCCGACCTCGGTGTTGCAGACAAAGGTGACGCCCTCTTTTTCGAGGAGCTGGATGCGGCGCATCACGACATCGTTCTTGTCGAGCTTCATGTTCGGGATGCCATACATGAGCAGCCCGCCCGGACGATCCGCGCGCTCGTAAACGGTGACGGTGTGCCCGGCCTTGTTGAGCTGCGCGGCAGCGGAAATTCCCGCGGGCCCGGAGCCGATGATCGCGACCTTCTTGTCTGTGCGCTTCGTCGGCGGCTCGGCGACGACCCAGCCTTCTTCCCAGCCCCGGTCAATGATTGCGACCTCGATGTTCTTGATGGTCACCGCCGGCTCGTTGATGCCGAGCACGCACGATCCTTCGCACGGCGCGGGGCAGACGCGGCCGGTGAACTCGGGGAAATTGTTCGTCTTGTGCAGGCGCTCGAGCGCTTCCTTCCACAGCCCGCGATAGACGAGATCGTTCCACTCGGGGATGAGGTTGTTGATCGGGCAGCCGCTCGCCATGCCGCTGATGAGCGTGCCGGTGTGGCAGAATGGAACGCCGCAATCCATGCAGCGCGCACCCTGCGTCTTGAGCGCGGGCTCGGGCATGTGGAGGTGAAACTCACTCCAGTCGCGGACGCGCTCGAGTGGTGCGCGATCCGCGGGAATCTCGCGTTTGAAGTCAATGAAGCCAGTTGGTTTTCCCATGGTCGTTTCGAAGTTGTTGTTGAGCCCTAGCTGCCGCCGATACGCGCCACGTCGCGCGCGTTCGCCTCGAAGGCCGCGTTCAGTGCGTCGTCTCCGCTGAGACCGTCGGCCTCGGCTTTCTTCAGCGCCTGCAGGACGCGCTTGTAGTCCTTCGGCATCACCTTCACGAACTTCGGCAGCGTCTCCTCCCAGAGCGCGATCACCTTGAATGCCTTCTGGCTCTTCGTGTAGTCCGCGTGCTTCTTGATCAGCGCGTAAAGGGCGTCAATTTCCGCACGGTCCTCGACTTTTTCGAGTGCGACCATCTGCGTGTTGCAGCGCGTGGCAAAGTCGCCGGCTTCGTCGAGCACGTAGGCCACGCCGCCGCTCATGCCTGCCGCAAAGTTGCGGCCCGTGAGTCCGAGGATGACGACGCGACCGCCGGTCATGTATTCGCAACCGTGATCGCCGACGCCTTCGACGACGGTGTCCACACCGGAGTTCCGCACAGCGAAACGCTCGCCCGCCATTCCGCGCAGGAACAGCTCGCCAGCGGTGGCGCCGTAGAGCGCGACATTGCCGGCGATGATGTTCTCGTCCGCGTTGAACGTGGAACCCGCGGGCGGATAGACGATGATCTTTCCACCGCTCATTCCCTTGCCGACGTAGTCGTTCGCGTCGCCTTCGAGTTCGAGCGTCACGCCTTTCGGGATGAATGCGCCGAGACTCTGACCCGCGCTGCCGTTGAATTTCAGATGCACCGTGTCCTCCGGCAATCCGTACCAGTGCTTCTTGGTGATTTCGTGTCCGAGGATCGTGCCGACCACGCGGTTGACGTTGCGGATGGAAAGCGTCGCCTTCACCTTTTCACCGCGCTCGATGGCGGGTTTGCAAATGTCGAGGAGCTGCGTGAGGTCGAGTGATTTTTCGAGGCCGTGATCCTGCGTCTCGGTGCAAAAGCGCCCGACTTCGGGGCCGACCGGCGGCGAGTAGAGGATCTTTGAGAAGTCGAGGCCCTTCGCCTTCCAGTGCTCCACGGCCTTGCGCGCTTCGAGCATATCGGTGCGGCCGACCATGTCGGTGAGCTTGCGGAAGCCAAGCTGTGCCATGAGTTCGCGCACTTCCTGTGCGATGAACCGCATGAAGTTCGCGGCGTGTTCCGGATCGCCGGTGAACTTCGCACGAAGCTGCGGGTCCTGCGTGGCGACGCCGACGGGGCATGTGTTCAGATGGCAGACGCGCATCATGATGCAGCCCAGCGAAACGAGCGGTGCGGTAGCGAAACCGAACTCCTCGGCACCGAGCAGCGCGGCGACGATGACGTCGCGGCCGGTCTTCATCTGGCCGTCCGCCTCGACGACGATGCGCGAGCGGAGATTGTTCAGCACGAGCGTCTGGTGCGTCTCGGCGAGGCCGAGTTCCCACGGGATGCCCGCGTGCTTGATCGAGGTCTGCGGCGAAGCGCCTGTGCCGCCATCGAAGCCCGAGATGAGCACCACGTCAGCGTGTGCTTTTGAAACGCCCGCGGCGATCGTGCCGACGCCGACTTCCGAGACGAGCTTCACGCTGATGCGCGCGTGGCGGTTCGCATTTTTCAGATCGTGAATCAGCTCTGCGAGGTCCTCGATCGAGTAAATGTCGTGATGCGGCGGCGGCGAGATAAGGCCGACGCCCGGCGTCGAGCCGCGCACTTTCGCGATCCACGGATACACCTTCGTGCCGGGAAGCTGTCCGCCTTCGCCGGGCTTCGCGCCCTGCGCCATTTTGATCTGCAGTTCCTTCGCCTGCGAGAGGTAGAGACCCGTGACGCCGAAGCGGCCCGAAGCAACCTGCTTGATCGCGCTGCTCTTTGAATCGCCGCGCTCATTCGTCCAAGTGTAGCGCGCGGAATCCTCGCCGCCTTCGCCGGTGTTCGACTTGCCGCCGATGCGGTTCATCGCGATGGCGAGCGCCTCGTGCGCCTCGCTGGAGATGGAGCCGTAGCTCATCGCGCCCGTCTTGAAGCGCTTCAGGATGGAATCCACCGACTCGACTTCCTCGATCGGCACCGGCGTCTGCGCCTTGAAATCCAGCAGCCCGCGCAGCGTGTAGAAATTCTTCACCTGCTCGTTCACGAGCGCACTGTATTGCTTGAACGTCTCGTAGCTCCCGCTGCGCACGGCCTTTTGCAGCGTGTGGATGGTCTGCGGATTGAAAAGGTGCGCCTCGCCCTCGCGACGCCACTGGTATTCGCCGCCGGCTTCGAGCGTGTTGCCATTCGTCTGGCGGTCGGGAAATGCGTGGCTGTGCCGTGCGATTGCTTCCTTCGCGATGATCTCGATTCCCGAGCCTTCGATGCGCGTCGCGGTCGTCGTGAAATATTTGTCCACGATCTTCTGGTTCAGGCCGACGGCCTCGAAGATCTGCGCGCCGCGGTAGCTCTGCATCGTCGAGATGCCGATCTTCGACGCGACCTTGATCACGCCCTTCGTCGCGGCCTTGATGAAATTTTTCACCGCATACTCATGTTTCACGTCCTTGAGCAGACCCTGGCGGATCATGTCGTCGAGCGTCTCGAATGCGAGGTAAGGATTGATCGCGCCGCAGCCGTAGCCGATGAGCGTGCAGAAGTGATGCACCTCGCGCGGCTCTCCGCTTTCGAGCACGAGATCCACCTGCGTGCGCGTGCCCTTGCGGATGAGATGGTGATGCAGACCCGACACCGCGAGCAGCGAAGGGATCGCCGCGTTGTCCTTGTTCGTTCCGCGGTCGGAAAGGATGAGGATGTTTTTGCCGGCTGCGACCGAGCGATCGGCCTGCGCGCAGAGTTCATCCATCGCTTTTTCGAGTCCCGCAGAACCGCCGCGCGGATCGAAAAGGATCGGCAGCGTGGTCGCAGAGAAGCTTCCCTCGGTTACCGTCTTCAGCTTCGCGAGATCTTCGTTACTGAGGACCGGCGCCTTCAGCTCGATGAGGTGGCAGCTTTCCGGCTTCGGATCGAGCAGGTTGCCCTCTGCGCCGATGGTCGTGACGGATGACGTGATGATCTCCTCGCGGATGCAGTCAATCGGCGGGTTCGTGACCTGAGCGAAGAGCTGTTTGAAGTAATCGAACAGGAGCTTCGGCTTGTTGGAGAGCGGCGCGATCGGAGTGTCCGTGCCCATCGATCCGATTGCTTCCACACCGTCGCGCGCCATCGGCACGAGCAGCATGCGGAGATCCTCAAAGGTGTAACCAAACGCCTGCTGGCGCTGGAGCATCGTCTTGTGATCCGGCGGCGCGACGGGCTCGCCGTCCTTGATGTCCGCGAGCTTCACGAGATGTTTGTCGAGCCACTGGCGGTACGGCTTTTCCCCAGCGATCTTCGATTTGATTTCATCATCGGGAACGATGCGGCCCTCCTCCATGTTCACGATGAACATGCGGCCCGGCTGCAGGCGTCCTTTCGAGACGATGTTCTCCGGCGCGACCGGCAGCACGCCCGCTTCGCTCGCCATGATCACGAGGTCGTCCTTCGTCACATAGTACCGCGAGGGACGCAGACCATTGCGATCCAGCGTCGCGCCGATCATCGTGCCATCGGTGAACGCGACCGACGCCGGCCCGTCCCACGGCTCCATGATGCACGAGTGGTATTCGTAGAACGCCTTCTTCTCCTCGCTCATGGACTCATGCCCGGCCCACGGCTCGGGAATCATCATCATCATCGCATGCGGCAGCGAGCGCCCGCCCTGCACGAGCAGCTCGAGAACATTGTCGAACATCGCGGAATCCGATCCCTGCTCATTCACGATGGGCAGGATTTTCTTCACGTCATCGAAGAGCGGGCTGGCGAGCAGCGACTCGCGCGCCTTCATCCAGTTGATGTTCCCGCGCAGCGTGTTGATTTCACCGTTGTGCGCGATGTAGCGGTACGGATGCGAACGCTCCCAGCTCGGGAACGTGTTCGTGGAAAAACGCGAGTGCACGAGCGCCAGCGCGCTCTCCATGTCCGGGTCCGCGAGGTCGAGAAAATACGCGCCGACCTGCTCCGGCATCAGCATCCCTTTGTACACCAGCGTGCGGCACGAGAGGCTCGGCGCATACCAGAACGGATCCACGCCCGCCGTGCGGATCGCGCGGTGCGTGAGCTTGCGCAGCACGTACAGCTTCCGTTCAAAAGTCGCATCATCGGCGATGTTCGCCGCGCGCTGGATGAACACCTGCTGCATGAACGGCTCACTCGCCTGCGCCGTCTTGCCGAGCGTCGAATTATCCGTCGGCACATCGCGCCAGCCGAGGACCGTGTGTCCCTCGGACTTTGCGACCTGTTCAAAAAGTTCGCGTCCCTTTTTCCTCACCGCCGCATCGCGTGATCCGAAAAGGCTGCCCACGCCAAGCTGCCCCGGTGCGGGAAGCGCAAAGCCCGCGACCTTTTGCAAGAACTTGTGCGGTATCTGCATGAGGATGCCCGCGCCGTCGCCGGAATTTTTCTCGCAGCCGCACGCGCCGCGATGATCCAGGTTCACGAGGATCGTCAGCGCATTCTGCACGATGTCGTGGGATTTATTCCCCTTCATGTGGACTACAAATCCGACGCCGCACGCGTCGTGTTCAAACTGCGGATCGTAGAGTCCCTGCTTCTCGGGCAGTCCCTGATTCTGCGTTGTTCCCTGTGTCTGCGGAAGTCCCTGATTCTTCATTTCGTGGTCGTTTCTTTGCAAAGAGCCGTCGGCGTTCATGTCTCAAAAAATCTGCTCACCCACGAAAGAGAGGGGCTTCGTGCTGCGGTGACTGGCTCTGTGTTCTAAGTCGGTCTTTCAAATTGGCCGCGCGACATAGCACCCTCCCGCGCACAGCAACAGAATTTTTCTCAGGAAATTTTGCGCGCCCGGTCCGTCGCCGGAGCGTGCCGCCCCCGGCGAACATCCCGCCTATGAAAATTCAAACCGGGCGATGGCCGAAGATTCCCGTTTGCGCTCCGGCGAAGTGCGCGCTACGTAGCGCCATATGCCGGAAGAAAATGCCGACAAAGCTTGGGACGAATACGACTGGGAGAGATTCCTCCAGGAGCAGGAGCGTCGCACCGAAAAATACATGGGCTTGCTCGAAAAATTCATGGACCACCCGGACCGCGACGCGATCATCGCGCGCGAGATGGGCTGGACGCATCTCATCGGCGGCGAGACCCGCGAGTGGGAGGACGAGGTGGAGTCGTCGTTTGAGGATGCCGTTTCGGATGACGATGAGGCCGCGCAGCCGTCCGGGGAGCCGATGACCTTCGGCTTTGAAAAGCATCCGCTCTACCGCGAGACGATCGCCTTCAGCGCGGATCTGGATGAGATGTTTGTCCGCTTGGACGAGAAGGTGCGCGAGCATCCCGCGGCGATCACCCTGCGGGACGAGACGACGGTCACCGCTGCCAAGCTTGCCGCGGCGCTGAACGACGACGACGTTGACGAACTCGGGATGACCATCGCGTATCTCAAGCGCGGCCTGCGGGCGCTTACGTCCGCGCTGAACGCGGCGGCGGCGCTGAACGAAGGGGAACTGCTCGGGGACCCGCAGTTCGAGATGCTGCGGGGGCGGATTTTTTCCATCCGCGACGGCATCGTGAGCAAGATGGGCGAATATCGCTCGGAGTTCCGCCGCCGGTGCGGCGGGCGCTAGCCCAGGGCAGGGAAACTCCGGCGAGACTGAATAGATTGAGCGATTCCACGTCCAAACCTGACTCCGATGTCCCTCCCGAGGGGCCGGGTGACATTGAACTGGTCGCCCGGTGCCAGGGAGGTGACACGCAGGCCTTTAACGAACTCGTAACCCGCCACCGACAACGCTGTTTTTCCATGATCTACCAAATGGTCAGAAACGAAGATGACGCCTGGGATCTCACCCAGGACGGCTTCGTGCGCGCATGGCGCAGCCTGGCCAATTTCCGCGGTCAGTCGTCATTTTTCACATGGCTCTATCGCATCATGACGAATGTGTCTCTCGACTGGCTGCGCCGGAAAAAGATCGAGAGCGGGCAGGAATTTGACGACTCGATCAGCCTGCCCGGCATCGCGCCCGGTGCTGTGACCGCGCCCCAGGCCGTCGTGCCACCGGCGGTCAAGCTCGCGGATCAGGAAATCCGCAAGCGCATTGATGAGGCGATCACCCGACTGAGCGACGAGCACCGGCAGGTCATCGTCATGCGCGAACTCGAAGGGATGGAATACCACGAGATTGCGGATGCGATCGGCTGCTCCATCGGCACTGTGATGTCTCGACTTTTTTACGCCCGCAGAAAACTCCAAACCATGCTCCGCGACGTCCATGAACAACTCTGAACCCCCATCATCGCACGAGGAAAAGTGGACGGCCTACTTCGACGGAATGCTCTCCGCGCAGGATGCAGCCGCATTCGAGCGCGAGCATCCCGAAGCCGCCGCCGAACGCGCCATGCACTCACGGATCATCGGGGCCGTGCGCCGGCATTCGCCTGGGCCGACGCTCCGCAACCCGGACTTTTTCAACGACCGCATCATGCGCGAAATCGCGCCGCCAACTGCGGCTGCGGCACCCGCCCCTGCAAAGGCGCGCGGCTTGTTTTCGCTGTGGCGGCTCGCTTTTGCGGGCGCGTTCGGCCTCATCGCGACGATCGCGATTTGGGCGTCCTTTGTGCGTGGCGGCAGCGGGGAAAGTCAGGAGCGCTACTTCGCGCAGATCGTCTCGGTGACGGCGGGCGACCGGTTGCTCGATGCGAGCGTGCTCGATGCGGAGGGCCTCAAGATGATTTGGATTGATGGACTGGAACCGCTCCCGGATGACTATGCTCTCGAATAGCACCGCGATCATTTCACTCGGCACATGGTTCGCGACTGCGGCATGTGCGGTGGCCCAGGCACCGCCGCGCACCGAGGCAATGACGCCCTTCTCATTTGCTCCCGCAACGCAGGGCAAGGTGTGGAGCGCCGTGGTGCTCGCGACCAAGGCGGAGAAAGGCACGAAGCCCGCGCCGCTCCCTCCGGAACTCGCCGCCTTTGGCGCGCAGCTCACAAAGTTTCTCGGCTACGATCAGTTTAAGATCATCGGTTCCGTCACGAAGAAGATGGAAGGCCAGGACGAGCACTGGCTCGTGCCGACGAAAAATTTCTGGCTCAGCGTGCAGGCCACGCGCCTGCGCAGCGGTTACGGCGTGAAATTGGAGTTCTTCCAGGACAGTCGTTCGCTGCTGAAAAACGAGAGCATGCTCGGGTCCGGCAGCCCGCTCTTCATCGCCGGCCCGGCGAATGCACGCGGGCAGGTCATCATGGTCTTCGAGGTGAAGCCCTGAGTGCGGAGCGAATGTAGGCGAGGTTTGCAACCTCGCCTGCTTCGCGCGCCAGAGCGTGCAGCGGCAGCCTTGGAAGGTCATCTCGCGCAATTCTCCGGGCGGCAACGACGCGGCAGTGCCAACTACGAGCATTTGAGAAAGTCTGCGGGATTGTGACTGGCACCACATTTCGGATCGACGTGGCAGAAGCGGCGCGTAATCTCGCCGCAGAAAACTCCTCAACCATGAAACCCGCACCCATCCTCCGCACATCGCTCGTCATTTTCCTCAGTCTGCTCGCCGCGGTGGCGGGGTTGCGCGCGGCGGAGCTTGCGGTGCCGGAGAATGTGGTGTTCGAACGGGACATCGAGTTTGCGAATCCCGACAACCAGCATCTGCAGGTGAACATGGCGCGGCCCAAGGACGGGGCGGGGCCTTTCCCCGCGGTCGTGTGCATCCACGGCGGCGGCTTTCGTGCCGGGAAGCGCGAGAGCTACGACAGGCTCTGCCTCACGCTGGCGCAGAATGGCTATGTGGCCATCACCGTGACCTACCGGCTCGCGCCGGCGTATCCGTTCCCGGCCGCGGTGCTGGATAGCAAGTCGGCGGTGCGCTGGCTGCGCGCGAATGCGGCGAAGTATCATGTGGACCCCACGCGCATCGGCGTGACGGGCGGTTCGGCGGGCGGGCATCTCTCGCAGTTCCTCGGCGTGACCGCGGGCGTGAAGAAATTCGACGCCGGGGATAACCTGGATCAATCGAGCGCTGTGGCCTGCGTGGTGAATTTCTACGGGCCAAGCGACCTCACAAAGTCGTATGGCAAGAGCGTGGACGCGGCGCAGGTGCTGCCGTTGTTTTTCGCCGGCGACCTTTCCACGAAGCTCCGCGAACACATCGTGGGCAGCCCGCTCTACTGGGTGACGCCGAACGCCGCGCCGACGCTGGTCGTCCACGGCACCGAGGACAAATTCGTGGCCTACGAGCAGGCCGGCTGGATGGTGGACAAGCTGAAGGCGAGCGCCGTCGAGGCCGAACTGCTGACGCTGGAGGGAGCAGGCCACGGCTTCAAAGGCGCGGATGCTGAGAAGGCCGAGAAGGCGCTGATCGAGTTTTTCGGCCGGCACCTGAAGCCGGCGCGCTGACGCTCATCGGCAGGGCTATCGCGCGCTCAGGATTCAGGCGTTTCTGATATTCGCGGCGGTGGCGCATCGGCGTCGTGCCGGTGGATTTCTTGAACCGCTTCACGAAGGAGCTGTGGTCGTAGAAGCCGCAGTTCACCGCAATCTCGGAGATGCTCGCGGCGCTGTGCAGGATGGCATCGCCCGCGTGAAACAGCCGCACCTGCTCGACGAACGCATACGGCGTCATCTTCATGCGCTGCCTGAAGACGCGCATGAAGTGGCTCTCGGAAAAGCTGCACAGCTTCGCGAGCTGGCCGACGGTGATGCGATCGGCGTAGTGCCTCGAAATGTGCTCGATGGCGGGCAGCAGGCGGTTCAGTTCCGCGTCGCGGCCCATCACGTCGTTGTATTTCTCGTTGATGGTGATGAGGCCGATCACTTTTCCTTTCCGGTCGTGCAGAGGGAACTTGCTGGAATAAGACCATTGCGTTGGGTGATCGAAAAAGCCCGTCGCATGGATTTCGTTGATCAGCGCTTTGCCGTGCCGGAAGACTTGGAGGTCGTTCTGGCGGAAGTGCTGTGCGATGATTTTCGGGAACAGCTCGAAGTCCGTCTTTCCCACGACATCAAAGCCCGGCGCGAGATGTATGGTCTGCCGCAGCGCCCGGCTCATGTAGATGTAACGCGAGTCGAGGTTCTTGATCATGAACATCGCGCCTGGGATGCGATCCAGCGGATCGAGAATCTGCCGCAGGTCGGCGACACGCTGGAGGAATTCATTCTGAATCACGTTCATGGGAATGGCGGGATGTTACCATTTTTTGATAATCTGGCGATAGATTCGCGGGGCATTGCCGCGTAAGGTCGCCGCATGTTCTCATTCCCTCGGGCATTCAGATTCGCGCTCGTCTGCCTGCTCGCGCAACTGGCAACGGCTGCGGCACAGGAAGCGTCACGCACCGCAGCGGTGGCTCCGGGTTCCGTCCTGCTCGCTTCCGCGGATGGCGTGAGCGTTTTCGATCGCGAGGGCACGATGAAGTTCGGCCAGTTCACGACTTCGCTCAAGGACGGCAAGCCGGGGCCGCTGGGATGGAGCGACATGATCTATGACGGCTGCAGGCTGCCCTCGGGAAACTACCTCTGCTCGTCGCATCACTTCGTCCGCGAGCTTTCCCCAGATGGAAAAACGCTGTGGGAATTTCGCGTGCAGGCGCCGGTGGAGTTGAAGACATGCGTGCCGCTGCCAAACGCCGACGTGATGACGGTGGATGCCGCGCAGATGGAACTGGTGCAGCTCACCGACCACGGGCAGCGCATCGCGAAGCGCATCCCGGTGCCGACCGACAAGAAGGCGTCCCCGCACAACCGCTACAACCTCCTGCGCCGCACGGCGGCGGGCACCTTCCTGCTCGCGCTGCGTGCGGAGAAGGCATTCGTCGAGGTGGATGACTCGGGCAGGGAACTGTGGCGGCATCCGGTGCCCGACCTTCCCGTCGCGGCGGAGCGGCTCGCGAATGGGAACACCCTGATGAGCTGGCTGGGTGGCATGATCGAAGCCGCGCCGAACCATGAGATCGTGTGGGAACTCAAGGCTGCCGACGTCACGGAGTTTCCCGTGATCATCTTCGGCGGCTTCCATCGTTTTCCGAACGGCAACACGCTCATCGCGAATTCCGACTGGCACTACAAGGCGGCCGGCGAGAACCGCGTGCAGGTCTTCGAGGTCACCCGCGACAAGAAGGTGGTGTGGAAGCTCGGGACGGACGCGTTTACCGGGAAGAAGCCCGGATCATTGGAGCCGAAGACCGGCAACGTGGAGCACCGGCTCATCGGACTGCAGTGGCTTGATGCAACCCAATGAAACTGCTCGCCACAGCCGCATTGCTTCTCGTCGCGCGGATCGCGGGCGCGGACGATTTTTTTGCATCGAAGGTGGAGCCATTGTTGAAGCAGCGCTGCTTCGAGTGCCATTCGCACGAAAAGAAAATCAAAGGCGGACTGGCGCTGGACTCAAAGTCGGGATGGGAAAATGGCGGCGAGAGCGGGCCGGCAATCGTGCCCGGGAAGCCGGAGGCGAGCCTGCTGATCAAGGCCGTGAGCCATGTGGAGAAGGATTTGAAAATGCCGCCGAAGAAGATGCTTCCGGCGGCGGAGATCGCGCTGCTCGCGGAGTGGGTGCGACAGGGGGCGCACGATCCGCGGGTAGCAATCTCGAAGCCTGCGGCGGATCTCGCAGCGGATGGCGCATGGGAGGCGGAGTTTCAAAAGCGGCTCGACTGGTGGAGTCTCAAACCAATGCGCCGCGCGGGGCCTCCCGTGGTGAAAGACACCGCATGGTCACGCGAGCCGGTGGACCGTTTCGTGCGTGCGGCGCTGGATGCGGCGAAGCTGCCGCCTGCAGTACAGGCGGAACCGGAACTGCTGCTGCGCCGCCTTTCATTCGTGCTCACAGGCCTGCCGCCGACACCGGAGCAGGTGGGGGCCTTTGCGCGGAAGCATGATGAGCAGGCGTATGAGCAGCTCGTGGATCAGCTTTTGCAGAGTCCGCACTTCGGCGAACGCTTCGCGCGGCACTGGATGGACGTGGTGCGCTACACGGACACCTACGGCTACGAATGGGACAATCCGGCGAAGGGTTCGTGGGAGTTCCGCGACTATCTCATTCGTGCGTTCAACGGTGATGTCGGCTTCGACCAACTCCTACGTGAACAGATCGCGGGCGATCTGCTGGTGAAGTCGCGCATCAACAGCGAACTCGGCACAAACGAGAGCCTGATCGGCCCGATGTTCTACCACATGGGCGAGCACCGGCACGGCAGCAGCCTGATGTTCAACGGCATTCACCAGGAGATGGTCAACAACAAGATCGATGCGTTCTCGAAGGCGTTCCTCGCCACGACGGTCGCCTGCGCGCGCTGCCACGACCACAAGCTCGAAGCCGTGTCGCAGCGCGATTACTACGCGCTCGCCGCCGTATTCACCACGCCGCGCTGGACCTCCCGCGTCGTGGATGCGCCGGGAAAGAACGATGCGGCGATCGCGAAACTGAAGGAACTGCGTGATGCGATCCGGAGGGAGCTTGCAGCACTGTGGGGCAGCACGCTCCTCACACCGTCATCCTTGAAGGGCGCTCTCGGCGACACGGGCAAAGCCAAGCCGCAGATGCATGAGATCGCATATCCGCTCGTCCGGTTCGCACAGCATGAGAAGAATGTTGCTGCTGCATGGATCGAGCTGAAGAAAGAATGGCAGACGGCGCGTGAACAGCGTCGCAAGACGAACGCGGCCTTCAAGCCGCTCGCGGATTTTTCTGATCCATCTCTTCCGAAAGGCTGGGTGAGCGAAGGCGATGGCATGACGCATGGCTACGTTGCTGACGCGACACCGCTCATTGCGCTGGAGGGCGACGCGATCATCTCGCGTCTGTTGCCGCGCGGCTATCACACTCACGCATTGTCATCGAAGCTGCCGGGAGCGCTGCGCATGCCGCCGGAGCACGTCGTGCCGGGCAAGTTTGTCAGCGTGCAGATCGCAGGCGGCGAGTTCGGCGGCTATCTGGTGATAGACGATCACGCGTTTCAGAATGAACCTGTCTCCTATCTCAGCAACGCGGAGCCGCAGTGGAAATCCTTTGCCGATGCCGAACTGAAGAACGGCGTGCAGCAGGTTACTGTGGAGTTCGCCACGTCTTCGCTGAATCCCAATTTCCCTGGGCGCACAGGCCTCGCGGGGCTGAAGAATTCCGACTTCGGCTACGACAAGCGAAGCTGGCTGGGCATCACGGGCATCGTGTCGCACGACGCAGGCGGCACGCCGCAGAATGAACTCGATGCGTTCACGGAACTGTATGAGTTCGATGCGCCGAAGACTGGCGAGGAAGCGTGGATGCGCACTGCAGACTGGTTTTCAGCCGCGGTGAAGCGCTGGTGCAATGGTCGCACGCAGGCGGGTGATCGCGCCGTGCTCGACTGGCTGTTCGTGAAGAATCTGCTTCCGAACAAGGCTGCGGCAGGCAGCAGGCTCGCGGCTTTGGTGAATGAATATCGCGACGTTGAGAGCCGCATCGCATTTCCGCGCACGGTGAACAGCATGGATGAACGCGAGACTGCGAAGGCAGCCTATCCGCTGAACGTGCGCGGCAACGTGGACGCGCCCGGTCAGCCCGTGCAGCCGGATTTTCTCCGGATGTTTGCGGGCAGGAATGAAGTGGCGCACAGTAAGGGCAGCGGACGGCTCGAACTCGCGGAGGCGCTGCTGCACCCGGAGCATCCGCTCACGTCGCGAGTGTATGTGAATCGTGTGTGGCAGTGGATTTTCGGCACCGGGCTTGTCGCGACGCCGGATGACTTCGGCCGCCTCGGCGCGAAACCCTCGCATCCCGATCTGCTCGACTGGCTCGCGCGCGAGTTCGTCCGCGAAGGATGGTCTGCGAAGAAGCTCATCCGCCGCCTCGTGCTGAGCGAAACCTTCCGGCAATCCGGCACGGTCGGCGCAGCGGCGCGCGAACTCGATCCGGCAAACCGCCTGCTGCACCATTACCCGACGCGGCGGCTCGAGGCCGAGGCTATCCGCGATTCTTTGCTCGCCGTGTCGGGAAGGCTGGATTCGCAGATTTACGGACACCCGATTCTGCCGCCACGCAGCGTCGTGGATGCCAGTAAGCGTTTGTTCTCCGGCCCGCTCGATGGCGATGGGCGCCGCTCGGTCTATTTGCAGATGTCCATCATGGCCCCGCCCCAATTCCTCGTCGGATTCAACCTGCCCGATCTCAAGCTGCCCACCGGCAAACGTGACGTCACGAACGTGCCCACACAGGCGCTGACGTTGCTGAACGATCCGTTCGTAAACGCGATGGCGAAGCAGTGGGCGAAGCGTTTGGTGAGCGCATCGCATTCGTCCGCTGACGAGCGCATCCGCATCATGTTTGTGACGGCATTCGGACGCGAGCCGGACAGCGGGGAATTGCAGCGCTGGGCCGCGGCGTTGCGCGACTTCGCAGCGCCGGGTGTTGGCGATGTGATGAAGAACGAAGCCGCGTGGACGCAACTCGCGCATGCATTTTTCAACACCAAGGAATTCATCTACTACCACTAGTCTCCATGCCCCGACCGATGAACGCTTCCCCCCATTCCTCCTGCGACTGCGCCGGTCGCATCGCGTCGGCATTTTCACGGCGTGGGTTTCTTCAGCAAGCTTCCGCCGGGTTCGGCTGGCTCGCGCTGAATGGTCTGTTTGCCAGGACGGCATCCGCCGCATCGGTGCCGCATTTCCCGGCGCGGGCAAAGAACATCATCTTCTGCTTCATGGATGGCGGACCGAGCCACGTGGATACGTTCGACCCGAAGCCCATGCTGAAAAAGCACGAGGGCAAACCCATCGGTGAAGCCGCCGTGTCGAAGCGCTCGCAGTCGAGTGGTGCGAATCGCGTGTGGTTCGGCAGTCCGTGGGAGTTCAGGCAGCGGGGGCAGAGCGGTCTGTGGGTGAGCAATCTTTTTCCGCACATTGCGCAGGCGGCGGATCAAATTTGCGTCGTGCGTTCGATGGTCGGCGAGCTGCCGCTCCACGGGCAGCAGAATCTCCTGCTGCACACGGGGCGCATCATCGGGCAGGCGCCGAGCATCGGCGCATGGATCTCGTACGGTCTCGGCACGGAGAATCGCAATCTCCCCGGCTATGTCGTGCTCAACAACGACTGGGTGCCGAATGGCGGACTGGAAAATTTCGGCAGCTCATTTCTGCCAGCGAGTCACCAAGCCACGATGATGCGCGCCAAAGGTGTGCCTGTGGATAACATCGCGCCTGCCGACACCGCCGCGGTCCAGCGACGCAAGCTCGCGCTGCTCTCCGAGCAGGATACCGCGTTCGCCGCGCAAAGCTCGGACGCGAAGGCAATCGAAGGTGCCATAGCAAACTACGAGACCGCATTTCTCATGCAAAGCCATGTACCGGAGATCGCGGACACCAGTCGCGAACCCGAGCACATCCGCCGTCTCTACGGCCTCGACTCCGCCGATGTGCACCAGCGCTTCTACGCGACGCAGGCCTTGCGCGCGCGGCGATTGGTCGAGGCCGGTGTGCGTTTCGTCGAAATCACGTGCCCGAGTTTCGACGGCAACAACTCGCCGTGGGACCAGCACGACAACCTGAAAACGAACCACGAGAAGAACGCTCGCATCACCGACCAATCCGTCGCCGCGCTCATCATCGATCTTCAGCAGCGCGGGCTGCTCGATGAAACCATCGTTCTGTGGGCCGGTGAAATGGGTCGCACTCCACACACCGGCGGAGTCAGCGCAGGCAGCGGTCGGGACCACCATGTGAACGGCTATTCCATCTTCATGGCAGGCGGCGGAATCAAAGGCGGCACTAGCTACGGCGAGACCGATGAGTTCGGTAACGGCGTGGCCTCCAGCCCGGTGGATATCCATGATATCCACGCCACCATTCTGCATCAGATGGGACTCGATCACGAGCGGCTCACCTACCGCTATTCAGGCCGCAATTTCCGACTCACCGACGTCCACGGTCATGTCATCAGGGAACTGCTGAGCTGACGTGCAAGACGGCGAATTGCCTTAAGCTTTCTTTGCGTGCTGCAATTTCGCGGCGAGGACGGCCTCTATTTTTCCGAGCGGGAGCGTGTTCACGACATCGTGGCGCGTGAGCCAGCCCTTGCGCGCGGCGCCGACCCCGAACTTCAGAAACTGCAGGTGCGAGGTGTGGTGCGCGTCGGGATTGATGGAGGTCTTCACGCGCATCGGCGCGACGGGCGGTTCGGCGGGCGGGCATCTCTCGCAGTTCCTCGGCGTGACCGCGGGCGTGAAGAAATTCGACGCCGGGGATAACCTGGATCAATCGAGCGCTGTGGCCTGCGTGGTGAATTTCTACGGG
>Ga0315909_10003435_pt1 | contig 19268 bp, 18 predicted proteins | sample LakEriMetagenome_11_FD_203527 | JGI IMG/M metagenome (GOLD analysis project Ga0315909, IMG submission 203527) | Freshwater fungal communities from buoy surface, Lake Erie, Ohio, United States - Buoy 2 MA125 | ecosystem: Environmental > Aquatic > Freshwater > Lake | place: USA: Lake Erie, Ohio... | reverse complement strand
CGTAAGCGCCGGAGAGATCAACTCCTGCGCGATCACCGATGACACAACGTACTGCTGGGGCTACGGTGGCTCCGGGGCGCTGGGCAATGGGTCGAACTCAGACAGCACCACTCCGACGGCCGTCACTTTGACGGGCATCGATGCACAGAACTCCCCCGTGCAGGTAGTCTCCGGAAGAGACTACAACGCCTTCATCGTCAAGCCGCGCATGAGCTTCCTCGACGGTACGGCGTTCGCGTCCGTGCAGGTCGGCCAGTCGACATCCACGACCGTGACAGTCCGCAACGTCCGCCTTGGATCTATGACCATCACAGGGACAAGCGTGACGGGCCAAGGTGTCTCCATCGCACCAGGAGGCACGTGCAGCGGGATCCTCCTTCCGACGGATGACTGCACCGTGAATCTGTCATGGACCCCGACGACAGGCGGTGCCCTGAGCGGCGCCAGCCTCACCATCAGCTACATCGGCAACAGCAGTACGACGCCACTTGCGGGCACTGCCACCGACGTCACCTCGCCACCCTCGATATCTCCCAGTGCCCAGACATTGACTGGAATGATTGGGACGGCCGTGACGCCAACGGCGCGATTCACCGCCGAGAACTTCTCGTCGGCGCCGGCGTACTCGATCTATCCGTCGCTCCCTGCGGGCTTGACCTTGGATCGAGCGACCGGGGTTGTGTCAGGTACTCCCACCGTCACGTATCCGAGCACCCGGCACTGGATCACTGCCAGCACTCCAGGTGGCTCGCAAACGGCGTCTTCGACACTCCAGGTCTCGGTCAACGCTGCGCCTCCGAGCCCACCGCGCGGCGTCGATGTGACGGGCGGTGATGCGAGCATCGCGGTGACCTGGCAAGCGTCGCAGTCCGATGGCGGTTCGGCCATCACCGGCTACACCGCAACCGCCACCCCCGGCGGAGCGACCTGCAGCACGGTCAGCTTGACGTGCACCATCACGGGACTGACAAACGGAACTACGTACACGGTCGCCGTCACAGCGACGAACGCCGCGGGAGCCTCGAGCCCCGCTTCGGCTGGCCCCGTCACACCAGGTAAGCCCGTCATCACCATCACCGGCAGTCGCGACGGACAACGCATCACCGTCACCGGGACTGCGGTGCACCTGGACGGCCAGACCGTGCGTCCGTGGATCAGGTTCCCCGGCGAGACGTCGTTCAGCCAAGGTGCTGCGGTGATCCCCGTCGGCTCTGACGGCTCCTTCACCTGGAGCCGCAGGAGCGGGAAGAAGATCTACGTCTACGTCGCCCATGAATCGAACAAATCAAACACCGTCGCCATTGCACCACGCTGAGAGCCAGTGGTGCCAGCACCACTTCGGTAGTGGAGCCGCAAGATTGGGAAGAAGATCTACGTCTACATCGCCCACGGCACCGTGAAGTCCAACACCGTCAACGTCTCAGCCCGCTAACGCCCACATCGAACTTCGGGACGAAAGTGCCGCTGCAGGCCACTTATGTCCCCAAGTTCAGACGAGTAGACCGGCCATCGAGGCTTACCGTCTACCGGAAGCCTCGATAACCGGGACGTTCGCTGCGCGCTAGGAGCGGGCGCGCAGGGCCTGCGACGTGTCGGCCCACCGGCGCAGCAGGTCGCCGGCTGCACCGGACTCCACCGCGGCGCGCGCGTCGACGAGGTGCGCTCTCACGCGATCAAGCAGAGAGCCCTGCACGTATTCGCCATCGGCGGCAGCGACCGCGGCCGCGTGTGCGGCCAGTGCCGCTGCCGCATTGGCGATGACCACGGCGCGCACAGCATCAATGTCCGACGGCAACTTCAAGTCCGGGTGCTTGCGCGGCATGCCGAACGCCGCACGGCACACCTCGGCGTTGGTCACCGCATCTCCCCCGGCCAGTGCCCCCTCAGCAATGCCGCCCATGCCGAGATCGGCAGCCTCGAGGCGCTCCTCCGTGACGCCACCGCGCGTGGTGTCCCACACCTGCGTGCCGCCGTACGGCGAGATCTCATCCCAGCCGTTGTCACCGCGCACGACGAGCACGCGATCGCCGCGATCGGCGAAGACCTGCGCCATGACCGGATCCATGCGCACGTCAGAGCAGCCAATGAGCCCTGCAGCGGGACGCGCGGGATTCGTCAGCGGGCCGAGGATGTTGAAGATCGTCGGGATGCCGAGTTCGCGTCGCACCGGCGCTGCGTGCTTCATCGCCGGGTGCAAGACCTGTGCAAAGGCGAAGGCAATACCGAGCTCGCGCGCGCAGGACGCGATCCCCTGCGGGTCGAGGTCGATGGCGACGCCGAGCTCCTCGAGCACGTCGGCGGTGCCGCATGCAGAGCTCGCCGCGCGATTGCCGTGCTTGACGATCGTCGCGCCGCACGCCGCCGCCACGATGGCGGCCATGGTGGAGAAGTTGACCGAGCCCGAGGAGTCGCCCCCCGTGCCCACGACATCGAGCAGGACTCCGGGCACCTCGACCGGCAGCGCCGCGGCCCGCATCGCATCGGCGGCGGCGGCCACCTCCTCGGGGGTCGGGCCCTTGGCCTGAAGCCCGAGCAGGAGCGCCCCGATCTGGGCCGGGGTGGCCTCCCCCGCCATCACCTCAGCCAGGGCCCAGCGGGCCGAGTCGGCGTCGAGGTCCAGGCCTGCCGCCAGGCGACCGAGGACCGAGGGCCAGGAGGGAGCGGCGGGGATCATCGGGACGCCGTCGCCGAGAGATAGGACATGTATTCGGGCATATCGCCCATATCGCTAGCGGACCGGGAGGCCGGCGAGACGCTGGCGCAGCAGCGCGGCCGTCGTATCGGCCAGGACCATGGGGTCGATGGGCCGGGGCACGACCCCGTCGGCCCGGGACCAGGTGGCGAGCCAGGCGTCCTGGGGGCGCCCCGTGAGCACGAGGACGGGCGGGCAGGAGTAGATCTCGTCCTTCAACTGCCTGCACAGGCCCATTCCGCCCGCAGGGACGGCCTCCCCGTCGAGGATGGCCAGATCCACGCCCCCGGCGTCCATGTGCTTGAGCACGGCCGGGAGGGTCGCGCACTCGAGGTAGCGCAGGGCCGGAAGCTCCGGAGCGGGGCGCCGACCGAGGCCCCGCAGGACCTCCTCGCGGGCGGTCCGGTCGTCGCTATAAACCAGCACCGTCAAGGTGGCGGCAGGGGCTTCGGCATCCGTCACGGCGCCAGGGTATCGGGACGCCTCTCTGTCGGGGGGTCTACACCCCCCTCAGGGCCGCCTCTGGCAGAGTGGGGCCCGTGGCGACCGCAACTCCTCCCGTGAGCCAGGCCTTCGCGCATGCGCCGGCCAATCGGCCCAATGCCGTGGCCATCGGCACCATCGTGTGGCTGTCGAGCGAGCTCATGTTCTTCGCGGGCCTCTTCGCGATGTACTTCACCCTCCGGGCGGTCAACCCCGAGCTGTGGGCGCAGGAGACGCAGCTTCTCAACATTCCCTTCGCGAGCGTCAACACCACCATCCTCGTGCTCTCATCGGTGACCTGCCAGCTCGGTGTCTTCGCCGCGGAGCGCGGCGACGTCAAGGGCCTGCGTCGGTGGTTCATCATCACCTTCCTCATGGGCTCGATCTTCATCGCGGGCCAGGTCACGGAGTACGTCGAACTCGTCCACGAGGGGCTCACTCTGTCGAGCAATGCCTACGGCTCCGCCTTCTACCTCACGACGGGCTTCCACGGTCTGCACGTGACGGGCGGCCTGGTTGCCTTCCTCCTCGTGCTGGCGACGACGTACGTCGTCAAGCGATTCACCCACGATCAGGCCACGCGCGCGATCGTCGTCTCCTACTACTGGCACTTCGTCGACGTGGTGTGGATCGCGCTGTTCTTCATGATCTACATCCTCAAGTAAGCGACACACGGCACACGTTCAGCGCTCGGGCGACGACACAAGACGGAAGGGACTGGCGTGAAGGGACTGGTGGCCCGGCGGCGCAATCCGATCGTGGCCTCGATGCTGCTCCTCGCGGCGCTGCTCGGCGTCGGTGGTGTCTATGCGGTCGCCACGACCGCGGCCCCCGCCGAGGCTGTCGCGACCAGCGACCAGACGGCCATCGACGAGGGCAAGCGTCTCTATCTCGAGGGCTGCTCGTCATGCCACGGCCTTGACTCCCAGGGCACCAGCAACGGCCCGACGCTCATCGGCGTCGGCGCAGCCGCAGTGCACTTCCAGGTGTCCACGGGGCGCATGCCCATGGCGGCGCCCGGTGCGCAGGCACCTACGAAGCCCGCTGACTACACCGAAGACGAGATCGCGCAGATGGCGGCGTACATCGCATCTCTCGGCCCCGGACCCGCCATCCCCACGGCCGAGGAACTCGACTACAGCGATGCCGACATCGCCGAGGGTGGCGTGCTCTTCCGCATCAACTGCGCACAGTGCCACCAGGCTGCCGGCGGCGGCGGGGCTCTCACCGACGGCAAGTACGCCCCGAGCCTCATGACGGCCACTCCGCAGGAGATCTACGAGGCCATGCTCACCGGCCCGCAGAACATGCCCGTCTTCGGCAACGGCACACTCACGGTCGAAGACAAGCAGGCGATCATCGCCTACGTCATGGACCTCCAGGAGGCGCCGAGCCCCGGCGGCCTCGCCCTCGGGCGCCTCGGCCCCGTCACCGAGGGTCTCTTCCTCTGGGCCGGTGTCATGGCCGCCTTCGTCGGCCTTGCCGTCTGGATCGGAATCAAGGCGCGATGAGCGACCTCACCACGCGCGGTAGCGCAGGCGCACCCGACCACGGGCACGGCAGCAGCGACGTACCCGCTGACGACCTCGCCCGTCCGCTCTACGAGGGCCCCGGCGCCCTGCCTGCTGCCGACATCCCGCACCGGCCTCGCCGCAGCGACTTCGACCCCAAGGCCGCGCGCCGGGCGGAGCGCCAGGTGGCCGGGCTCTTCATGGTCTCCATGCTCATGGTCGTCCTCTTCTTCGTCGCCTACGTCGCGATCGATCCGCAGGCCGACATCTACATCCCCGTATTCGGCGAGATCGGCTATCAGAACTTCGCCCTCGGCCTGACCTTCGGCCTGGGCGTCTTCTGCATCGGCGCGGGCGCCATCCAGTGGGCCAAGAAGCTCATGCCCGACGTCGAGGTCGTCCAGGAGCGCCACTCCCTCGCCTCTACGCCGCACGAGGATGTCGAGGCCGCCGAGCAGTATGAGCGTGGCAAGGAGGAGTCCGGCTTCGCTCAGTACAAGCTGATCCGCCGCACCCTTATCGCCGCCCTCGCCCTCTTCCCCATTCCTCTCGTGATCATGCTCCGCGACCTCTGGAGCCCCAAGAACGGCAGCGGCGGGCCAAGCCCGGTCGAGTTGCTCAGCACCACCGCGTGGGTCGAGGGCATGCCCATCGTCACCGACGGCACCTACGTCAAGCTCCGCCCTGAGGACATCCCCGTCGGCGGCCTGGTCTCCGCACTCCCTGAGAACATCATGGAAATCCAGGAGGAGGAGCACAACCTCAACGCGCGCGGCAAGGCGGCGATCATCCTCGTGCGCATGGAGCCCGACGAGATCCGCGCCCAGCAGGGCGACGGCTGGGACTACCAGGGGATCCTCGCCTACTCCAAGATCTGCACCCACGTGGGCTGCCCCATCGCCCTCTACGAGCACCGCACGCATCACCTGCTCTGCCCGTGCCACCAGTCGACCTTCGACCTGGCCGACGCGGGCAATGTCATCTTTGGGCCTGCGGCTCGGCGCATGCCCCAGTTGCCGATTGGTGTCGATGAGGAAGGATTCCTCGTAGCAAAGGCACCCTTCGCTGAGCCCGTTGGGCCGAGTTTCTGGGAGCGCGGATGAGCACTACGGAGAAGGTCGGCGAGTCCGTCGCCACCTACGTCGACCAGCGGGTCGGCTCCAACCGATTCCTGGGCCGCAGCCTCAAGAAGGTCTTCCCCGACCACTGGTCCTTCATGCTGGGCGAGATCGCCCTCTACAGCTTCATCATCGTGCTGCTCACCGGTGTCTTCCTCACGTTCTTCTACAAGCCGAGCATGGTCGAGGTCGTCTATGACGGCTCCTACGTCCCGCTCAAGGGCATCTACATGACGGAGGCCTACGCCTCCACACTCGACATCTCCTTCGACGTCCGCGGCGGACTGCTCATCCGGCAGATGCACCACTGGGCGGCCCTCCTCTTCATCGCCGCCATGGCCGTGCACATGTTCCGCGTCTTCTTCACCGGCGCCTTCCGCAAGCCTCGCGAGTTCAACTGGGTGATCGGCATCGCCCTCGTGACGCTGGGCCTCGGCGCCGGCTTCTCGGGCTACTCCCTCCCCGACGACCTCCTCTCGGGCACGGGCCTGCAGATCGCCCGAGGCATCGTCCAGGCGATCCCCATCGTCGGCACGTGGGGCGCCTTCCTGCTCTTCGACGGCGAGTTCCCAGGCACGGAGTTCATCTCCCGCCTCTACGCCGTGCACATCCTTCTCATCCCCGGGCTCATCCTGGCCCTGATCACGGTCCACCTCATGATGGTGTGGACCCAGAAGCACACCCAGTTCCCCGGGCCGGGCCGCACCAACGACAACGTCGTGGGCTACCCCCTCATGCCGATCTACATGGCCAAGGCCGGTGGCTTCTTCTTCATCGTCTTCGGCATCACGGCGCTCATCGGCGGTCTCGTCACCATCAACCCGATCTGGATCTTCGGCCCCTACACCCCGGATCAGGTGGGCGCCGGATCACAGCCGGACTGGTACATCGGCTGGCTGGACGGCGCCCTACGAATCTTCCCCAACATCGAGACGGTGCTCTTCGGCTACACCATCTCGTGGAACATCTTCATCCCCTCGGTGATCGTCCCGGGCATCGTCTTTACGGTCGCCGCGCTCTACCCCTTCCTCGAGGCGTGGGTGACCGGCGACAAGCGCGACCACAATCTGCTCGACCGGCCGCGCAATGCCCCGACCCGCACGGCCCTCGGCGTCATGGCGATCACGTTCTACATCCTGCTCTTCATCGGAGGCGGCAACGACGTCATCGCCATCTCCTTTGACCTGTCGATCAACTCGATCATCTGGTTCCTGCGGATCGCTGTGATCGTGCTGCCGCCCATCGCCTTCCTCATCACTCGTCGTATTTGCATTGGCCTGCAGCGCAAGGACCGCGAGAAGCTCCTCCACGGCTACGAGTCCGGGCGGATTCTGCGTCTGCCGCACGGTGAGTTCATCGAGGTCCACGAGCCGCTCAACGTCAAGGACCGCGCCGTTCTGGAGTCCGCAATCGAGGCCTACCGCGCGCCCCTGCCGGCACCGGAGCGGGTCGATGCCAACGGCGTGGCCAACAAGCACTACCGCATCGACGTGATCCGCTACAAGCTCTCACGCTGGTTCTACGCCGACGACATCGTGCCGCCGACCCGCGCCGAGATCGAGGCGGGCCAGGCACATGTGTCCCACGACGCCGCGATCGAGGCACCCCTGCACGCCCACGACGAGGACGAGACCGTGATGGTGCCCTTCCACGGCGGTGTCCTCCACACCGCGGGCGAGCCCGCGACCAACCGCGAGCAGCTCGAGGAGCGCGGCGGCAACCTCTAGTTCCACGGATTCGACGCATCGACCGCCCCGGCAACCCCACGGTGCCGGGGCGGTCCGCTGCCCGGGCATCGCGGGCCCTTCCTTGCTACCGTCCATTCCCATGGGTCACCGGGTCACGCACCGCCGCACTCTCGCTCTGGCAGCTACGACGATCGCCCTCGCCGGCCTCGTCGGGGCAGCACTCCCCGCCAGTGCCGACCCCGAAGTGCGATCGGTCCCCGCAGCGCGCCAGGACGCACCCACCTATGCCCAGCCGACCGCGCCCACCCAGGTGACCGCCACTGCCGCCTCCGGCGGCGTACGCGTCTCCTGGGCCCCGGTGGCGGCCAACCCGCCCGTCACCCGCTACTCCATCCATGCGGGTCCAGGCTCCTGCCCGGTCGTCGTCCCCGCAGGAGCCACCTCCGCGGTCCTGCCGGTGGTCGCGGGCCAGACGGTCATCACGCCGCAGGTCGAGGCCGTCAACGCGTACGGCTTCTCCCCCGCGGGCAGCGCCGAGGCAATCGACGTCACCGGACGCGCCTCGAAGCGCTACGTCAACCTCCAGCTCCTGCAGCTCAGCGACTTCCACGGTGCCATCCAGGCCTCACCCTCGGCCGCCGGAGCCGGCGTGCTCGCGAGTGCATGGAAGCGGGATCGTGCCCGAGTCCCGGCCACGCTCACCGTGTCCTCAGGGGACAACATCGGCGGCGCGCCGCCCGTGTCCGCGCTCTTCGAGGAGTTCCCCACGATCAAGGCCCTCAATCTCATGGGCATGGACGTCTCAACCTTCGGCAACCACGAGCATGACCGCCCCCTGGAGCACCTGCGCCGCATCATCGACGCCTCCGACTTCAGGTGGGTCGTGTCCAACTACAACACCCTCGAGCCCCTTGCCGGCAAGCAGAAGCAGGTGCGCGACTCGGTCCTGCTGCGCCGCGGCGGCGTAACGATCGGCATCGTCGGCATGAACACCGAGGACACCCCCGAGGTCGTGGCACCCGGCAACCTCACCGATCCGGACACGGGGCAGGACGTCACCATCTCGGCCTCCACACGTGGCGTGCAGCGCGCCATCGACCGGGTGCGCGCCCGCGGAGCAGAGGTGGTCATCGTCCTCGCGCACCAGGGATGGTCCATGAACGTCGACGGTCGCCCCAAGGGTCGACTGCTCGAGGTTGCGCGCAACCTGCGCGGCGCCGACATCGTCTACGGCGGTCACACACACCAGGAGTTCATGTCCTACGTCCGGGGCACATTCGTCGCCCAGGTGCCCAACTCCGGCTTCGAGTACTCCCGCACGCAGGTATGCGTCGACACCCGAGCAGGGCGAGTCGTGGGCGCCGATACCGAGCCCATCACCGTCGCCAACATGGCCGGCATCACCCCCGACCCCGCGGTCCAGGCGCTCGTGGACGGCTACGTCGAGCAGACCCGGGCCCAGCTCGATGTGCGCGTCGGCGTCGTCGCGGATGTCTTCCCTCGGGGCGGCGTACCCCCCGTCGAGCGCTCTGGCGAGACACCCATGGGCACCTACTCCGCGGAGGTCGTGCGCCGCACCTACGGCACGCAACTTGCCTTCCTCAACGGTGGCGGGATCCGCGACACCCTCCCCGCGAGCAAGTACACCCCGGGCGACCCCACGCTGGTCCGACCCTCTCCAGGGTCGAGCGGGCCATACGACGTCACTCTCGGTGACCTCGTGTCGGTCTTCCCCTTCGGCAACAGCGCGGCCACGACCCGCATCTCGGGCGCCGACCTCTGGCTGGCGCTGGAGAACGGCGTCTCGGGATATCCCTCCGACGGTCGCTTCCCGCAGATCGCCGGATTCCGCTTTGCGTTTGACCCCGATCTCCCCGTGGGGAAACGGATTACCCGCGTCACCCTCGCGGACGGCACACCGATCCCCGCGGACAACCGGACATACACCGTGGCGACCGTCGATTTCATGGTGTACGGCGGTGACGGCTACGTGGATGTCTTCCGGCCGGCGGAGGCGGTGATCCGCGGGCCCTATCTCGACGACATCGTCGCCGCAATCAAGAGGGATGCGGCGGACGGCGTGGTCACGCAGGTCCCCGCACCCGACGGGCGCATCACCGTCGAGTGAGGTCTCCTAGCCAGCGACGCTGACCCGGATGCCGACCATCCCCGCGGCGCCGGGCTTGCGAGCGGCCCGGCGGCTCCGCCACATGAAGAGCTTGCCCAGCAGGCCGTAGCGCTTCTCGATGAGCTGCGCCGTGCGTGCGGTCTCGCCTGCATCCTCGAGGGTCGCGGTGCCCTCGACCTGCTCCCCCTTGAGATTGCCCCGGGCATCGCAGGGTGCGACGAGAACCCGCGAGTCCTTGCGCAGCCGCTTGGCCTTGCCCGAATCAGCCTGAGTGATCACCCGGAGAGCGCCGCCATCGCGCACGAGCCACACGGGCGTGGCGACGGGCGTGCCGTCGCCACGGAAGGTGGTGAGGGACAGGTACTTGCCCTGAGCCAACGCATCGACGGCCGTCATCAGACTTCGGGTGAGGTGAGATGGGCGCCGGTGGCCGAGCCCTTGACCCAGCGATCCCAGGAGATGTTCCAGACCGTGATCCCGTTGCCGGGATTCTGCTTCAGGGGCGTGCCGGTGATCTCGACGGGATCCCCGATGTTCGTCACGCTGAAGAGCCACCCGGCGTTGTCAACGCTCATTGAGGTGCAGCCGTGGCTGATGCGGCTGTTGCCCCACGCCCCCGCTGCCCACGGCGATGCGTGCAGGAACTCACCGTGCCAGGTGAGACGCATGGCGTAGTCGACCTTCACCCGATAGTGATCCGGATCATCCTCGGACACCCCCGCCGTGGCGTTGTCCATCACGCGGGTGCGCTCCTTGGTCATGATCAACTTCGTGCCCGAGAGGGTTTCGAAGCCATCCATGCCCATGGTCACCGGGATGGTGCGCTCCTTCTTGCCGTTGATGAAGACCTTCATCATGAGCGTCGAGGCGTCTGCCTCCATGACCACGCTGTCCGTCGTGCGGTAGGTGGTCCGCACGTTGTCGCGACCCCAGAGACCGGGGGCGGCTTCGACGCCGCGTAGATCAATGTCGAGTTCGATGTCGGAGTTGCCCGGCCAGTAGTCCTGGGGGCGGAAGATCGCCTGCGTGGGTCCGGTCCAGTACCAGGCACCCAGGATCGGCGTCGGCGTACGCACGATCATGGCCTTCTCCACGGCCGCGCGATCCTTCACGGCCTCATCGAAGTTGACGGTGAGGGGCATGCCCACTCCGAACTCCGTGCCGGCCTCGAGGCCGGGCGATGCCTTGAGGAAGCCGTCCGGGTCGACCGTGCGGATCTTCTCCGTCAGGGAGGCCTCTTGGCCGCGCGCATCCACCGCCGTGGCCTGCACGGTGTAGGTGGTGTCGAAGTCAAGATAGGACCGCTGAGAGGTCCAGGTGCGCCCGTCCGGGGAGAGCTCACCCTTGACGACCCTGCTCGGGCCTTCCGTGACGAGCACATCCGTGAGGCGCCCGTGGTCGACGTGTACGACGATCGGTCGGTCGATGGGGGCATCGCGCACGATGGCCTCCACGAGGCCGATCTGGGCAATGGAGGCGTCCGGAAGAGCGGCCGAGGTGAACTCGAGGCTGGGCTGGCAGGCCGTGACCGCGAGCAGGGCCACGCCAGAGGCGGTGGCGATCAGGGCTCGGCGCATGTCCAAGAGGATAACCCGCCGGGCGCCGCGTCTCAGCGCGCGAACTCGCCGCGGTAGTACTCGAAAAGCCAGCCAATGACCGATACGAGGAGCACGGAGACCCCGAGGACCACGAGCCATGCGGCAAAAATGAAGCCCAGGGCGATGAGCATGGCCGAGAAGCCCACGGGGAGCGGCCACCAGCTATGGGGGCTGTAGAAGCCGTACTCCGGGTCGGCCTCGTCGATCTCGGCATTGGCCCGGTCCTCAGGGAGGCCGTCGAGGCGCTTGTTGGTGTAGAGGATGTAGAAGGCCACGAGGAAGGCAAGACCACCGGTCATGACCAGGGCAGTGGTGCCGATCTCGTCGCCACTGACGTAGAAGTAGATGCCGCCTACGGCGAGGAAGAAAATCGCCCCGAGGGCGAAGGACCAGCCGCCGACCTTCACGAGGCGCTCCCCGTCGTGACCTGGCCAGCCGGTGCTGGCTGGTGCTCCGCGAGCTCGGGGTGGTGCAGGTCGAAGGCCGGGCGCTCGGAGCGGATCCGGGGCAGCGAGGTGAAGTTATGCCGCGGCGGCGGGCAGGAGGTCGCCCACTCGAGCGAGCCGCCCCAGCCCCAGGGATCATCGACTGTCACCTTGGGCGCGTTCTTCCAGGTCCACAGGACATTCCAGATGAAGACGAGCGTCGACAGGCCGACGAGGATCGAGCCGATGGACGAGACGGTGTTGAGGGTCGTGAAGCCGTCGCTGGCGAGGTAGTCGCCGTATCGACGTGGCATGCCCTGAACGCCGAGCCAGTGCTGCACGAGGAAGGTCACCTGGAAGCCGATGAAGACCATCCAGAACTGCACGTGACCGAGCTTCTCGTTGAGCATCCGGCCGGTCATCTTGGGCCACCAAAAGTAGAGGCCCGCAAACATGAGGAAGACGACGGTGCCGAAGACGACGTAGTGGAAGTGCGCCACGACGAAGTAGCTGTCCGACACGTGGAAGTCCAGCGGTGGCGCCGACAAGATGATGCCCGTGAGGCCGCCGAAGAGGAACGTGACGAGGAAGCCCATGGTGTAGAGCATGGGCGTCTCAAAGCTCACCGACCCCCGCCACATCGTGCCGATCCAGTTGAAGAACTTCACACCCGTGGGAACGGCGATGAGCATCGTCATGAGGGCGAAGAACGGCAGATAGACCGAACCCGTGACGTACATGTGGTGGGCCCACACCGCGACCGAGAGCGCGCCGATCGCCATGGTGGCAAAGACCAGTCCCTTGTAGCCGAAGATCGGCTTGCGGGAGAAGACGGGGATGATCTCGCTCGCGATGCCGAAGAAGGGCAACGCGAGGATGTAGACCTCCGGGTGCCCGAAGAACCAGAAGAGGTGCTGCCACAGGATGGCGCCACCGTTCTCCGCCTCAAAGACGACGGCGCCGAACTGGCGGTCGATGAATGCCATGAGCAGCGCCGCCGCCAGGATCGGGAAGGCGACCAGGACAAGCACGCTGGTGATGAAGATCGTCCACGTGAAGATCGGCATCCGGAACATCGTCATGCCGGGGCAGCGCATGCAGAAGATCGTCGTGATGAAGTTGACGGCGCCCAGGATCGTGCCCAGGCCGCCCATGGCGAGGCCGAGCAGCCAGAGGTCAGCGCCGACCTCGGGGGAATTCACGGCGTTGCTCAGCGGCTGGTAGGCGAACCAGCCGAAGGATGCCGCACCACCCGGTGTGATGAAGCTCAAGGCGATAGTGAGGCCACCGAAGAAGAAGAGCCAGTAGCCGAGCATGTTCAGCCGCGGGAAGGCCACGTCAGGCGAACCGATCTGCAGCGGCATGATCACGTTGCCGAAGCCGACGTAGAGCGGCGTCGCGAAGAGGAAGAGCATGATCGTGCCGTGCATGGTGAAGAGCTGGTTGTACTGCTCCAGCGACACGAACTGCATGCCGGGCGTCGCGAGCTCGGCGCGGATGACGAGCGCCATCGCGCCGGCGAGCACGAACCAGAAGAAGGAGGTGATCAGGTAGAGGTAGCCGATCGTCTTGTGATCGGTCGATGTGACCCACTTGACGATCGTGCGGCCGAGGTGGCCTCGCCGGACCTGCTTAGGAATCGGCGCCGCGGTCGGCGTAGCGACCGGATCATTGAGGATGGTCACAGGGTCCTCCCCTCGGACGGGCGCTCACCGGTGTAGTTGACGCGCTCGCTCTCCAGCTTGCCGGTCTGCCCCTTGGCGCGGAGCTCCTCCATGTGCTGCTCGAACTCCGCCCGCGAGACGACGTTGACGTTGAACAGCATGCGGGCATGGTCGGTGCCGCACAACTCGGCGCAGCGACCAATGAAGGTGCCCTCCTTGTTGGGCGTGATCTCGAAGGTGTTGACCTTGCCGGGGATGACGTCCATCTTGAAGAGCCAGTCGATCACCCAAAAGGAGTGGATGACGTCGGGTGACGTGAGCTCGAACTTGATCTTCTCGTCGACAGGCACCCACAGCGTGGGGGGAATACCCGGGGTGCCGACGTCGTACACCTCTTCATCGAGGTAGTTGAAGGCCCAGCTCCACCGGAATCCGACGACGTTGATCGTCTCGCTCTGGTCGTTCTCAACCGAGAGGAGCTCCGTCTGATCGCGCGCGGTGAAGACGAAGAGACCCAGGATCATGATCAGCGGGACGATCGTGTAGAGCAGTTCGAGCGGCAGGTTGTACTTCGTCTGCTCCGGCACGCCGTCGTTGCCCTTGCGACGCCGGTAGGCGATCGCGGCCCACAGGATGAGGGCCCAGGTGACGATTCCGACGCCCCACGCCGCGATCCAGGTGCCCTGCCAGAGGTTCTGGACGATGGGACCCTCCGCCGTGGCGGGATCGGGCAGATCAAAGAAAAAGGCCTCATTGGCCGTGCAACCAGAGGCCGTCACGGCCACGAGGCCAAGTGCGGCTGATGTCAGCAGAATGCGGCGCCGTCGCTCCACGTCAGCGACACTAGCGCAAGGGGAATTGCTCGCCCGGCAGGGGGCGCGACCACCTATAACCGAGTCTCCAGGAGGGCCTACGGCGGCAGGGAAGGTAGCGTCGCCGACGTGCCCTCCGCTGCGCCACCCGCGGGCTTCCTCGACGCCGCCTCCGGTCAGCCGCTCAACCCCGCGGCCCGGGAGGCCTGGGCCGTCGCGGCTGACGCCGGCTGGGCGGACCCCGCCCGGCTCTACCGGGAGGGGCGCCGCGCCGCTCTCCTGCGGGACTCTGCCCGTGAGGCCGTCGCAGCCCGCATAGGGGCCCGACCCGAGGAGGTCAGCCTCGTGGCCGGTGGGGCACTCCCCGCCGTCATCGGGCGCTGGCTGAGCGCTCCCGGGGCCCCGCAGCGACTGATCTGCTCCGCCGTGGAGCACAGCAGCGTCCTCGTGGAGGCCGATGCCCTCGTCGCCCGCGGGGGCAGGGCCGACGTCATCGGGGTCGACCGGACCGCCCGGGTCGACCTCCAGGCCTACCTCGAGGCCGTGGGAGCAGGGGCCCGGCGGGTCGGCCAAGCCGCCCCTGTCGGGCTGGCCCGGCGGGTCGGCCAAGCCGCCCCTGTCGGGCTCACTCTTGCGGTGCTCCAGACGGCCAACCACGAGGTAGGCACCCTCCAGCCGGTCGCCGAGGTCGCCCAGGCTTGCCACGAGGCCGGCGTCCCGCTCCTTCTCGACGCCTCGGTGACCCTCGGCAGGCAGGACCCCCCGGAGGGCTGGTCGCTCCTCGTGGGTCGAGCCTCGACCTGGGGCGGCCCACCTGGGGTCAGCGTGGTCGCCGTGCGTCGGCGGCTCCACGCTCCGCCGCTCGACCTCCCCGACGCGGGCCTGCCCGCGGTGATCTCGGCCGCGCGTGGGCTGGAGTGGGCCGACGACCACCGCGCCGACGACGCCGCACGCGCCCGGCAGCTCACCGACCGCATCCGCGAGGTCGCCTCGTCCACGGTCCCCGACGTATCACTCCTCGGCGGCGATGACCGGGTTGAATACCTCACCGCACTGTCGTGCCTCTTCGTTGACGGTGAGGCTCTGGTGCTGGGGCTCGACCGCGAGGGCTATGCGATCTCGAGTGGCTCATCGTGCGTGTCCGACCTGCGACGCCCGAGCCATGTCCTCGTCGCAATGGGAGCGCTCACGCAGGGCAACCTGCGCCTGTCCCTGCCCTTCGGCGTCACTGACGAGACCATCGAGGGTTTCCTGTCGACCTTCCCCCGCGTCGTTCAGGAAGTCCGTGCCATGCTCCATGCGGATGACCTGAGTGGAGAGCCAAATGGATGACCTACCCCGTCCTGACGTGCGGCTGAATGAGCGCGGCCACCGCTGCCCCATGCCGGTGATTGCGGTGGCACGCGTCGCCAAGGAGTCAGCCGCTGGCACCGTGATTGCCGTGGCGTGCACCGACCCCGGCGCCGCATCGGACATCCCCGCCTGGTGCGACATGCGTGGTGTCGACTACCTCGGCTCGCTCGAGGAGGCCGACGGAGCCGTCACCTACCTCGTGCGGACTCGCTGACACACGGCGGCAACCCGAGCGCGACACCGAGCCGGCGCAGGTACTCCTCGCGAGCGATAGCGACGACGCCGAGCGTCTCCAGATGCGGGGTCGCCCACTGCACGTCGAGCAGGCGGCCCTCGTGCGCGCCCGCGGGGCCACCCATTGCCTCGACCAGCGCGACCAGCGCGACCTTGGATGCATCGCGCGTGCGGTGAAACATCGACTCACCCGCGAAGAGCCCGCCGATCTCTACGCCGTAGAGACCACCGACGAGTTCGCTGCCGCGCCACACCTCAACCGAGTGCGCAAGGCCCCGCGCGTGCATCTCGGCGTAGGCATCACGGAAGGCAGACGTGATCCACCCGTGCGGACGCGGCTGCTCGGCACACCCGGAGACGACCTCGTCGAAGGACTCGTCGATCGTGACGCGGAATCGCCGCACGGACGCGCGCAGCGACTGACTCACGCGCATAGCGTCGAGGGGAAGCACTCCCCGCGGGTCCGGTGACCACCAGCCGAGCGGGCCGTCGCGTCCAATGTCCATGGGGAAGAGACCTCGGGAGTACGCCGCGACAAGCGTGCGCGGGGAGAGGTCGGCGCCGACGGCCAGCAACTCCTCGCCGGCCGGAGCCACCGCGGGGTCCGGCAGTTCCCAGTCGCAGTCAGGCAGCGGGACCACGCACGACCGATCAGGGCAGAGGGCAGCGGATATGCGCCCCGATATCGGCCGCCGAATCATCGCCGTAGGTGGATGCGATGCGGTCGAGGAAGCGCTGCCTGCTCAGCGCGTACTCCTGGGTGCCCACCGTCTCGATGACATGCGTGGCGAGCATCGATCCCACCTGGGCGCAGCGCTCATCTGTGACGCCCCACGCGAGACCGGCGACGAAGCCGGCACGGAAGGCATCGCCAACCCCTGTGGGGTCGAGCACGGCATCCTCCAGCGGGCAGCCCACCTCGACGACCGGCTGTCCGCGCCGCTCGACACGGGCACCCTTGTCACCCAGGGTCGTGATGCGGCACTCGACGCGCTCCAGAATCTCCCCAGCGGTCCAGCCGGTCTTCTGCTCCGTGAGGGCTGCCTCGTATTCGTTGGTGAAGAGGTACTTCGCGCCGTCGATGAGCTGGCGGATCTCAGGGCCGTCCATGCGCGCCAACTGCTGCGAGGGGTCCGCGGCGAAGGGGTATCCGCGCTGACGGCACTCGTCGGTGTGACGGAGCATGCCGTCGGGATCCGTCGGGCCGATGATGACGAGGTCCGGCGAGCCGACGCGCGCGACGACGGGCTCCAACTCGATCTCACGGGCCTCGCTCATTGCACCGGGGTAGAAGGAAGCGAGCTGATTGGCCTCGACGTCGGTCGTGCACACGAATCGCGCCGTGTGATGCACCTCGCTCACATGCACCGAGTCGGTGTCGACGCCGTGGCGCTCCAGCCACGAGCGGTAGTCGTCGAAGTCGATGCCGACGGCGTCCACGAGGACGGGTCGCAGGCCCAGGCACGCGAGGCCGAAGGAGATGTTGGCCGCGACGCCGCCACGGCGTACCTCAAGGGTCTCGACGAGAAAGGACAGCGAGATTCGATCGAGCTTGTCGGCCACGAGCGAATCGGCGAATCGACCAGGGAAGGTCATGAGGTGATCGGTCGCGATCGACCCCGTCACGATGAGGGACACGCGCGAGACCCTATCGGGCCGGGATCACGCGGACGACCGGATCACGAGGACGAGCGGCACGCGGACTAGTGGAAGGAGTCTCCGCAGGCGCACGAGCCGGTGGCGTTGGGGTTGTCGATCGTGAAGCCCTGCTTCTCGATCGTGTCGACGAAGTCGATCGTCGCGCCACCGAGGTAAGGGGCGCTCATCCGATCGGTGACCACGCCTACGCCGCCGAAATCCTTGACGACGTCGCCGTCGAGGGAGCGGTCGTCGAAGAAGAGCTGGTAGCGAAGTCCGGAGCACCCGCCGGGCTGCACAGCGATGCGCAGCGTCAGGTCGTCGCGGCCCTCGGCCTCGAGCAGGGCCTTGACCTTGGAGGCGGCTGCCTCGCTCAGGACGATGCCGTCAGTCGTCGTGGTCTCCGCGGTCATGGTGGTCCTCCTCGATCGGTGTCCTCCTGGCAGATGCGCCAACGCTGGGGCTGCCGGAGTCATTCCAGCATGGCACACCCTCGTGCGGCAGGCCAGGCGGCAGGCGTGGCCTCGGGGCGATCGTCTAGCGCGACCACTGGCTCGCGACCCGTGCGGCCCGCTCGGCCAGGGCCCGGGCGGCCTCGGCCGGTGTGGCCGGGACATCGCCATCCGCACTCGCCGCATGCGCCTCGGTAATCCCGAGCGCGACGTACTCCCGCTTGCCCACCTCGACCCGACCCGCGAGGACGACCACCGGGCGCCCCTGATCGAGGGCGGCCGCGGCGACCCCGCTCACGACCTTGCCCCGCAGCGACTGCCAGTCGAAGCAGCCCTCACCCGTGATCACCAGGTCGCTCACTCCGATTGCCGCTTCGAGCCCGAGGACCCCCATCACCGTCTCGATACCGGGCACGCGCCGGCCACCGAGCAGCATCAGCCCGTAGCCAAGGCCACCACCGGCACCGGCACCGAGCGCGACCGCAGGATCCCTGCCATCCGCCTGCCGCCCGATCGCGCGGGAGTACGACGTCAGGGCTGCTTCGAGCTCCTCGACCGCCGCGTCGTCCGCGCCCTTCTGTGCCGCGAAGCCACGCGCCGCACCCCGCGACCCGAGCAGCGGCGAGTCCACGTCGCTCGCTACGACGATCTCGACATCTCCGACGCGTGCGCGCGCAGGTGCAAGGTCGACGGTGGCGACATCAGCAAGGGCCGCACCACCCGCTTCGAGTGCGACGGGCGCTCCGGCAGCGTCACGTGCGGTCGCACCCAGGGCCGCGAGCATCCCCGCGCCACCATCGGTCGACGCTGTGCCGCCGAGACCCACGACGATTCGCTGCGCACCCGAGTCGATTGCCGCAGCGATGAGCTGCCCCACGCCGTACGACGTCGCAGCTCGGGCATCGCGGCGATCGGGATGGACAAGGGCAAGTCCGCACCCGTGGGCGGATTCGACGTAGCCCGTGCCGTCAGCCATGAGCACCATGCCGATGGCGGTTTCCCCCATCGGACCGCGCAGCCCCACCGGGGCGATGTCGCCCCCGAGCACCGTCGACACCGCGCTCACGAAGCCGGGACCCCCGTCGGACATGGGGATGAGCGTGAGGACGTCATCGGGGGCGTGCGAACGCCATCCCGCGGCGATCGCCGCGGCGGCCTCGACGGCTGACAGGGTCCCCTTGAAGTCGTCGGGGGCGATGAGCACGCGCACGGTGTGACGCTATCCGCCCGGGTGCCTTCCGTCAGCACGGTGAGACAATGAGCGAATGGCGTTCACCGAGCCCGCGCCCACCCCGCTCGCCCTGCTGCTCCTAGGGCACGGAGCGGATCCCGAGAGCGAGCGCGGGGTGGAGTGCCCCGGTGACCTCCCGCCGGCGAGTGATCCCGATCTCGTCGCGCGCGCTGCCGCCGCGAAGTCAGCGCTCGGGGACCGGCTCTACGTCCTCGGCCACCACTATCAGCGCGACGAGGTC